>Ga0185299_10001825_pt1 | contig 37047 bp, 32 predicted proteins | sample PaiPotPPA55metaG_FD_128002 | JGI IMG/M metagenome (GOLD analysis project Ga0185299, IMG submission 128002) | Iron sulfur acid spring bacterial and archeal communities from Banff, Canada, to study Microbial Dark Matter (Phase II) - Paint Pots PPA... ...
CAGGGGTGCCCGACAACAAGGTAGGAGTGGAGATTGTGAAGCCTGACCAGCCCGCCGCGGACACGGCAGCTCCGCCGGACAATACAACGGCAGGAGGCGGTTCGCCATTTGGACGCACCACGACCGCGATTACGCCTCCAGGCGCTACCGATCCCAATGAGTTGAAGCCGGCTGCAAATGCCGATCCCAACGAACTGAAGCCGACCGATGCCGGAGGGGATCAGGCGTTGCCTCCGCCACCGCAAGTGAATGAGATTCAGCCGGGGCAGTCGTCGTCGTCCTCCGCCACCGCGAGCGCCGACAATACGCCCGCCAGCGACGCGGAGCTATCCAGCAGCAAGAAGAAGAGAAAGACCGGGCTGAAGAAAGTTATACCGTTTTAAAAGAGGCCTTCAGCTCTCAGCTCAGAACTCGAGTTGAGTTTTTGTTCGGATGTGCGGAAACCGAAGACGTCGGTGGAAAGTCTCGAAATCAGGCGAAGACAGGTATTACTTTAGTCTCTAGCTTACTACGCTGCCCTCTCCACGCACTAGGTGTTGACCACTGGTAACCGGTTACTTCCCTTCTGGATCATTGACTTAGAGTGTGGCTCGGGTTACCTTCGCGTTATCTCCCCTCACTAGAGGAAAACCTTGGCCCGTAAAATACTGCTCGCCGATGACAGCGTGACCGCCCAAAACATGGGGCGGAAGATCCTCGCAGATGCGGGGTACGAGGTCATTACCGTCAATAACGGTTCGGCCGCATTGAAGAAGATCGCCGAGCAAAAACCCGACCTGATCGTGCTGGACGTTTATATGCCTGGCTACAGCGGTCTGGAGGTGTGCCAGCGCCTCAAGGAGGCACCCGAAACGTCGCGGGTCCCCGTCCTGTTGACGGTTGGGAAGTTGGAGCCCTTCAAGCCGGAAGAGGCCAAGCGCGTGCGGGCCGATGGATTTATCGTCAAGCCTTTTGAAGCCAGTGAATTGCTCAGCGCGCTCAGCAAACTGGAAGACAAGATTGTTCCTCGTGCGGAAGCTTCGAAGCCGGGCCGCTTTGCCAGGGTAACTGCCGCTATCGACGAAGGGCGGTACGACAAGACCGTCGCCATTACGGAAGATGTGGGATGGAAGAATCGGATCTCGTTTCCCTCCAAAAAGGAAAAGTCAGCCCCCGAGGAGGGCGAGAGCGCAGCGATTTATAAACCCGCGGACAAGCCACGCCTGACTAAGGTGGAAGAAGCCAAGGTCGATCTGGGCGCGTTAGCGCCGGAAGGCTTGCCTAAGGATGTAACTCCCGAAGAGATTGCTGCTTTGGCGGCAGCGGCTGCCCAGATGAAGGGTAAGATCCAAGAGAGCAGCCTTGAAAGCACGGAAAATACCGGGCTTGCGGCACCTATTGCCGAGCAGAAGGCCGAAGTTCGATCTTCCGAGGTTGGATTCGAACAGAAGCCAGCAGAAAAGTTCGAAGAAAAATCCGGCGCGTCCCAGGAGAAGTCCAGCGAAGCGGCAGCAGAAGCAGACGCAGTGGCGACCGCTAGACATTCCGATCTGATGGCCGCGATCGTCGGCTTGGATCCGATCGCCGCCGCCTTGCCAGGCACTACTTCAGGGAGCGGATTTTCGTCTCCCGATGCGCCGCCCCAGGCCGCAAATGAGCCGGTAACGATGGCTTTGGATGCAGGAGGGAATTCGGTTGCGGATGCTCCACGTTGGACGGCTGTTTCGGTTGCCCTGGGCAAAGATGAAGCTGCGATTTCGCTGGAACACGAGATGCAGAAGGCCTACGCAGCCTTCGCCGCGGCTGTAAACGGTCCTATGTCCTCGGCTTCACCGGTTCCGGAGACCGGCTCAGGTTCGGCTCGAATCGCTGCTCCGGCAGATTCTTCACCCGCGCCACAGGCAGCGCTCCCAGAGCCGGTCATCGCGATTCCAGCCCTGCCTGCCCCGGAAGCGGTGCAGACATTAAGCTCCCCGCTAGGCAACGCTTCGACCGAAGCCATCCGCGCCGCGGTGCAGGAGCTTGAAATGGTGGCGGAGTCATTTGTTGGGGAAACAGCTGCTCCGGCTGGGTCAGGTTCAGTTCCCGTGGCGGAGGTCGCGGCAACGTCCCAGTTTGCGCCGGTTGTGTCTCCGGCTGCCGAAGGGATTACCAAAGATACTTGGGGTAGCAAAGCCGACGAGTTGCAGCAAGAGGCCAGGCAACTTGATTCGGCGAAACCCGAGGAACGAGCTTCTTGGCGACCAGAACCTGCAAACCAGGAATGGAACAAACAGAGTTCGAAGAGCGAAGGACAAACAGACGCGGAGCAACAAAATGATCGGTGGAAAAAGGAAGTCCCGTTCGTAGCTGGTGCTCCTGAAGCGCCCGAAAAGCACGAGACTACCCCGGAGAGGTACGAGCTCCCGTCCAACTTTGTGAATGCGGTTCCTGCGGAGCAAACTGCCGCAATCCAGCCATCGTCTTCCGTTTTCGTGGAATCGGCTGCCACTGCAGAAGGCAGTGGTGAAATGGAAAAGAAAGAATCCGACGCGGCAGCCACTACGGCGGCCGCGTGGGCAAGTTGGCGGCAAATTCGCGAGTCTGGCGACTCCAAGGCTTTGGATGAACGTGCTCAGAAGGAAATCGAACCGACGTCCACTCCGCAGGATGCGGCGGCCATGGCGGTCGCCGCGGGTGCAGAAAAAACACCGGAGCCGGCCGACTCAGAATCCGACCCTGCAGCTATCGCGAGCATCGTGGATAGCGTTCTGGCCGATTTGCGGCCGAAGATCTTCGAAGAAATCTCCCGTAAGATGGGAAAGAAGTAAGAAGCAACTCGTTTCCAGCACCGCGCGCACGTCGTTTGACCCTTCTTTTCTCTCACCTGTAAGATCAAATTTCATCGGCAATAGCTGAAAACCCTTTACCACAGAGGGCACGGAGTCTCACAGAGGAGTAAATTGAACGACCTCCTGGAGTCGCTGACGCCTCTGTGGTTTGGATTTTAGCGACAGCTGACTTTCTCATGCCGCACGAATTGTCCAAAGCTTACGAGCCGGGCGCGATTGAAACGCGGTGGGCTGAGTACTGGGTCAAAGAGGAACTGTTCTCAGTGAAGACGCCGCCGAAGGGCGAGACGCGTCCGGTGTTTACGCTGCTGCTGCCGCCGCCAAATGTGACCGGTCGCCTGCACATGGGGCACATGCTCAACCAGACGCAGATGGACATTATTGTGCGCTGGCATCGCATGCGAGGATTCGTCACGCTGTGGCTGCCCGGAACCGATCATGCCGGGATCGCAACCCAGATGATGGTGGAACGTCAACTCGCCAAGGAAGGCAAGAAGCGAAGCGACCTGGGCCGCGAGAAATTTATTGAGCGCGTTTGGGAATGGAAGAAGCTTTACGGCGGGGCCATTCTCGACCAGATGAAACGGCTGGGCGCGTCGGTCGACTGGGACCGCGAATATTTCACCATGGACGAGAATCTTTCGCACGCGGTGCGCGAAGTGTTCGTCCGGCTGTATGAAGAAGGTCTGATTTATCGCGGAAAGTATATTGTGAACTGGTGTCCGCGCTGCGAGACGGCAATCTCCGATCTCGAGGTGAAGCACGAAGAGGTGGCGGGGAAGTTGTGGGAGATTCGGTACCCGGTCGTGGGCAGCGACGAATTCATCACGGTAGCGACCACGCGGCCGGAGACGATGCTCGGAGATACCGCAATCGCCGTGAACGCCAAGGATGAACGGTATACGCACCTGCACGGGAAGAGCGTTCTGCTGCCGCTGCTGAAGCGCGAAATCCCCATCATTACCGACGAACTGGCGCAGCCCGAGTTTGGCACGGGCGCCGTGAAGGCGACTCCGGCGCATGATCCGAATGATTTTCAGGCGGGCTTGCGCCATAACCTGCCGCAGATCGATGTGATGGACGAGCACGCGCACATGAATTCTAACGCCGGCCCATACGCCGGGCTCGACCGTTTCGAAGCGCGCAAGCGCGTGCTGGCCGACTTGCAGGAGCAGGGATTTCTGGTCGGCGAGAAGGACCACACGCTCTCGATCGGAAAATGCGACCGCTGCGGCACGATTGTCGAACCGCGGCTGTCGGAGCAGTGGTTCATCAAGATCAAGCCTTTGGCCGAGCGCGCGATCGAGGCGGTGGAGAGCGGCGAGATCACTATCGTTCCAGAAAATTACAAGCAGATCTATTTGAACTGGATGAACAACATTTATGACTGGTGCATTTCGCGCCAGTTGTGGTGGGGACATCGAATTCCGGCGTGGACGTGCGGCAACTGCAAGGAAATGATTGTAGCGCGCGAGGCTCCGACAGAGTGTACGAAGTGCGGCGGAGCGAAGCTGGAGCAGGTTTCCGACGTGCTCGACACCTGGTTCTCGTCGGGACTGTTGCCGTTTACGACCTTGGGCTGGCCGGAGAAAACACGGGATCTGGAAGTGTTTTATCCCACGACCCTGTTGATTACGGCGTATGAAATTCTGTTTTTCTGGGTGGCGCGCATGATCATGTTCGGCTGCCACTTCATGCAGGGACACGAGCAGGATGCGGCCATTAAGAACGCCAATGGCTGGGCGGACAAGAAGGACGACAGCGTGCCCTTCCGGCACGTGTACATCCACGCTCTGGTGCGCGATGCTGAGCGGCAGAAGATGTCGAAGACCAAGGGTAACGTGATCGATCCGCTGGAAATCATCGAGCGCTTCGGCACGGATGCGACGCGATTTACGCTGGCTGCGATGGCCGCGCCGGGGACGGACATTGCTTTTAGCGAGAGCCGCACCGATGGCTACCGCGCGTTTGCCAATAAGATCTGGAACGCGGCGCGGTTCATGTTCATGAATGTGGATAGGATCGAGCCGGGCCTGCGGCCCGCGACCGGGTCAGAGACCCGGTCCCACACAACCTTATCGCACACTGGGACTGGCGCTCTCGGGGTTGCAGGGTTTCAGACCTCGACCCTCGAGGACCGGTGGATTCTTTCGCGATTCAACCGCGCAGTGGCCGACGTGAACGGTGCGCTGGCGACTTATCGTTTCCACGAGGCGGCCAATCGCATCTACGATTTTTTCTGGGGCGAGTTTTGCGACTGGTATCTGGAGTTGATCAAACCCCGTCTGAATTTCGACGAGGACGGGGACAAGGAAGCGGCGCGAGCGGTCTGCGCGAATCTGGTTAATCTGTTCGACGCATCGCTTCGCCTGCTGCATCCGGTGATGCCGTTCATCACGGAAGAAATCTGGCAGGCCCTGTATGAAGGCAAGGTCCCCTTTAAGTCGATCGCCCTGGCGACGTATCCGCAGGCGGATGAGAAGCAGTACGATATTGCCGCCGAGACGGAGATGGCAATTCTTCAAGATTTGATCGTGAGCGTGCGGAATTTGCGCGCAGAACTGAAAGTCGAGCCGAAGGTGAAAGTTCCCATTGAGGTATTCGCGCCGGAGCCGGGAATTCGCAGGATGATCGAGAAGAATCCGGGAGCGGTCGAGCGGTTGGCAAACGTGGAACGAATCAAACTAATGGAAGGCTCTCTTGCCAATCGGCCTGGCGCTCGCAGCACGGCGCGCTTCGATGTACATGTGATCTACGAGAGAAAGATCGACATGGGTGTCGAATGCGATCGACTTAAGAAGGAATTGGAGAAAATCGAAAAAGGTATTACCAGCGGCCAGCGGCAGTTGGGTAACGAGCAATTTCTATCCAAGGCTCCGGTTGTGGTGGTGGAGAATCTGCGCAAGCAACAACAGGAGCTTGCCGTGATGCTAACGAAGACGCAGAGTAAGCTGAAGGAGTTGGGCTGCCAGTAGATTGTAGGGACGTAGCGTGCTGCGTCTTCGGTGGCGCCGCAAGCAGGCGGGCGAGAGCGCCCGCCCCACACGAACTATGGATTGGAATTCAAGACGGATTACCGCGATTCTAGAGAACGCGCTGGTTGAAGACCGCGCGACGCGCGACGCCACCAGTTACGCTTGCATCGACGCGAACCAGCGCGCGTCCGCGACCATCGTGTCCAAGCAGGACTGCATTCTTGCCGGCATCGGATGTGTGGCGCGGATTCTCGATGTCTACGCCGCTCTCGACGGCGCCGTTACCGCCCACTATGAGGTCACTACGCATCCTGAGATTTTCGATGGCGTGCGGCTGCACAAGGGACAGTCGGTTGCCGTGATCCGCCACAATGCGCGCGTTATTCTTTCCTGTGAACGCGTCATCCTGAATTTTCTGCAGCGCATGAGTGGGATCGCGACCCTGACTCGTAAGTTTGTGGAAGCTGTGTCGGGGACGAAGGCGCGCATTCTCGACACGCGAAAGACTGCGCCGGGCCTGCGAGTGATCGACAAGAATGCGGTGCGCTGCGGCGGCGGACAAAATCACCGGCTCGATCTCTCCGACGGCGTGCTGATCAAGAACAACCACATCGCGCTGGCGGGCGGCATCGTCCCAGCTCTGGAGCGCGCGGTGCAAAATCGCCGCGGCTCGCAGATCATCGAGGTGGAAGTGCGCTCGCTTCAGGAACTGGAACTGGCATTAGCTCACGGCGGCGAAGCCATTCTGCTGGATAACATGTCGGTCGAAGATGTGCGGCGTGCCGTCGAACTTTGCTCGCAGCCAGGCCTGCAGAAGGACGGGCGTCGCATCCCAGTGGAATGCTCCGGCGGAATTCGCCTGGAGCATGTTCGCGCCTACGCGGAGACTGGCGTCGACTTCATCTCGGTGGGCCTGCTGACGCACTCTCCCCAGGCTGCGGATATGAGCATGCGAGTTGTGCCGGCCTGACGCGGCGATTGTTGTTTCACGCCAATTCGCGCATAATCTCGTCATTCCCGGGACCAATACAATTCGCAAGAACTCTTCACGGACAAAAGTATCTGCAGCCCATCAGCCTCAGAGTACCGATCTCCGCCTCGGACGCATCGTTCGTCTTCTGACGGAACACGCTACGGTTATCGTTAGCGGAACCAAAATTGCCCAGGAAATCTCCTCCAACCGCTCCGAAGTGTGGCGTCTGATTCAGCAATTGCGCGGTTTGGGGGTTGACGTGGCGGGCCATCCGGCAACGGGTTACCAACTGCGCTCGGTACCTGACCTGCTGCTGCCGGAAATTCTGCGGCCGCTGGTGCGCGGTACTATCTTCGGCGAGCATCTGCATCATTTCTACAAAATCGCGTCGACCAATACGGCGGCAATGGCCGCCGCGGCGGACGGCGCTCCCGAAGGCAGCGTCTTCCTTGCCGAAGAGCAAACCGCGGGGCGCGGTCGCGGCGCTAATTCTTGGCAATCCCCGCGCTCGACGGGGATTTATGGTTCGGCTGTTGTCCGGCCCAAACTGCCGCCGTCGGAAGTACTGATACTTTCGCTCGCTGCGGGTCTCGCCGTGCGGGCGGCGATTCAGCAAGTCGATTCACGGGTCGACGCCGACCTGAAGTGGCCCAACGACATTCTGATCGGCGGCAAGAAAGTTTGCGGGATTCTCACCGAGATGAATGCCGAGGCTACACGCGTGCGTTACATTGTGGTGGGAATTGGCATCAATGTGAATCAGTCGAGTTTCCCCGAGGAGTTGCAAGCGACCTCACTGCGGCTTGTGACTGGAAGCGAATGGTCGCGGGTCGAGTTGGTGGCGGCTTTGTTAAAATCACTTGATGGTGAGTATCGGCAGTTGCTGGAAGACCCAGACGCGCGGGAGTCGATCCGGCGGCGATTTGCCGAGAGTTCCTCATGGATGCAGGGCAAAGCAGTTCGCATCGAAGAGAATGGGTCAGTCTTCGAGGGCACGACCGAAGGCCTCGATTCTCGTGGGTTCTTGCAGGTACGAACTCCGAAGGGACTGCAAACGGTGTTGAGCGGAACAGTAAGGGAGCAGTAGCCCGGCATCGCGCGACTTTGCCGGAAGGCGCGCTACGTTAAGAAGATGCTTCTCGTCATCGATGTCGGGAATACGAACACCGTGCTGGGCGTATTCGCGCGGATAGCGAATGTGTCCGCGGCCGGCGATTCGGACGAAACTCCGCGCTACGAGCGGCTGGTGGCCAACTGGCGCGTCGCCACCTCTCGCACCAGCACGGTCGACGAGTACGGAGTGTTATTCCGTAACTTGTTTTCGATGGCCGGACTCGAGTCGAAGGGCATTCACGGCATCGTGATTTCGTCGGTGGTCCCGCCGCTCGATCCCGTGCTGCGGCAGGTTTGCGAACGCTATTTCAATTTGCGTCCTCTCTCCATCGAGCCGGGAATCAAGACCGGCATGCCGGTGCACTATGACAATCCGGCGGAGGTAGGCGCGGACCGCATTGTGAACGGCGTCGCAGCCTTCGCCAAATATGGCGGACCCTGTGTCGTCGTAGATTTCGGTACGGCCACAACGTTCGACTGTGTGTCGGCGAAGGGCGAATATCTCGGTGGGGTGATCTGCCCCGGCATCGGCATTTCCGCGGACGCGCTCTTTGAACGTACGGCGCGTCTGCCACGCGTCGAAATTCGCAAGCCGGCGCGCGTGATCGGTTCGAACACCGTGGGCAGCCTGCAGTCAGGACTCTATTACGGATATCTCGGGCTGGTGGATGGCATTCTCGAACTTTTGCTTGCGGAGTTGGGCCAGGAGTCGCACGTGATTGCGACTGGCGGGCTAGGGCCCATGATTGGTACGGGATCGAAATACATCAAGCATGTGGATGACTTCCTGACGCTCGAAGGCTTGCGCATCATCTGGGAACGGAATACTCCGACGCGGAAGGAAGCAACTTCGGCGAATGCAGCACCCAAGTCCGCAGTGAAAGCTTCATCAAAACCGGCCGTGCCCAAGCAGGAAACAACAAAGTCGAAAAATGGCGATAGGGAGCCTTCGACCTCACGACCCACCCGCTAACCTGCCATGGAAAATTATTTCAATTACTTCACGGAAATCGAGGAGCACTTTCAACGCCGCTGGGGAGGAATCCTGCGGCTTTCTCCACTCGACTGGGTGCTGATGGAAACCTGGAAAGAGGCGGGAATTCCGCTAGCGGCCGTCCTGCGCGGCATTGACTTGACTTTCGAACACTATGAGAGACGGCCGTCCAAGACACGAAAAGTAAATGGTCTTGGATTCTGTTCGCAGGAAGTGGTGGCGGCGGCGGAAGACATGAAGGAGGCCGCCGTTGGCGCGGCTGGCAGGGAGTTCGCGTCACCGGCGAAAACCCGTGGCGCACAAGGTTTTGAACGGGAGATAGTCGCGCCCTTCCTGCGTCGCAATGCGGATTTGCTGGAGACCGCGAACTTGCCGCAGGGCGGCGGAATCTCGGCCCGATCAGTCGCTCTCGAGGCCGCCACAACTCTGCGCGATCTTGCGGAAGGAATAGAGAAGAAACCCGCGACGCGCCTGGAAGAGCTGGAGCGCCGCCTTACCGTGCTCGAAGAAAAACTTTTTGCGGTGCTGCTGGCGTCCACGCCCGATGAAGAGATCGTGATGGTTCGCGCGGAGGCCGACCGTGATCTTGCTCCTTATCGCCGGAAAATGTCGGCGGCGCAGATCGACCAACTGCAGAAGCAGTACGTGCACAAGCGATTGCTGGAGAAGTACAAGCTGCCACGCCTTAGTTTGTTCTACATGTAAATGCTGTCTTGCGCTGACTTCGGCGCAAGAGTTGTGTTTTGGGAAGGGCACGCGACTTCCGTCGTGCCGTCAATCGGTCACAGATTTTAACGGCTTTAGCCGCTGAGGTGCGCTGTTCACACCCATCGTTTCGACGCCCTGATTCTAGGAGGCGGAGCAGCTGGCCTGATGTGCGCCATCGAGGCCGGCAGACGCGGACGCCGCGTTGCCGTGCTCGAACACGCCGACCGTCTCGGCAAAAAGATCCTCATCTCCGGCGGCGGCCGCTGCAATTTCACTAACATCCACTGCCAACCGGAGAATTTCCTCTCCGCCAATCCTCATTTCGCCAGGTCGGCACTGGCTCGCTACACGCCCGCGCATTTCATCGCTCTCGTCGAACAGCATCGCATTCCGTATCACGAAAAGACACTGGGGCAACTGTTCTGCGATCGTTCCGCGCGCGATATTCTGGGCATGCTCGAAGAAGAATGCTTGTCCGCGGACGTGAGTATTTTTCTGCACGCAAAGATTCGCGAAGTCAAACGAACTACCGAATTTGAAGTGTATAGCGGAAATGCAGAATTCCACGCGCCCACTCTAGTTGTCGCGACGGGCGGACTATCCATTCCAAAGATGGGCGCGACGTCCTTTGGCTACGAGCTCGCTCGCCAGTTTGGGTTGAAAATCCGCGAACCCTGGCCGGGGCTTGTACCGCTTGTGCTAATGGCGGAGGATCGATCCGCCTACTGCAAGCTAGCTGGCCTTTCCGCGGATGTGATTGCCTCCTGCAACGGGCAGCAATTCCGCGAGAAGATGCTGATCACGCATCGCGGGCTGAGCGGTCCTGCGATTCTCCAGATTTCGTCTTACTGGAAGAAGCCTCAGCAAATCCAGATCGATATCGCGCCGGGAACCGGAGTGACGGAAATCTTCCGCGATCCCAAGACGCCGCGAACCCTAGCCGCGCTTCGATCCGAATTTCGGAAGACTCTACCCACCCGATTCGCGGATCGCTGGCTCGATCTGCATGCGCCTACGACATGGACAAACACAGCGCTGGCTGGTGTCGAACAACAGGCGCATGCGTGGACGATCATTCCCACTGGCACAGAAGGATACGAGAAGGCGGAAGTAACCGCCGGCGGCGTCGATACCGACGAACTTTCAGCCAAGACCATGGAGAGTCGAAAAATCCCCGGCCTGTTTTTCATTGGTGAAGTGGTGGACGTGACTGGCCAGCTTGGCGGATTTAACTTTCAATGGGCATGGGCATCAGGCGCGGCCGCCGGTAGAGCGTTGTAAACTAGCTCTCCAGAAAGTCGAAGGGGGACACTATGAGCGGAACGATAAGCTTACTCCGAAAATTCTTGTACGTTGCGACCGCATTCATCGCGAGCACCGCGTACGCTCAAACCTCCGCCTCTACTCTTCTTGTGCTTGCAAAGAGTGACAATACCGTAGCCATCGTTGATCCTGCGACGTTACAGGTTCTGGCCCGGGCTTCTGCCGGTCCCGATCCCCATGAAATCGTCGCATCCGACGACGGCAAATTCGCCTACATCTCAAACTATGGCGGCTCGGACAGCGATCTCCATACGATCTCTGTGGTTGATCTGGTTGCCCAGAAAGCGTTGCCTCCAATCGACCTCGGCGGGTTGCACTCCGCACATGGGCTGGACTTCGCGGGCGGCAAGCTCTATTTCACAGCGGAGACGAACAAGGTCATTGGCCGTTACGATCCTGCGAGCCAGCGCGTGGATTGGATCCTTGGTACCGGCCAGGATCGCACTCATATGATCGCGGTCTCGAAGAACCTCGACCAGATCATTACTTCGAACGTCAACTCCGGCACGATCAGCATCATCGAACATATCGCTCAGCGGACCGGGGGTTCCGGTCCGCCTCCTGGCGGTTCAGCAGGATCTCCTAATGCTGGCGGCCCGCCGTCTCAAGGACCGGAGCGGACACCCGGCGGCCCGCGTTTGACTTGGGAGGTGACGAACGTTCCGGCCGGCAATGGGGTCGAAGGCTTTGACGTGTCGCCGGATGGAAAAGAAATATGGGCGGCTAACGCGCGTGACGGAACGGTCACCATCATTGACGTCGGCAACAAGAAAGCCACACAAACGATTCCGATCCCGGTGAAGGGCGCCAACCGATTGAAGTTTACGCCGGACGGCAAGTTGGCCTTGATCTCAGGTCTAGGTGCCGGAGCCGCAGGCATCAGCCTAGTGGTAATGGACGCGTCCACGCGCAAAGAGGTAAAGCAGCTGAATCTCGGAGGTGGGGCGGCGGGGATTTTGATCAATACTGATGGTTCGCGCGCTTATGTGGCCGTCAGTACGAACGACAAAGTCGCGGTCGTGGATCTGAAAACTCTGGAGGTTGTCGGACAAATCTCCGCAGGAAAACAGCCGGATGGATTGGCTTGGGCAGTTCGCAAGTAGGAGTTCGGATTTGTTCAAGGTGCCCAGGGCTACTTGCCGTCGCTCAGTGGACTAAGGGCTGGGCTAGCATCACGAGCCCGTGTAGAGCTGAAACGGTGCCCAGTAAAAAGGATTATGGAACGCGCTGCCACGGAGCAACGAAAGCTTGGCGGCGCGCAATGCCGCATCCGGGCTGGCTCCGCTATCGAGTTCATCGTAGAAGCGATCCATCAGTTGCTCGGTCGAGGCGTCGGTCACTTCCCAGAGGCTGGCAATCACGTTGTGGGCTCCGGCTCGCAGAAAAGCCCAGGCGAGCCCGACCAGGCCCTCGCCGGAGTAGGCGCGCGATCCCGCGCCATAGCATGCCGAAATCGTAACCAGTTCGGCGTGCAACCGATGCTGAACGATATCGCGAGCATAGAGCTTGAAGGGCTCAGTGTCGACGGCGCTTTTGGAAAGCACGATCGCCGAATCGAGCGGACTCAAGCGGCTCGCCGTTCCGTGCGCGACAAAGTGAATATGCGAAAACGTTTCAGGATTGCCCGCCAGGTAAGCGGACGGGTTCGCTAGGGCGCGCTGGTAAACCTGGCGCTGCGAGGCGGGAAAGTGCCGGGCGACATTGGCCATCTGCTCGCCGGCCCGGGGAAGTTCCGGGTACTCCTTGCTCGGAGCTACGCTGTTGCCAATGAGAAGAAGTCTGGAAGTCAGTTTCCCTTCGCCGGCGCTTCGGAGAGGATTTTCGTGGATGAAAGAGGCGGCGAGCACACGCAACGAACTGGCATTCACAACGTCGGCATCTTCAATCCAGTAGTGCGGCCTCGGTTGATCGACGACCAGGGTCTCGAAATTCAGATTGTTCAGACTGCCGTCGGAAATGATAAATACTTTTGTGTCGCGCGGCAGGAATGCCTTTGCCGGCTCGACGAGGATACGATAAAGCGCGCGGCCGTCTTCGCTGGAAGAGAGAACGTCTTCAGGGCCGTTAAGACCTTTGCGGTAACGCTTCACAAGCGAATCGATTTCCGAGCCGGGAGCGAGCGGAAACAACCTCGTAATCGATGGCGTGATCGCCCACAAATACGATTGCTTCTCCCCTAACCAGTAAAAGAGGATCGTGCCTTTGGCCCGGCGGGAAATCTCGGAAGGCGTTAAAGCGGGAGGTCCGGTGCGGTTATGGTTGTCCTTCGAAAGCAGGCCTAGCCCCTCCGCGAGAGTTCGTGCCCGGCTGTAGTCAGCCCAGCGGAGGGCGTCCTCGGTTTTTCCCCGCGCTAACAGAAAGTGGACGTAGTCGTCGTAGATGCGCGCTACATTGGTCAAAAACGAGAGCTGAAAATCTTCGTGCCGCACACCGGAGCGGGCCGCCTCGAATGTAGCGAGGGACGCGCGATATTCGCGGTCGGCTGAGTCCAGCGCTCTCCGGTCTTCATCCAGCCGTGCCAGCGAGTGTTCCGCCTCCCACTTCAGAAAAGCAGGACAGACCCTGTCGTGCTCGACCGCCTCGAAGATTTGTCGCGCGCGAGTCGCATCGCCACGCTGCGCTGCGACCTGTCCTTGAACTAATAAGGGATAGAGCTCGTCCAGGTGGTTGCCGGCTTCTCGGGCAATAGTCAGAGCTTGCTCGGCGTATTGGCTTGCCTTGTCGGGATCGCTCTCCAATAACGCCAGTCGTGCCAGGACTCGCAAGGCGTTGTAAACCTGTTCTTTTGCTTTGATGCCTTTCGCCAGCGCCAGTGCCTGTTGAAAAGATTCCTCTGCCAGGCCAAACTTGTGCTGGTCCATGTAGATATAGCCAATATTAGTGAGCTGGTTCTCCTGGTTCGAGAGGTCGTGCAGCTGCGTGGCGAGCGTTTTAGCGTCGACCAAGAGGGTGAAGGCCTTTTCTGCGTCCCCAAGCTCGTAATAGGCCCATCCTAGATTTCCTTCTACGACGAGATCTACCGCCTTGGCGTTCATTGCAGCGGCGATTTCGTGTGCTGCTTGAGACCGGTCGATGGCCTCATCGAAGCGTCCCTGTGACAGCGCCTCGGCTCCTAAGTTAAGGAGAGATGTTGATTTAAGGAACGCGTCGTTGTGCGAAGTGGCGAAGGATAAGCTAAGTTCATAATATTTTTCTGCAGATGCAGAGTGTTTCTGTTCGCTGGCGAAGAAACCGCGGGCTTCGAGCAGGTCCCCACAATCATCCGCTACAGAGTTTGTGCAGAGCGCTTCGGCATCGCTGAGTCGCGCTTCGGCCTCGCTAAAGTTGTGGAGGTAAACATTCGCTATCCCAACAAGCGTCAGCCGCGGAATAGCCACAGCCGGGTGGCCTGGAGGCAACGAGCGGGAGTCAAGAATCTCTAAGACGTCTTCGTACAAACCGCGCCACAGAGCAGACCTCGCTTGCAGGATGCGGAATTTCCACGCCCACTCCGGGTTTGAGTCGATAAATTGCTTGTAACCTCGTTCACTTTCGTCCTGGCACTGTTTCAGTTCGCCGATTAAGAAAGCTTGGCTGGCATGTTGATAGATCAATTCTGGAGAAGGGTTGTGACGAGCGCAGGAAAATGTCGACGCCGCTGCCAAGAGCAGCAGGACTAATCTTACGGCCTGTGGGCGCCGTTGGCCGTAACAGCTCCGGCCGCCAAGGTTCCGTCCCCGAGGCAACCTAGCTTCATCTTGACGGTCGTCAGCTCGAAATAGACACAGGGCCTTTCGGAGGTTTCGTATATCTTCTCGCCCACTTCGATCTCGCCGAGAGCTACGCTGCCAAATTCCGGAATTACGAGAACGTGCCCGAACGTCTGCACTCCGGGAATTGGAATCTCGCCGATGCTCTGGACCAGGGAACATGTGATGGGCTCGTGGCTGCCTTGGTCAGGGGCGGCTTGGCCGCCCGCCTCGCAAGCGCTGATGAGCTTCTTGATGTAGAGAAGCTTCTCATCGTACTGATCCTTTAACTCTTTGGGAAGGTTTTTGCCTTTGGCGATCTTCTCCGTCTGTTCTTTCACCCCGCGAAGGAAATCAAGATCCTGGAAATACGACCGGTCGCTGGCAGGCCGATCGCCGCAGATGCCGAGGTTCAACGTGAGTTCAACTGGGAAGCCGCCGACTCGCAAATTCTCGAACTGCGTTCCCAAAAACGTTACATGTGGCACATGACCATCTTTGTAGGGATGATCCGTCGAAACCTGCGACACCAGGCGGTCTGCCGTAATCGTCTCGAAAACGTTGAAGCCTTCCAGAATTGATGTCGAGAGAGTCACCCACCCGTTATTTTTTAGACTTCGGGCCCCCGAGACCCTGGCTTCACCTCTGGCGAACGAAATCAGACCTTCGATGCTGAAGTATTCGGCACGGCGGCTGAAGTGGCCGCCCCGGCGGTCATTCAGCGTGACTGGCGCCTGCCGCTCAATCGTCTGATTGATGGGCCGCTCCAAGTGTCCGCTGAGCACGTTTGCCTCGGCATGGTAGTCATGGGAAGATCTTACTGCGCCTGCTGCTTCGACCGTATCCGTCATAATCGCCATAGTGTACCTCCGTCCCGGCTGGAACTCATCACTCTTCTTTCACCGTCCATCTTTCATCGTTCTTCTTTCACCTTTGAATTTGCAATTCGAAGGATGTGTGCCCGAGGTCTTTGCTTTGCCCGTCGGCGGTGATGCCTCGAACCGCCAGCGTGTAGATGCCGGCTTCGCGCTGGATTCCAGGCACCGTCACCGGCCATTGATCTTGACCTTCGGCAGGCACGATGGTGAACGAACCTACCAGTTTTCCAGCAGGGTTATGTAAATCGGCAACGTAACGGGAGTAAGGACCATCCGGCGGTATGCGCACAAATAGCAGAAGGCCCCTACCTTCAGGAACCGTCGTAGGTGGCCCACCCGCGCCCCAAGTTCCAAAGTTCACAGAAGCCGACGGCAAAACTTGAGGCCGGTTGAGTTCGGATTGAAATCTTGGATAGGTAACCAGATTTTGATATCCAACCACCGCCAGCAGAAGCGCGAGTGCCGGGGCGGCAAATGCCGGTCGCAGCCACGCAAGCCAACCCACACGGCTCCGGTTCGGAATCGCACGCGCTGGAGTGGGTTCCGAGCTTTCTGCCAGGATCGTCTTGCTGTGCGCAACAAACTGGGCCCCCGCGCGAATATCCAGCGCACATTCCGGGCAGTCAAAGTAGTGCTCTTCGAACTCGTCGCGCACTGCTGGATCGAGTTCGTCGAGCAAGTATCTTTCCGTCATTTTCTGTCGAACCACCGCTGTGTGGTCCATGGTTTTGTTCCCCCTCATAAACAATGAGCGCCTCATAGCATTGGCAATGTTCTTCTCATCACGCCGGAGCAAAATCTGGGGGATTCCCTCCTGCGTGCTTCAGATACGATGCCTTAAATGCCTGCTTGGCACGGTGTAACAGCACGCGCAAATATTCGCGATCGACGCCGAAGTCTCGACACACTTCATCTTTGTCCCGCTCTTCCAGAAAAACTTCACGCAATAGTCGCCGGTCGCGTTCCGGAAGTTTCTCCAGAATCTCCCGAACTTTCTTTTCTCTTTCCTTGGCGCTAAGCGCCCCCACGAGATCGACTTCCAAGGCAGGAAAGTTCTTCTCTTCCTCCTCATCCAAGGGAGTGTTCTTGGCCGCCGACCGGTAATGCTCGAGCAACACGTTGTTGCAGATGGAGTTTACAAATGAGCCCAGGCGGTCGGGTTGAAGAATCTTGCCATCCCGCAGGGCCACAAAAAATCGGGCAAAGGTTTCCTGCCTCACATCCTCGATGGCTTCCGGAGACTTCAGGCGAGAGCCCAGCTTGATCTTGATCAGAGTGCTGAAGTAGGCCGAAAAATTCTCCTGTGTCCGGAAATCTCCGGACCGCAGGCGGCTCAGATAGGATTCGTCAAAAGATTGGAACTGCAAACACTTGCCCCGCACGTTGTCGAGTGTCGGGAAGTGTAACACCGGAGGTGGCCCACCGTTGCCGTTTTCGGGGTTGGGCGCAGACAAGACGGGACGTTTCAGAATGGAGTGATTACTCCGACGGCAAACGGTGGGTGCGGTGGGCCGAGTACTGTGCAGCGGCAAGAGCAACTCCTGAGAACCCGGATTGAAGTAGAAAGGGCCTGCGCCGTCGCGTGGAAGTCCAGATTCAGAAGCGCCGGAGCCGATTCCCCCCGGACGGCTCCGGCACTTACCCGAACCCAACCTGGTGGTTGCCAGGCTGAATCCCTGAACTGTGGATCATCGCTCTGTCAGCCGATGTCCTCCACTTGTAGGGATAGTGCGGAAGACCCGAATTTCGTTTCAGGAAATATTGAGATGTTTAGAAAATGGCCGGAATCCCCAGCCTGGTCTGGATTTGATGGAGGTACGGAACCTTTTCGCAGATCAACGCTTTGCGGTGGCGATGCCGGCGAGGCCCACTTTCTTTCCGTGGTCGCGAATGGCGTCCACAATCTCTAACGCCAACGCGAGCGCGCGCCGGCCGTCTTCGAGTGGAACCACTGGCGCGGAACGCTCTCGAACAGCGCGCAGAAATGATTTGAGCTCCGCATGCAGCGGCTCTTCCGATGCCACGGGCGGTTTGTTGACGCCGATCTGCGGATTCACTGAAGGTTTTCCCGACGCAGTCTCATCGTGACCGACGGTAAAGACCAACACTTCCTGGCGTCCGTAGTCGAGCGAAACATACTGCCGCGGCTGAAAAAAGCGCAGCTTGCGCACGCGTTCCGTGGAAACGCGGCTGGCCGTGAAATTCGCAACGCAGCCCGATTCGAATTCCAGACGGACATTCGCAATATCCACTTTCCCCGACAAAATGGGCAGGCCGACCGCGCGAACCTCTTTGACCGGCGATTTGGCAAACGCCAGCACGATGTCAAGATCGTGAATCATCAGATCGAGCACAACATCGACATCGAGCGAACGTGGAGTGAAGACACTGAGCCGGTGCACTTCGAAAAACATGGGCTGTGTCAGCAGGGGAAGTGTTGCGCGAACGGCCGGGTTGAAGCGCTCCAGATGCCCAACCTGGCCAATTCGCTTGTGCGTTGCCGCGAGCGCGACCAACTCTTCCGCCTCCGCCAGCGTCGCCGCCAGCGGTTTTTCGATGAGCACATCCACTCCGGCCTTCATTAACTCGCCTGCGATCGTTGCGTGTTGCGCGGTGGGGGCAGCGATGGACGCGGCTTGCAACTCGCCAGGCCTGGTGAGGGTTAGCATCTGCTGCACCGACCCGAAGCCCTCGCACCCGAACTCGCGGGCTACGGCGTCGGCGCGGCCCGCGTCCGGATCAACCACTCCCAGCAGGCGCACGGATTCCCCTTGTTGTTCGAGCTCCTTGTAGACTCGGGCATGATTGCGCCCAAAGACGCCCACGCCGACCACGGCGACGAAGATCGGATTTTGCGATGGCAGGAATAATTCTCGGAGGCTGGTTGCCGGAGAGAAATTGTAAACGTAAACGCTGGAAAGAGCATCAGGATTAGCTCGGGTTGGGGCGTACTCGCGCCAGGAAAAAAATCAAATCGCAGAAAGGACTGAAATCGCCCCATGAGGACGATCGCGCTGCTCACCATCTCCAACATCTTCATGACTTTTGCTTGGTATGGACATTTGAAGTATCGCGAAGTGCCGCTCTACAAAGTGATCGTCGTGAGCTGGCTGATTGCGTTTTTCGAATATTGTTTCCAGGTTCCCGCGAATCGCATCGGCTCCTATGAATTCACGGCGGCCCAACTGAAGACGATCCAGGAAGTGATCACTCTGACTGTCTTCGCGGCTTTCTCCGTGCTGTACCTGAAGCAGCCACTGCGCTGGAATTACCTCGCAGGCTTCGCGCTAATCGTGGCCGCCGTGGCCGTGATCTTCAAGAAATAGCGCGCAAGGCGAAGAATTATCTTCGAATTGAGGAAGGCGGGGCGTTACTGGCTGCGGCACGACTCACAACTCAAGCTTCTTCGTGGAAGAGCGGCCCTTTCGGGGCCGTGCAGGCCTGGTGAAACGAGACGGGCTTTAGCCCCTGCCGGCCTGGCCTTCCTCAGGATCGCAATCTGCCCCGCATGATAAAGCTCATGCTGCGCAATCCCATGGAGCATGTGATAGAAGTCGTAACGTTTGCCTGGGACGCGATCACCGAGGCGCGAGTCAGGCAGAGCGGCGACGGTCTCCACCAAAGTTTCGTGCGTACGTTTCGTTTCGGCGATGGCCTTGCGCCAAGCAGCTTCGCTCGGCACTTGCGCGAGAGGGAAGTTCGCCACACCGGTTGGCTGACATTTTTCTCCGCCCAGTCTCTGGAGAGCCGCGGCATCCCAAACCGCAACATGCAATACAAGTTCCCAAATGCTGTGAACCTTAGGCAGCGGCTTGGCGGCGGCCGTTGCAGCGTCGACCTCCTTCAGCAGTTCGAGCAGTCCAGGTCCGTGCCACGCGCCGCCGTCGAAAGCGCGGCGAAGCTGGTCAGCGATTCTCGTGGCCTCGGAATGTGTTCCCGTGTGTTTCGACATCATAGAATGAAACCTTAACTGCCCTGCGCGACGATCGCAATACCCGCTGCGCTCGCCGCGTCCATAACCTTGTGTCCATCCAGCAGAAGGCATTTTCCCGCATCGAGTGCCAGACAACTCGCTCCCGCCGCTTGCATCACCTCGATCGTCTTCACACCGATTACCGGTACATCGAAGCGCATATCCTGATTCGGCTTGGCGATCTTCACTACAGTAAGCGCGCGGCTGAGAGTGGAAGCCTCGCTGTCCGAAGCATTGACGTCCAACGACCGCATGATCTGTCCCGCGCGTTCGATGGTGGCGTCTGTGCCCTCCATGGCCTCGACCGCGACGCATGCCGATTCGGCGATCACCACCGTCTGCCCAATGTCGTGCTGCGCGAGTTGCCGGGCGACCGTGCGTCCGTACTCGATGTTCTTGCGCTCCTGCTCTGTGGGTTCGCGCTGCGTCAAAATCCCAGCCTTCACCAGCAGCGGTTCAAGCAGCCAGGTAGACTTTTCCAGCGTGATGCCTTCATCGGCCAGCACTTTAGCCACCGCGCCCAGCAGCGAGTCGGTGTTACGCGTAGTAAGCGAGAGCAAGAGCTTCGCCAGGCGCCAGTCCGGCCGGATGCTGGAGAAAATCTGCTTGTGCTTCACCTGCCCCGCCATGATTGCCCGTCGCACACCCTCCCGCTGGAAAGTCCCGATCAGCTTCGACAGCTCTCCCAGCGAAAGCCAGTGAACGGCAGCCGCACCGCGGGTTTCAATCTCCGGAAAAGCTTCTTCCTTGATCGCAGCCACCACGACCTCATATCCCTGCGCCCGCGCCGCATCCAGCACGAGAAACGGAAACTTGCCATTGCCGGCGATGAGGCCGATCTTTTCGCTTTGCGAAGGCATGAGTCGACGCCACAAGCCAAAAGGCCGGCGCGGAGTCAGTCTAGCATTTGGCGTTGTAGAAGGAATGTTGCTGCCGGTACTCCGAAGTAGATGAGCGGTCATTGACCAGCGGTCAAAACGTGTCAGAAAACCGATTGAGTAAGTGCAGTGGGAGGCCCTTAGGGCTTTGCGGGCAGCGGCTGCCAGAGCTCAATCTTATTCCCATCCAGGTCATAGATCCAGGCAAAGCGACCGTAGGATTCATCCATTCGTTTGGCGTCGATCTTTACTCCCTCTTGTTTTAAGCGGTCGAGCAAAGCATCCATATCGTCCACGATGTAGTTGATCATGAACGGTGCGGGGCTGGGATCGAAATACTTTGTGGAGGCGGGAAAAACAGTCCAAACTGTAACGTGTTCTTTTTGCGGGTCGTCGTATTCGCGCCACGGAAGCATCGCGCCTTCGCCTTTGTCAGTGAGTCCAAGATGCTTCGAATACCATTCGCGCGTCTGATCACGATTGGCGGATTTGAAGAAGACACCGCCGATTCCAAGGATGCGTCCGCGCTGCTCCATTTTGACCGGCGGCTTCGACTTTTCGGGTTGCGGAGATTGCACGTCCTGTCCTCCTGTTGAGCGGGCCGCGATGAGCAACAACGACCCGAGCGCAATTGTGCTCCAGGGTATTCCTTGCATTGCGGGATTATACATAAGTTTCGATTGGACCGGAGAAGTCGGTTCGCTCCAGGTTCGCCGCGATTCACCTTTTCTAGATCGCGGATGAGGTCTCGAACTGGCTTGGCATCGCCCGTAAAGGAATCCGTTCCTTCTTCATCGTCAACGCCTCCCCAATGGCTCGGAACCATACCGAGTGGAGAGGCTTCGAGGCGCGTTTGACGCCGATGGTTGAACGTAACATTGCCTCTCTGACAATGTCGGCGGTGCCAAGCAGTTTTCAAGCCCACTGCCGCATGCACCCAATGGAGAGCCATTCCGCTGCGCCATCACTCGATTCCCCCGAAGCTGCCGATCAGTTCTTGCCGTCCTTCTTGCCCCCAGAAGACGGATAGCCCAGCCAGATATACTGCAGCGCCTCGCCCAGCGTCTGTTGCCTCACTGCCCGGTCTACGTGCCAACCGTTGCGGGCAAACACGAATTGGTAGTGATATCCCTTGGCCGCGAGTACCTTCGCCATCTGCTCGTTGGCCAAAACCCAGTCGTGCATGTTGTCACGCATCACGTTTGGATTGAGCAGATCCCGGTCCCCAACTTCCATCCACAGGCGTATCGGCTTCAACGGACCTTCCGGGATAAGATGCTCGTGAAACTCCCACGCGCCATGCGGTGTTTGCGGATTGTAAGGCCACTGCTGATTCACAAATGTTCCCGAGTAAGTAAGAACACGGTGATACAACTCAGGGTGATACCACGCCATGATCAACGCGCAGGAGCCTCCGGAGCTGCCGCCCATGGTTGCCCTGCCATCGGGATCCTTCGTCAGTTTCACATGCGCCTGGGATTCCACCAGAGGCAAGACTTCCTTCTCCACAAACTCCGCATAGACTCCCGACATGGTGTCGTACTCCAGACCGCGTTCACTCCCTTGCGCGTCCCCGCTTCCGTTGCCAATCGAAATCGCAATCATCGCCGGGACTTTGTGTTGGGCAATCAACGTGTCCAGAGTTGAGAAGAGCAACAGGTCAGGCCCATCCGTCCCCACAATAAAAGGCGCGACGCTGCCGGCGACGTACTGCTGGGGAACATAGACGGCCACCTTCCGCGTGTAAGCCGCGGGATGGCTTGTCGTCACCACCAGCTTCGCAGGGTCCGCAGGATCTGGAGTCCCAAACGTGCCCGCGTCCCGCGCAATGCCGGGATAGATCTTGCTGTCCGACGAGTTCATCGTGAACTCGATCACAGTGCCCTTAGGGATGCCGTCTTTTGCGGGCACATCGTGGGCAGCCGCATCGGGAGCACCCTCATGCGTAGGCCCGAGGATGAAATTACCGTCCGCATTCACCGGCGGGTTTGTGCCGTCGGGCAACTCCTTCGCCGTGACATAGCCGGCAGTGTGGGGGTCCCGCGTCGGCGGCGTCACGCGTTCCGTGGGTCGCGCCGGCGCTGGAGTCTGCCCGGAGACTGGATTGACAATCGTGATCAGACCAATCAGAAGGCAAATGCCCAAACAACGGAGGGATGGACTCATGGTGTCATTCTGCCGCATTTCGAAATTCTGCGGAGGGAAAACTGCGGCCGGGCTCTGGGCGGCTGGTCAAGGCTATTTTGTGTGTGCGCACTTCCGAGCCGGGCTTGCCTCAGCCGTCGTGATCCGCATTGGGGTTTTGAGTGCAATGGCCTGTTTTCGGAAGCTACGACCCAAAACTGCAGTATGTGCTATCTTCTGCGTATGCGTAGCGGATGCTGCCTGCTCCTCGTCGCTTCACTTTGCGCCTTCATCACCGCTCCTATTCCGGCACAGGAAAGCACCGAGCAACCAATATACAAGCCGACAGGTCTGGAATTCTTTTCTATTGAGAATCGCAAGTGGCGGGTTGCTAAGTATCGTGCCGACGACGGCCAGCAGACCGACAAAGACGGGCTGATCGATGCCTTGAGGACGGCAGTAATCACCTTCCAGGGTGGTGGCGTATACGGCTCTGTAATGTGCGGCCCTTTGTCGGGATTTTACAAGCTTTCTGGGAGGCGGATGGAGGTTGATGCGGACTTCTCGCTCTTCGGTTTTTGTCCTCGTGAAGAGTTGTCGGAGAGCCGTGCCGTTGTCAATGCCTTCAAGGGGGAACTTAGCATCCAGAAAGCCGGAGACGAGATCCTTCTTCGCGGTAAGGACGGCGCAGCAAGAGTTCGGCTTGTGCCATTTGGCTTGCCTCCGTCAGGCCCCACGAAGTGATTGGCGTAACATCCCCATTACACTCACCTACCCCGGATCGCCCAAACTGATCACTTAATAATCCCTCGCTCCGACGCTTCAATAAACCGGATCAGCATGTCCACGTCTTCACCGCGGTCCGATTCCGACTTCAACTTCTCCAATGCCTGCGACGTATTCATCTTCGAGGCCAGCAGAATCTTGTAAGCGTGATGAATCTTCGCAATGCGCTGCTTCGAAAAGCCGCGCCGTTCCAGGCCAACTTTATTCATTCGGTAGGCGTGCGTATCGCGCGCCGCCGAGGTCATGGAGTATGGCAGAACGTCTTGCGTGATCGTAGTGCCGCCGCCGACATAGGAGTGCGCGCCGATGCGCACGAACTGGTGCACCGGGCACAGTGCGCCAACCACCGCCCACTCTTCGACCGTCACGTGCCCGCCCAGCGTCGCGCCATTCACGAGCATAGCGTGATCCTCAATCACGCAATCGTGCCCAATGTGCGTGTAAGCCATGATTAACAGATGGCTGCCGACTTTGGTCAGTCCTCCGCCCTTCACCGTGCCGCGATTAATGGTCACGCACTCGCGGATCTCATTGTGATCGCCGATTTCCAGCCGCGTCGGTTCGCCGTTATAGGTGACGTCCTGCGGCGCCATGCCAATGGCGCAGAATGGAAAAAAGACATTGTCGGACCCGATCTTCGTCGGCCCGTCGATCACAACGTGTGACTCAAGCCTGCAATTCTCGCCCAGTTCGACCGCGGCGCCAATCACGCAATAGGGCCCGATTTTGCAGGACGCAGCAACCTTCGCACTCGGATCGATAATCGCGGTGGAATGTACGTTCCTGGAAACTGAGGGCTTAGGCGATGGATTCATGGAGTGGCTGGCAGAGTTATGAACATGCCTTGCAGTTATTATTCCGCATTGCCGTCCCCGCTGCTCGACCCCCGCCCGCGCGAACTGTCCACCAACTGGCACGAAACAATCGCCTCGGCCACGCGAGTCTCGCTCACATAAGCGTACCCCTGCATCTTTGCTGCGGTCATGCCCGGCACGGAACGCCAGCCGGTCACCTCGACTTCCAAGCGCAGCTGATCTCCCGGGCTGACGGGCCTGCGAAACTTAGCGCGCTCGATTCCGGTAAACATCATGACCTTGTCGCTTCGGTCTTCAACCTCGGTCAGCAGCAGCGCGCCGCCCGCCTGCGCGATGGCTTCCACTATCAGCACGCCAGGCATGATCGGCAATCCGGGAAAGTGTCCCGCGAAGAAGGGCTCGTTGATAGTTACGTTCTTAATTGCGACGATGCGCTTTTTGCGCTCCAGATCAAGCACGCGGTCAATTAGCAAAAAAGGATAACGATGCGGCAGAATCTTCAAAATCTCGTGGATATCGAGCACGGTCTTCGTAGAATCGGGCGAAGCTTCCGTCACTGGAACGCTTTTAGTCATAGGAAAGCGCTTCGTCTCAAAACAGCTTGAAGATTATACTGTACGGCTTGCGCCCGAAGTGCCTCAACCCGCGACCCCGACAGCAACACAGAGATGCCTGAGAAGAAAACAGCAAGCTCGACGCGATCCGATCAACTTCCCTCCAATGCAGTGTGGAGCGAGCGGCTGCACTACTTCGAAGCCCGGCGGCAAGAGATGATCGAAACGATCCGGGAGCTGGTCACGATCGAATCTCCCAGCGACAACAAACTGGCTGGTGACCGCCTGGGCCCCTTGCTCGCAGCTCGATTCGAGACTCTCGGAGGACGCGCGCGCGTGCACCGCGCTGAGGAGTTCGCCGACAGCGTGCAGATCGATTTTCCCGGACGCGAAAAGAGGAAGACCAAGCCCGTGCTGCTCCTCGGTCACTTCGATACTGTCTACCCGCTGGGAACCCTTGCCACCATGCCGTGCCAGCTTGTCGACGGACGTCTGCACGGTCCCGGCGTGCTCGACATGAAGTCCGGCATCGCGCTCATGCTTTACGCGATTCAGGCGCTGCAATCGGAGCCCGGCGGTCTGCCGCGACCGGTCACAGTTTTTCTGGTTTCGGACGAAGAAGTGGGCAGCCGTTCTTCCCGCAAGATTACCGAGGCATTGGCCCGTGAATCCGCGGCCGTGCTCGTCCTCGAGCCTGCGGCGCCGCGCGGAGCTGTGAAAACGGCGCGCAAAGGTGTGGGTGATTATGTTCTGACTGTGAAAGGCGTGGCCGCACACGCCGGGCTCGATCCTGGCAAGGGACACAGCGCCATCGTCGAACTGGCGCGGCAGATCACCGCCGTCGCGAAGATGAATAATTTGCGTCGCGGTCTCTCGGTAAACCCTGGAGTGATTCGCGGCGGAACTCGCACCAACGTAATCGCGGCCGAGGCTACCGTGGAGATCGATGTCCGCATCAAGAATGCAAAACAGGCCGCCACTTTGGATCGCAAGTTCCGCGCCCTGAAGCCTTTCGACAAACATTGCAAGCTCATGATCGAAGGCGGCGTCAACCGCCTGCCCATGGAGCGCACAAAAGGCGTAGTGGCGCTCTACAGGAAAGCACAAGCGATCGCGAAAAATATTGATTGGAAACTCGAAGAGGCAGCGGTGGGCGGGGGCTCGGACGGAAACTTTACCGCCGGCATGGGCATCCCCACACTGGATGGCATGGGAGGGGTGGGCGGGGGAGCACATGCCGTCCACGAACACATCGTGATCTCCGAGTTGCCCCGCCGGGCGCTGCTTCTCGCCGGCATGATCGAAAGCGCCTGAAATCTATTCCTTCGATTCAAAGACCAGAAAATAATCCATCTTGTCGCCCTTCACAAAATCGTACAGCTCAAGCAGCTTGTAGCCCGCCTCTTTCGCCTCACGAATTACCACGTCGCGGCCCACTCCGTGGTCCTCGCCGTTTCCGTTGCGGTCAATCACCCCTACCTTGGCTCCCGGACGCAGAGCCGCGCGCAAGTTCTGCAACAAAGCTACGGGCTGCGCAACTTCGTGGTAAGTCTTGAGTAGCAACACGGCGTCCACCGACCTTGTGGGCAAAAGCGGGTTGTCAGGCTTGCCCAGGATCGTTTTCACATTTTTCAGTCGCTCCTTCCGCGCCCGCTCGTCGATATAACGGATTGCCTCGGGATTGATGTCAACCGCGTAGATTAGTCCGTTTCCGCCCACGCGTCTGGCCGCGCGAACCGTGAACCAACCCGACCCGGCCCCTATGTCGGCCACAGCCCTCCCCTCTGCGATGCCAAGTATGTTCATCACGCGCTCGATCTGAAGTCGATCTTCCCGCCCAGGAGAATCGAAAACGGAGAGGTCGCCCGTGTATGGTTCGCTGGTCTTGCGCTGTTCGCCTCGTGTAGGCGGTGCTGAAGTCCTGGTTTGAGGGGATGCAGTTGCCACATTCTGAAGGAAGAGAAATAAAACGATCGCGATAGTGCGAAGTTTGAACATTCGAAGTGACCTCCGAAGAAAATGCTCCTTCGAGAATAAACCCGGAGCGGAGCCATGGTGAGCAGGCAACCATAAAAGCCGTGCGTGTGAGGCGGACACTCCTGTCCGCCGCCTTTGACTCTAAGGGTGGGCTAGCCTAAACTTTCCTAAGGGCCGTCGGCTGGTTTACCAGTCGCAGAAGTCTCACGGAGGAGTTATGGGTGAAGGTCTGTTTCAGCCTTTGCATTTGCTTTTGATTATCGGGATCGCGCTTCTGGTCTTCGGCACCAGTAAGTTCGCTGCCGTGGGCAAAGGTCTGGGCGAAGGCATCCGTAACTTCAAAGCTTCAATGAAAGATCCCGAAGTCGAAAAGAAGCAGGAAGACGCGAAGAAGGAAAACGAAGAACAGAAGAAAGTCTAATTTTCTCGCCGTTCACCATCGCCCGCCGAGCATTCGATAAACCAGCGCTATCGGCAATCCAACCACGTTAGTGTAATCGCCTTCGATGCGCGGAATCCATCGTGAAGCCATCCCTTGGATTGCATAGGCTCCCGCTTTATCCATGGGCTCGCCGGTGGCAACGTATTCGCGGATCTCATCGTCCGATAGCTGCGTCATTGTTACTAACGTAGTCTCCGAAGAAACTCTCATGTCGGGGTTCGACGGTCTCAGGCTTTCGTCGAAATGCGGTGCGGCTTTACTAGCAACCGGCAGCTGATCACTGGGAACTGCTGCCACCACGCACACTCCCGTGATCACTCTGTGTACGCGCCCCGAAAGCATACGCAGCATGCGCACAGCATCTTCGACATCCACCGGCTTGCCCAGGATGATCTCGTCGACCACAACAATTGTGTCCGCGCCCAACACTGAATCCTGCGGCCGAGTGCGCCAGACGGCGAGCGCCTTCTCGCGCGCCAGTCGCTCCGCACAGTCGCGCGGCGCTTCATTCGTGAGCGGCGTCTCATCGATATCTGCCGGATGCACTGTGAACGAAATTCCCGCGTTGCGCAGAAGTTCCTGGCGTCGCGGCGAGGCGGAAGCGAGAACAAGCATGTCCACTGATTTTAATGGAATCAGTATTGAATGTTGTGCTGGCTGGTGTGGAGCGGGCACTCTTGCCCGCTGGTTCTTGCCACCGCAAGCAAGCGGGCAAAAGTGCCCGCTCCACACTAATTCCTCACCTAGGGCCGGGTCTTGGCGATTTCCGGGAGAGCTTCTCCTTCTTTTTTGGGCACGCCGCCGAGATGGTATTTCGTGAGGCCGTCGCGCAGAAACTCGAAGGCATCTTCCGGGCTGTCGACGATCTTGAACTGATTGAGATCCGTCGGAGAGATGGTGCCGGCGTCGACGAAGGCCTGGAAGTTGAGAATGCGATTCCAATATTCGCTGCCGTAGATGACAACCAGAATTTTCTTGGCCAGCTTGTCAGTTTGCGCCAGCGTCAGAATTTCAAAAAGTTCATCCATGGTTCCAAAGCCGCCGGGGAAAATGACCAGTGCTTTGGCGAGATAGGCGAACCAAAATTTACGCATGAAGAAGTAGTGGAACTGAAAGTTCAGCGCCGGGGTGATGTACTGGTTGGGACTCTGTTCGAAGGGCAGCTGGATATTCAGGCCAATGGTCTTCCCTCCCGCTTCGTGGGCGCCGAGGTTGGCGGCTTCCATGATGCCGGGACCTCCGCCGGTAGTCACGACGAAACGGCGGCGGCGGGCTGGAATCTGGATCGACCACGTGGTCAGCATGTGAGCCAGACGGCGAGCGTCTTCGTAGTAGCGGGCCATATCGATGCCGGCCTGGGCAAGTTTCAAATCCCTTTCGTGCTGCGCGGCTGGCGCCGCGGATTGATTCTGTTGGATGGCGGCAAAGTTCCTGGTGGCATTCTGATGTCCCTGAAACCGGGCGGAGCCGAAAAAGACGACAGTGTCCTGAATCTGCTCGCGGCGGAAGCGTGCCAGCGGTTCCTGATATTCGGCAAGAATGCGGAGAATGCGCCCATCGGGGCTATTAAGGAACGCTGGATTTTGGTACGCCACGGGCGCGGATTTGAGATGGTCAGTCATAAGAAAAACTCAGAAGCTCAGAAGCAAAGATCGACGCGAAGCGCAACTTATCAGAATACCGGAACAGCCTTAGCACGTGAACGAGCTGTGGCAGTTCGGGTGACAAACTTGCCATCACAAATGTGGATGCGTAGTATCCGACCGCGCATCCCATTTGCGTATGCCGGGCACAACGCTATTGGTGCTCGTGGTAGTGGAGCGCCTCCCAGAAACCAATCCAAATATCGAGCAGCCCCAAGCCGCTGCAAAGACCGCGGAAGAAACCGTTGGAGATCACGGAGCGCAGAGCGGGAAACGACAGCAGCAGGTAATTATCGGTCCACTCCGGGGTCCACGGGAGAATGATGAGCAACACTCCCGCGACGGCACTGACCAGAACAAACAGAAGAACCGAGGTGCGATGCATCCAGACTTGCAGGGCGCTGGGAGTTGGTTGAGGTGCAGGCTGGTCGGGCGGGTCCAGAAGCGCCGTGCGGCTCTCAGCTTGGGGCGCCGAGGGGTCTGGAGCCTTGCCAGAAGCGTGGGGAAAGAGGGTCGGATCCGTCATTGGCGGCTCCCTGAACTGATCGCAGGAAACACACCGCAGGTCGCCCCGGGACCCGGGTGGAAAAAATTGGGGAGGAAAGCCATCGGGCTATTCTACGACTTCAGGGCCTTAATGCGCTCGGCGACGTCGCGATAATCGATGTTGCTGCCATAGACGTCCATGAAGTGGCGCAAGGCGGAAGTCTTGTCGCCGGCGGTCTCATGGGCGGAAGCGAGTTCGTAGTGCAGCGCGACGCGGGTTTCCCCGTCGATGCCGGGAACGTTGAGAGCCTTGTCATACCAGCGCACGGCGGCCTCGGGCACGCCTTTTTCCAGGAAGCACTGCGCCAGCCAGGTATAGGTCTGCATAATCTGCGGGAACGGTTTTCCATGATCGAAGGACTGGCAGGCCTTTTGCAGTTCTCCGATAGCTTCATCGAGCAGCCCCATTTCGCGGAAGGCAATGCCGAGGTTGTAGTGTGTTTCTGGATCTTCGTCGGTGGAAGCGACATCGGCTTCCAGATCGTGTTTGAGTTCGCCAAACATCTCCGCCAGATCGACTCCAGCGTCATCGCCAAAGGGAGAGCCTTTGGCTGCAGGAACCGGGGAACGTGAAATCGGCGGCTGCGGCTTGGCGGCAAGTGTAGGAGCATGGGCCACTGGTGTCTGCCAGGCGACGGATGCTGCCGTTGCGGGCGCACTCGCCGGAGCCGGAGGCAGGCCTTGGTTGGCGGCTGAGGCGGATGCGGCTGCACTCGCGGCCAATGGCGGCATGATTTTCGGGGCCACGGCGGGCTGAGTAACGATTGCCGGAGTAACCACCGGCGCTGGAGCCGGGGGGATGGGTTGGGACGCCTTCGCGACAACAGTGGGAGTTTCCGATGCGGCAACAGGCGCGCCTTTCAGGAAGTCATCCCCGAGCGAGGCTTCGATGTCGGCAACAAACTCACCCAAAAGAGGTGCGGATTCTGCCGCCGAAATCGCGGATTCTGTGTGAGCTGCTGGGACTGATACGCGCGTAACCGCAGTCTTCGGGACAGGAGTCGCAGCGGAGCGGGCTGGCGACGCGGCTGGCTCGGGCGCTTTCCCGGGCGCGACACCATCGTGCGACGAAGTTTCGAGCTCGGAAACGAATTCCTTCAGAACCGCAGGTTCGGCTTCACGCGCAGGCTCGTGAACCACGCGCTCAGGCTGATGAACCGCTGGCGCAGACTTCGTCTTAACTGGAATTTCGGAGACCACAGGAGGCTCTTCGACTACCGCAGGCTCGGGAACGACCGCTTCCGGCACCTCGACGGCGGCAGGAGCGTCGTCGACGAGAGCGTCGTCGAGGAGAGCGTCCTCGATTGGGAGTTCGTCAGCCACTTCGAGCGCCGGGATATCGTCGGCGGTAAGCTCCTCCACCACGGGTTCGGCTGCGGCCCGATTCTCCTCCTCCGCCGGTTGACTGGTGGCCTCGACCTCGGCCCGCAGTTCATCCAGTTTCTCCTGATCGCTGGTCAGAGTCTGCAGCTTCGCCAATGCCGCCATGGCTTGCGCGGGCATCCCGTGAGAAGCATAGAAACGAATCTCATCGATGGTCTCGTCGACTTTGCCAGACTCGGGAACTCCCAACGTCCCGGCGGCGACTTCGACTGCCGGTTCTTCCTCGGCTGGAGCGTCCGCCTCGATCGTAATGGCGTCGTCCCACTCCGTGGACAGATCTATTTCAGCTGTGGCGGGCTCAACCGTCGTTCCAGCGGGCTCAACCGTCGTTCCAGCCGGAGATTCTTCGGTAACAGCAAATTCAGGTTCGGCCGCCGCCTCGACGGTAAATTCGCCAGCGTTTTCTGCAGAAGCAGGCCAGGGCGAAGCGGTAACCGCCGCGGCCTCTTCTGCCGAGGTCGTTTCTTCCTGCGGTTCTGGCTCGATCGTGATTTCTTCAGCCGACGCTTCCTCGACAGCAAACTCAGCGACTTCCGCTTTTGCATCGTGCTTCTCAGTGGCATGCGCCTTCTGCGTAACATCCGGGGAGATCGGAACCTTGTCCATGGATGCGCCGGGGAGCGAGATCGAAGTACGCTCCTCGTACCGCGCGGCAAGCTCTCCGTAACGCGTCGCTTCTTCGGGATAATCCGCTTCGGAATAGACGCTCTGCAGGGTACGGCAGCAAAGCGCTGCCTCGGCGAAGCGGCCCGCGCGGGTATGCAACGCGGCCAGACGCTGATTGATGCGAAGATCTTGGGGCGCCAGCGGCATTGCCGTGACCAGCGGCCCCAGTGCCTTGGCCGGCATGTTGTACGAAATGAAAAGCTCGGCGTCGGTAAGGGCCGAACGCACCGCCAGCGAAACCTCGTCAGAGTAGTGCTGATGAATAGAGGGCGCGGTGGCTTCCAGATCTTCAACGAGGGCGAAAGCTTCCTCCGGCGTAATCAACTTGTTCCCGGAAGTACCGCTGAGTTGACTTACTACCTGCTGGTAGTTCTGCACGTGGAGCGGATTCGCAGGTTCGAGAGCGGCCAGTTTCTGATAGAGATCGCGAGACCGCGCCAGATCGCCGTTTTGCACGCTGGCATGTGCCAGCAGTTCCATGACTTCACTGATGTGGGTGGTGTCTGCCGCTTTGTGAAACAGGTCAAGCAATTTTTGTAGCGAGTCCGGATTGTCGCGCACGTGCCCGATGATGGCGTGCAGGCTGTCCAGCACCTTGTCCGAGTTTTCCGCCAGCAACCGCTCGGCGTGCTGATCGAAAACCTGCAAAGCATTTTCGTACTGTCCGGCCTGCATGAGCGCGTCCGCAAAACTGGAGATCGCCGGCAAATCATTGTGCACCGTCAACAGTTTGCTGGCAATGCCTCCTGCCTCGGAGAGTTGTCCGGTCTGCAGGTAAGCTTTCAGCAGATCGCGCAGGCCTTCGGGTTTGGAATCGATGTCGGGAACTTTTTGCAAGGCAGCCAACGCGCCCGCAGCGTCCCCCGACTCAATCATGTTCTTGCCCTGCATCAGCAAGGCATAAGTGTTGCCGGGATCGAGCTTGAGCATCCGCTGCAGGATTTCTTCAGCGGGGCCTAACGATCCTTTGGAACGCAGGCTTTCGGCCGCGGCGGAGAAAATCTGCCAGGCTTCCGTCTTCTTGTTCAGGCGAAGATACACTTCCGCCAGCCGGACGCGCATCCCGCTGTTTTCTGGATCCATCTCCAGAATCTTCTGAAAGATGCGTACGGCATTTTCGAGTTCCCCGGCTTTTAGAAATTCTTCCGCGACCTGAAGATATTGGGCGCGGGCGTCGTTGAAGAGACCTTGCTGCGAGTACAATTCAGCAAGCTTGAGCAAGCTCTCGAGTGAAGGCTGGAGCTTGCAGATTTTTTTGTACATCGCGATGGCCTTGACCGTGAAACCCTGGCTGGCATAGGCATCGCCTACAGTTTTGAAGCATGCGGTCGCTTTGTCGGTTTCGCCGAGGCGGGAATAAAGGTCCCCGACCGTGTTGGTAACCGTCAGATCCTTGGCATCGTTCTTGAGGACCTTTTCGTATTCACTGATGGCGTTCTGAATCTTGCCCTGCTGGACATACTTCTCCGCATTGTTCAGAGCCTTCTGTTTGTTGAACCCAAACAACGCCATAAGAATGCGAGCCTCAGACCCTGGTATTGATACTGATATTGATAAACCACCCGCTGACATCGCGGAATCTCTTCCGAACACCGCTCCGAAGGTCATCTCGCCTATCGGCAGATGGACCTACCGGACAAGGCCAATTGTACGTCTGGACATCATGAACCGCATGGTTACCAAGGGTTACCAGAAGGGAGTGTACGAAAGGGTTACCAAGGGAACCGGGCGGAAGAACCGAGGGCGCCTCAACGTTCCGCGCCACTCTCGCCAAAAGCGCCCCCACAGCTGTGGGCGGGTCGGGTGACATAAAATCATTGCACCCGTGGACCACCGCATCCCACTATCGACTCTCCTCTCTCACCTCCTGGTCGCGTTTACCATCGAATTCGACAACGAAGCGGAGCGGCAAATGCCTCATCGGACGGACGACCAGGCACGCCGCCAAGGCCGGTTCCCTGCACGCTCCCTGGCTGGTGTCGATGGTGATGTGGTTGAACTGCATGCAGTTTCTCGGTGAGGAGGGAATCCCAGTCCGGGAACTCGAGCGCCGCGCGCGGACGCCCACCAATCTGCCGGGAATGAAAAGGTGGGGATACGTCATCGTTGCACCTGACCCCGCGGATCGGCGGCCACGACCGCCTCGCTCCGCCTGGCTGGTTCGCCCCACAGCTGCTGGCCGCAACGCTCAGGAAGTGTGGCGGCCACTGTTCGGCGTTATCGAGCAGCGTTGGCAGAAGCGATTCGGCAAGGCACCCATGCAACGCCTTCGGGAATCATTATGGGCGGTGGCTGTTCAATTCGACGTCGAGTTGCCCGACTGCCTCCCGATTCTAGGGTACGGCCTATTCAGCCGAGGGCCAAAGCACCAGTGGCAGGTGTTCAACCCGGGCGGAGATTCGCGCCTCCCTGTGGCGGCCCTTCTGTCGAAAGTATTGCTGGCGTTGGCAATCGATTTCGAAGCCGAGTCGGACTTGTCGCTCGCCATCAGCACCAATCTCATGCGGGTGCTGGGTGAAGAAGCAACGCCCGTCCGGGAACTCCCGCGCTTGACTGGCGTTTCGAAGGAGGCCATCGCTACGGCGCTGAGCTTCCTCACCAAGTTCGGGTACGCGGTGGTTGAAGCCGGTGAGTCCCGCAGCCGTACCAAGGTTGCGCACCTCACTCCGAAAGGGCGGAAAGCCAAGGACAACGACAAGAGTCGTCGGCTGCTCGACGACATCGAAAAGCGCTGGCAGGCGCGCTTCGGCGAGAGAACTGTCCGCCGCCTCCGCGAGTCGCTCGAACCGTTAGTGGACGACCCAGCAGAAAAAGACTCACCGCTGCTCAGAGGATTGGAACCCTATCCGGACGGGTGGCGAGCCTCCCTTCCCACGCCCACCACATTGCCCCACTATCCTATGGTCTTGCATCGTGGCGGGTTCCCTGACGGTAGTTGACCCGAGCCTTGGAAAATAAACTCTAGTATGAATGTGCTATGGGGTGCGTGGGCCCGTCAGTGTATTTTTTTTCAAGGCGAAATTCCCGGAAAATGCTCGAACCTTAAACACAAAGGAAAATCATGACTTGGATTCGAACTGTCTCGCTGTCTGAGGCCGACGAGAAACTGCGCACGGCCATTGAAGGCGAAAAGCTGCTTTACCCTAAGGAGTATGGCGACCCGGTGCACCCCGATCCCTCGGGGGCATCATCGATTGTGGGTTCGCACACCCTCATTCCCGACGCGCTCTACCACGCCTTCAGCACATTCGGCTCACTGATGTCGCCCGAACTACCCCTGGAGCGTCGGCAGCACGAGATGATCGCGACCATGGTTTCGGTAACCAACCGGTGCGTCTATTGAATCGAGTCGCACGCAGAGTTTCTGCGTAGAGTAACGCTGGATCAAGCATTAGTAGAGGCACTGCAGAAGGACTACACCACAGCCCCGATTTCAGCCCAGGATCGTGTGATGCTCGATTACGTGGTCAAGCTGACTAAGGATGCGACCAAAGTCTGGAAAGACGACATCGACGGCCTGCGGGCCGCGGGCTTCGACGACCGCGGAATTCTGCAGATCACGTTGATCGCATCCTGGTTCAACTACATCAATCGCGTGGCGGATGCCCTCGGCGTCGGCAGAGAATAGCTTACGGTTGAACTCGCTCCAGCCGAAGCAGGAGTTTGCGGCTTCGAGCTTTCATCGCAGGCGTCCCGTTCCGAGTCGCTTCGCGCAGAATTTCTAACACTGTGGATCGAACGCTGGGCACATCCTCCGCCAAGTCAGCGAGTCCCTGCAAAGTAAACGTCTTGACGATGGAACTGCGGTCTTCCAGGTAAGCGCTCAGGGAAGTCATGGCGCTTTGCCTCTCCCGGGCGTTCAGCGCGAGCCGTGGAACCATGACTGCCAGATGCCAGCGCAATTCTTGTTGCTCCACCTCGCTCATCAAGCCCAGGAGTTCTTTCTTGTAGGGTTGGAGCAATTCAGGATGCTTGCGGGTCACTTTCTCTGCCGCGTCTGCGGCCCGCATTCGTAATGCCGCATCTGTATCCCATAACCCCGCAATCAGCTCGCGGAATAAGTCTGGATCGTTGGAAACAATGGCAGCGACCTGGTTGGAGCGGCCGATCGTTCGCCGGTCTTCTCCGTTCAATAAAGCAAGTATTTTTGCACGCACTGGCTTCTGAATACGCATACGCAGAAAGCCAGAATATATATGTGCGCGACAAAAAGCATCCGCGCAGAATTGGCGCCGCGAGGACACTTCGAAAACTGTACCGTTGGCGCTCCTCGCGGGAACAGTTCCACTAGACTTGACTGAACAGTGTCGGACTTCGAACACCGGAATCATGGCTGAATCGATCGCAGAATTCTTTCTGGAGCATTTCCAGTCGCACCGGCACGAGTGCGCCTACCGCCAGCGGCGCGGATACCGGACCGAGTCGCTCACCTACGGCGATGTCATCGAGATGGCTCTTGGATTCGCTCGCGAACTGGAGTCGCGAAAAATCGCGAAGGGCGATCGCGTGATGCTCTGGGGCCAGAACACTGCGGAATGGGTCGCAGTCTTCTTTGGTTGCGCTCTCCGCGGCGTAATCGTTGTCCCCATGGATGACAACTCCGCGGTCGATTTTGCCATGCGGGTCTTCGAGCAGGTCTCCGGAAAACTCCTGGTGTTATCGCAGCGGCACCTGGACGAGTGCGCCGGGGCGGCATCCGCGATTGCAACTTTGAAGCTGGAGGAAATTCCGCAGCGAAGGAATCCGGAATCGGCTGCACCGCCGGAGATCGCGCTGGGGCACAACGATATCCTGCAAATTGTTTTCACTTCCGGCACAACTGCCGAACCCAAAGGCGTGGTCATCACGCACGGCAACGTTCTCGCGAACATTGCGCCGCTGGAGCACGAAATGCGCGCCTATTTAAAGTATGAGCGTTTCGTACATCCTCTGCGTTTCCTGAACCTCCTGCCACTTAGTCATGTGTTCGGACAATTCCTGGGAATGTTCCTGCCCCCACTGCTGGGCGGAACGGTGATCTTTCAGGAGGAGCTGAAGCCATCCGAAGTACTGAACACCATTCGGCGCGAGCGGGTGTCAGTGCTGGTGACTGTGCCGCGGGTGCTGCAATCCTTGAAACAGAAACTCGAACGCGATCTGGAAGATGGCGGACAAGCCGATGCGTTCCGCCAGCGATTTCACTCAGCCGAAGGCCAGCATTTTCTGCGACGCTGGTGGACGTTCCGCACAATCCGCCGGCAGTTCGGCTGGAAATTCTGGGCATTTATTTCCGGTGGCGCGGCGCTCGACAGCGAGACCGAGGTGTTCTGGGATCGATTAGGCTACGCGGTGATCCAGGGATATGGGCTGACGGAGACTACATCGTTGATTAGCGTGAATCATCCCTTCCGCCTCGGCAAGGGATCGATTGGAAAAGTGTTGCCGGGACGCGAGGTGAAGTTGGCGGAGGATGGCGAAATCCTGGTGCGCGGTGGCGGCGTGACTTCCGGATACTGGAATGAACACGGCGCACAGAAAGTTTCGGATACAGAAGGCTGGTACCGCACCGGCGACATCGGTGCGCTCGATGAAGCGGGCAATCTTTATTTCAAGGGCCGCAAAAAGGAAGTCATTGTTACTCCCGGAGGGACGAATGTTTATCCCGAAGACCTGGAGGCCGCGCTGCGTCGGCAACCCGAGGTGAAAGATTGCGTGGTCGTCGGAATCGAACGCGGAGGCAATGCGGAACCGTGCGCAGTGGTCATTCTGCGCCGCGATG
>Ga0185299_10001827_pt1 | contig 36992 bp, 27 predicted proteins | sample PaiPotPPA55metaG_FD_128002 | JGI IMG/M metagenome (GOLD analysis project Ga0185299, IMG submission 128002) | Iron sulfur acid spring bacterial and archeal communities from Banff, Canada, to study Microbial Dark Matter (Phase II) - Paint Pots PPA... ...
GCACTTTCCTTCTCCGCTTCCTTGCTCGATACTTTTTCCTGTTAGTTTTTTATTCATAAGAGCCGACAATTTAGCAGCGGGTGCTGCTAGTTGTCGGCTCATGTCATCTTCAGCCCTGGGTGCCGCAAGCGAATAAGCCGCCCTGCCTGTCCGCCGTAGTTTCGGGGAAGTGGGGGACGAAGGAGGAAAAGTGGCGGCCGAGGGGTCTGTTCCGGGCCTGGTGTTTGGATTCGGTCAGTCGTGCCAACAGCGCTATCCTCGATTGTACTAACACTCTAGCAGCAGCCCAACGGTTCGGACGCCACTTTCAGGGCGTATTTTGGGTGCGAGTTACCCAGGGCTGAAGCCCTGGGCTATGATCTGTAGCCGCTTCGCGGCAAAATCCGACAGCCTCCTAGCTCAAGGGGCCTATTGGCGCAGTTGTGGCGCCAGGACAAAACAAAGGACTGCAGTTAGGATAGTGGTAGCGGCGATCGAGAACGCCGCCTTTTTGTATCCGGGCAATGCTGCCCACCAGTTCTCGCAATGAATCAGCATGACATACACTTTTCCAAACCCCATCTCGATCTCTCGATCCGCTTTCCTTTGGTTTTCCAGTTGGATGCTATTGGCTAATTCCTCCGAGTCTTGGGTACCAGCTTCCGCCGCGGCCCTTTCGCCGAACCAATAGATGCCTTCGGCGCTAGCGAGCCCGAGCACTAGCACGATGAGCCCGATAAGTCTGACTCGAGAGCGATTCATGACGCTTCGTGTATAAAGAAGAAAGAAGTCCGGGAGGTCAAGGAGAGGAGAGAGGGTGAGAATCTTGGGTCATGCAGACGCCCGGAGAGGAGCAGCTCTTTTAGTAATCACGTGATTAGTGATTGGTGATTGGTGATTGGTGTCGCAGCGCCGAGTCGGCTTGTCGCGCCATATTCCCGCGGCCGCGGGAGAAGGCGGAAGAGGCGTTTCATTCCGCGTTCGCAGCCTTGTCGCGCCGTAGGCTTTGCGGAGGCGGATCCAGCGGGTGTCGATGCCTAAACACTTCTACGGCTCCAGGTGCGTGAATAGAAGCGACGCCCGGGCCCAGAGCATGTTCAGCTCGTTGGAAGTTAGACGTCTCTATGGCGTGCCAGCCGTAACGCGTGAGACGATCTATCGGTCTTTCTTGGCTCAACCGGTTGAACACGTACTGGGCCCTGGGGCGTCGCGCCTATTCGAATGCTGGAGCTGCAAACACGTTCAGGCGTCGAAACCCGCTAGATCTACCACCCGGAATGCAATACTCATGGCATCTCCGACTGGGTGTGCAACGCGACTCGGCCCCGCGACGCCGATTCGCCACCAATCACTTCTCACCAATCACCAATCACTTCTCACTCTTCCCCACCGCACCCTCGCGCCGAGCCCCATTTCACTGGGCGATCCGGGACTCGGCGCCCCCCTTACTGACCAAGTTACGGTGCCGTCAATTTCGGCACACCGGTGCTAATCGAAGGTGGCGGGGTGAGACCCCATTTCGTATTCGGCGTCGATTGAAGATTGACGCTTAGCGAACCACCGGCGGTGATCTGGTTCGCTGTTACCCAAGGTTTAGTCTGGGTGATACCGTTCAATTTGACCGAATCAATGTAGACACTGGTATCGGAGTTGTTCGCCGAGCTGAATATGAATTGGCTGCCCGGGTAAGGTGATTCCAGGTTAAGCACCACCTTTGGGAATAATGGGCTGGTTAGCTCAAAGTAGGGTAGAGACGGGTCCACTTGGTAGATACCCAGCGCACTCAAGACAAACCAAGCGCTCATTGTTCCCAGGTCATCGTTCCCGGGAATACCGCTGATGCTCGTGTTGTAAACTTGAAGCTGCAGCAGCCGGGTCAGCGCTTGTGTTTGCCAGGGCGCGCCGCTGTAGATATAAAGGAACGGAGCTTGCAGATCCGGCTCGTTGTAGGCGTTGTAATACGCACCTTCGAAGTTGAACTGTAAGGTCGGGTCATTGAAAAACGCGTCCATTCGTTGGTTAAATGTGGCCGCGCCACCTTGAAGCTGAATCAGCATGGCTACGTCTTGCGGTACTAACCAGAGATATTGCCAAGCCGATCCTTCAATATAACCATCGGTATAGTTGGCCTCCATGTTCGTCGGATTGAAGTCCGCTCTCCAACTACCGTCGGAATAGCGCGGCTCGAGAAATTGAGTGGCCGGATTATAGATGTTGTTCAACTTGTCGGCTTGCTTGCGGAATTGGGCAGCATCCGCCGATTTGCCGAGCGAATCGGCCACCGTAGCCAGAGCGGCATACGATTCCGAATCTTCTTCCATAGTGGAAGGATCTGTGAGCCAGCCAATCGTATCGATGATCTTCGCGTCACCGTTGGTGGCGTCCTGATACATCGCTTGGTAGGCCGTGGTGATATCGAAGTTATGGAGCCCGGCATTCCAGATTTCCGATAGGATGATGGTCATCGGATAACCGGTCATGACTCCGGTGGGAAAGTTAGCGAACGGCCAGCGGTCCATGTAGCCGAGCTGCTGATACATTTCCACGATGGATTGAGCCAGGTCTTCGCAGCGTTGCGGCTCGATCAACGTCAGCAGCGGGACTTCCGACCGATAAATATCCCAACCCGAAATGTTGGCGTAGATGGCGTTGTGTCCCGACGGCAGGGTATGAATTTGATTGTCGTAGCCGATGTAACGGCCATCCGCATCGTTCCAAGTAGTCGGGCTCAACAGCACATGATAGAGCGCCGTATAGAAGATACTGTAGTCGTCAGGATTGCCGTTGCTGGTGGCCTGGAGTTTGCCTAACTCCTGGTTCCACGCTGATTGCGCCGCCGCGAGTACCGTGTTGAAATCAAAATTTGGGATCTCGGTGGTGACGTTATTTTTCGCACCGTTAGCGTCCACATAAGAGATTCCGATCCTGGCCTGAACCACGAGACCGCTAGAGTTTTGCGGGAACGAGACGTAGGCGCCGACCATGGTGTTGGAGTCGGACTGAGTGGCAGTGCCAGAACCGGGCGACACGGTGCTGTTGGTCCAGGTGCCAGATGTCTGGAACGGTTGGTCGAACTGCATGCAGAAATAGACCTTCACGTTGCCGCCCCAATTTCCCGCTACCACGTAACCGTCTATCTCATTGTTGCCGGTAATCTGGACCTGGGCCGACTCGCTGGATTGAGTCGCCGTTTGGCTGATCGGGACTAGCACGTTCGGCGTGGCGCCGGCCGGGAAGGTAAACCTGGCCATGGCTGAATGCAGGGCGCTGGTTACCTCGACATTGGTATTCCAATCTTTGAGAAACACTTGGTAATACCCGGGAGAAGCCGATTCGCCCGCGGTGGAGAATGAAGAGCTTATCTTGGTGGGATCAGTGAATGAGCCGGTCGTGGCGGTAAACCAAACATCGCCATAGTCATTGATACCGGGCCCGCTCAACATATTCATGGCCAGAGCTTTCAAGGTGGTAGGCGAATTTTCGTCGTAGCCGCCGATCTGATTGACATCGTCAATCGGGGTAGCCTGCACCATGCCGAAAGGAAGAACGGCCCCGGGATAAGTATCACCGCCATTGCCAGTACCCACAAAAGGATCGGCCCAGGCGCTGAGGGGCTTCGTCCCGAGGGGTGGGGCGCTTTCCGGGGTTTGATCCCAGGTCCAAGCCACAATGTTTTGAACCGAGGTCAGCGCGCCGCAGGCCCCGGTAAAACCGGCATAAGCTTTGCCTGCGCCGATGAAGGAGTTCAGATTGACGGTGTAATCCTGGCGCGCGGTTCTTCCGATTACCGTATCGGTCTCAATAACCGTCAAGGTCTTGCCGTTATAATAGACATCAACGTTAACGGGATGAGCGGCCAGCAAATCGACTCCGCTATGCAGGAAACTGCTTTCCCAGAACGCCGAAATACTTCCGTCGGCAGCAAAGAGAGTCTCCGGGATCAGTGTGCCGCCAGCATAAATATTAAAACCGATAGCGATACTATGCTGAATGTCGGCGAAACCTAGGTTGCTGCCTTGTCCAGGACTGCCGAGCGCGGTCGGTGAATTATTCTGCAAACAGAAGGTAAATCCATCCGCCAGCGCGTTGCTCAGTTGCACCGTAAAATGGGTGGAAAACTTCTTGGTACTGACCTTCGTTTTATAGAATGCGCTCCCGGTCTCATTGCCCGACCCGTTTGTTAGTTGGATGGCGCCATTAACCACTTGGGCGCTTCCGTTAACTTGGGAATCGGGGATCGGAGAAATCGCGGCGGCGCTGAGGTGAGATACGCCCAAGGTTAAACCAGCTGTCGCCATGGCGATATGCCGGACAGTTTTACCGAAGACGGACTTAGCATATTGCGCCGTCCCGGCTCGGAACAGACGTAGTTGAGGTCTCGCTGCGAGACATCCGTGTGATGAGGTATTTTTCATGTCGGGGAACGAATCGGAGACATGTAGTCTCCTTTTCCAGTAGGCTGAACCGCCCTTAACTAGGGCGGCTGAGCCAAAGAGTGAGAAAAGGGAGTGAGAGCGAGCTCACTGAACCGCGGAAACAGAGTGCGTCCTGCATATAGAGAGTCCTGGGTTGTTCAACCGCAGCTTCGATACCGGCTAAGGTTCAACCGGGACGGAAAGAATCGAAAACGGGCTGAAAATTTGTTTTTTGGGGGTAGCCGGTTTTATTCGATTGATTTGAACGACGCAAGCCCAAAAATTATTATAGATACAAAAAATGTCCGTCCTCGGACACAAATCTGCTATCCTGTCATCCATTAGTTCCAGTTAATTGAATCATTTCGCACCTCCCGCGATGAGCTTATCCGGCACGAATCTTCTCAAGGTGAAAGACTACAACGTCGCTGTTGTTCTTAACCTGATCCGTAAATATGAACCGATTTCGCGCCGTGAAATCGCTGACCGTACCGGGCTTAGCTTTCAGACCGTCACTAATATCACCCAAAGCTTGCTTCGTTCGGGCGTCATCCAGGAAGGCTTAGAACTCCGCGGCAACGGCATCCGTCAATCTAGATCGGTTCAAATCAATCCGAATGCTGCCTATGCCGTCGGCATCCATATTGATCGAGCTAAGCTCAGGCTGGTGCTGACAAACTTTAAGGCCCACGTCATATGGCGAGAAGAGATCTTGCTGGCGGCAGATCAATCAGCTCGCTCGATTCTTTCGCTGATCGCGAGCGTTCTTGCTCGCGCCATGGGTGAGACCGGGATATCCAGGGAGCAACTCCTCGGGCTAGGGTTGGCTGTACCCGGCCCGTTGGATATCGAGGCGGGTTGCTTGCTCAATGTGCCGAACTTGAATGATTGGCCGAATCACCCGATCCGCAGAGAATTAGAAGAGCTGCTAGATCTCCCAGTCGTCTTGGATGAAGACGTCACCGCCATTGTCCTTGGCGAACAGTGGTGCGGATGGGGGACGGAACACCTCAACGTGCTTTATCTCTACGTCGGGATCGGGATCGGTCTAGGCATCGTTTCGAACGGTCACGCATTGCGCGGATGGAAAGGGAATATTGGCCAGATCGGCCACATTCAAATCGATCCGGACGGACCGTTATGCCACTGCGGTAAACGAGGTTGTTTGGAAGCTTTTTGTACCGCAGATGCAATTCTGCGGGATGCGCGGATCGCGGCACTGAATCGGGATCATTGGACTGGTCCCAATCTCCCGGATTTGCCTCAGCGGATTGAAGATGTCGTAGCCAGCAACGATCCACTCTTCAAAGAAGTGATCAAGAATGCAGCTAAAAGGTTGGGCGCTGCTTTGGGTGAAGCGGTGGCGATTTTGGATCCGGAGCTGGTGCTACTGGGAGGCGAGATGCTTCATCTGTTGGGCGACAGTTTCGTCGATGCCCTGGTTCTGGAAATCCCGAAATCCGCCATGCCTACCAAACCATTGCCTCCGGTGAAAAGTTCCTCTTTCGGAGCGGATGCCGGCGTCATTGGAGCCGCCACGCTGGTGCTTCACGACGCGTACGCTCCGAGCCTGCAATTGCTGAACCTGATCTGAGGAAGCGCATGCTTCCTCAGAATAGCCTACGGCGCGACAAGCCGACTCGGCGCTGCGACACCTTTTACTTTTCACCAATCACCAATCACTAATCACCTCTCACCTTCCGCCTCCGCACCCCCCGCTGCTCGTATGGCATGAACCTCAGCCCAATCGAGTTCCTCTTCCAGCTGATGGAAAGCGTCGTCGCCGATATCGCCGCTGGTGCGCAATTGGGCTAATGCCTGGCGCTCAGCGGCAATGGCGCGGCTTTGAATCGTGGCGAGCTCTGATTGGCTGTTGGCTTGGGGGTTGGCGTCACCGGCTTTGCTGCTTAGACGAGCTTCATACTCGCGGCGGACAACCGCGCTGGCCTCAGACGGCGCTTGAGTTTCCAGGACATTTAAAGCAGCCCGGGCAGTTTCAGTTCGAGCTAAGCGGACCTCTTGCTCGATAACCCGGTCGTCGGCAAAGTTCAGCGCCGTCATCAATGGACGCAGAGTCAGTCCCTGTATAATCAGGGTTCCCAGCACAACTGAAAACGCCGTGAAAAGCAGAAGATCGCGATAGGGAAAGTTGTCTGGAAGCGCAAGTGCTGCCGCTAGAGTCACGATCCCCCGCATACCGCACCACGCAATCATGATTCCTCCTTTGAGCGTCGGAGGCTTGACTCGAGGCGGCAGGCGGACACCAAACAGCCGGTTCTTCAAGCGCACAACAGAGCTGTACGACATGACCCAGACGATCCGAACCAGAATCGCGGTGGCACAAACCGTTCCGCCGACCGTGAGGTACCGGCCCCACTCGGCCGGGTTGAGCCGGTGCAATAGAGGTCTCAGTTCGAACCCGACAAAGATAAAAATCAAAATATTCAGCACGAAAACCGTGACTTCCCAAACGGCGTAGGAAGGGATCCGTAACCGGGCAGGGATTCTTGCCGGAGCGGTCCGCGCAATGGTGATCGCATTGCAAACCATCGTGATGATAGGGGACAAATGCAGTTGCTCGGCTAAGATCCAGACTAGGAACACAGAAAGGAATTGCATCAAGACAGCCGGACCTACTTCTTGAAACCGGAGTAGGATCGGCATCAAGAGACGAGCCAACAAGATACCGACAAACGCGCTGGCTAGACATACAATAAGAAGCGACGGGACCGCGTTGAGAAAGGTTCCACTGGCAGTGATGCCGACGGCTGCGCGGTAAATCAGAAGGGCGCTGGCATCATTAAACAAACTTTCTGCCTCCAGAATGACGAGCACGCGATGCGGGGGGCGTAGCACCCGGAGAACGGCAGTCGCTGCCGCAGAATCCGGAGGGGCCACGATTGCGCCTAGGGCGATGGCTGCCGGCCAAGGGATGTCAGGCAAAAGTAAGCGGATAACCAATGCCACCGCTATGACGGTCAACCCGACGGCAATCAAGGCGAGACTTGCTACTGGCCGCCAATTGTCTTTGAGATCGCGGAGTGATGCGTCATAAGCCGCGTCTAACAGGACCGGAGCAACAAACAATGCCAGAATGAGCTCCGGATCTAACGTTAGGTCCGGTAACCCCGGAGCAAACGCCAGACCTATCCCGATCAAAGCCAATAGGACCGGGTACGGCATCTTCAGCCGGCGAGCGAGACTGGCTAAAAGGGCTCCGACTAAAAGTAGTCCGAGAATGAGTTCAAATTGTGCCACTGGGGGCTATTGAAGACTAAGGAGTACAAGGAGTTCAAGGAGTTCGAGGAGTACAAGGAGGGGGGCTAGGAGCCGAGCGCGCGGTGGGGCCCTGTCCTCCTGGCTCCTGGATTCTGGCTCCTGACTCCTCTCCTTGAACTCCTGGTACTCCTCGTACTCCTTGAACTCCTGTATAAAATCCCTTGTGGACCATGCCTGGTTCGCCTTTTATTTCCGGCACTTTTTCTCATGGTCGAAAACCCGATTCACGTTGCCAAGATTGCTCAGGAATTGAAACTGCAGCCGAACCAGGTGCGAGCGGTTCGCACGTTGTTCGTGGATGGCGCCACGGTGCCTTTCATCGCCCGTTACCGTAAAGAAGCGACTGGGTCGCTGGACGAAGTGCAAATCGCTACGATTCGCGATCGATCAGAACAACTCCAGGAACTCGATCAACGCCGGGAAGCGATCATCAAGAGCTTAGAAGAACGCAAGCTTTTGACGGACGAGCTCAGCAAAAAGCTGGCGGCCGCGGAAACGTTAACCGTCTTGGAAGACATTTACCTGCCGTTCCGGCCAAAAAAGCGCACTCGGGCTACTATTGCTCGGGAAAAAGGTCTGGAGCCATTGGCCGATTTTCTCTTCCAAAATCAATCGAATATTACAGCGGGCCCGTCTACCGAAGCGCAAAAGTTCCTGGTTGAAACCGAAGAAACCGAAAAGGCCGTACCTACAGTTGAGGATGCATTGGCCGGTGCGCGCGACATTCTGGCTGAACGCATGAACGATGATGAGAAAGCCCGGACCAGGATGCGGGATCTCTTTCAGACCAAAGGGGTTCTGACCTCGAAAGTGATGTCCGAAAAAGAAGAAGAGGGTGCCAAATTCAAGGATTACTTTGATTGGAACGAACCGGCCGCCAAGGCCCCGTCCCATCGGATTCTCGCGATCCGGCGAGGCGAATCCGAAGGCTTTCTCTACTTTCGCATTCAACCGCCGGAAGAAGAAGGGATCGGCATCATGGAGTCATTGTTTGTTCGCGGACAGACGCCGTGCGCTGAGCAGGTGAAGCTGGCTGCGCATGACAGTTACAAGCGGTTGCTTAAGATATCGATGGAAACTGAGGCGCGGCTCGCTCTCAAGAAACGCGCCGACGAAGAAGCGATCCGCGTGTTTAGCGAGAACATTCGCGAATTGCTCATGTCGGCCCCACTTGGCCGGAAAAAGGTTTTGGCTATCGACCCTGGGTTCCGTACCGGTTGCAAAATCGTGTGCTTGGATCCTCAGGGAAAGCTCCTGCACAACGACGTGGTTTATCCGGAACAAGGTGCCCGGAATGCGAGCGAGGCAGGGACCAAGATTCGGAATTATTGTGAACATTTCGGCATCGAAGCGATCGCCATTGGTAACGGGACCGCTGGAAGAGAAACCGAACTATTTGTGCGCGGATTGGGCTTACCAAAAACGATTGTGATCGTGATGGTGAACGAAAGCGGCGCTTCTGTCTATTCAGCCTCAGACGTAGCCCGGCAAGAATTTCCGGACCAGGACGTGACGGTACGTGGTGCGGTCTCGATCGGGCGAAGATTGATGGACCCGTTGGCCGAACTGGTGAAGATCGATCCTAAATCAATCGGGGTTGGCCAATACCAACACGATGTCGATCAGCGGGCATTGAAACGTTCGCTCGATGATGTGGTGATGAGTTGCGTCAACAGCGTCGGGGTAGAGCTGAATACGGCTAGTCCGCAAATTCTAGCCTATGTTTCCGGTCTAAATCCGCAACTGGCAGAAAACATCGTGGCGTATCGGAATGAAAATGGACCCTTCTCCGACCGCCAGGCCTTGCTAAAAGTACCTCGGCTGGGCCCAAAAACATTTCAACAAGCCGCCGGTTTTCTCCGGGTCCGGGACGGTGAGCATCCGCTCGATGCCAGTGCGGTTCACCCGGAAAGTTACACAATCGTTGATCGGATGGCGGCAGACCGCGATTGTACGGTCAACGATTTGATGCGGGATGATTCTTTGCGCAAAGGGATTAAGCTCGACCGTTATATTACCGAGGCGATCGGGCTGCCTACGCTGACCGACATTATGAGCGAGCTGGCGAAACCAGGGCGCGATCCTCGACAACAATTCGAGATTTTTGCGTTTAACGAAGGGGTCAGCAAGCTTGAGGATCTTAAACCGGGACTCAAACTACCCGGCATCGTGACGAATGTGACCGCGTTCGGAGCGTTCGTTGATATCGGGGTACACCAGGACGGTTTAGTGCACATCAGCCAGCTGAGCGACTCTTTCGTCAAAAACCCAAGCGATGTCGTTAAGGTCCATCAAAAAGTCCAGGTGACAGTACTGGAGGTCGACCTGCCCCGGAAACGGGTAGCCCTTTCGATGAAAAGCCGGCCCGAGATTGGTTCCGGATCCTCCGGGTCACGAAAGAACGATCCATCGGAAAAGCGTCAATCGCCCAATCGCAGCGGATCGACCAAGCCGGATCAATTCGGCGGGGATTGGTTTAGTCAGGCCCTGAATAAGAAGAAGCCTTAAAAAAGGAGTACGAGGAGTTCAAGGAGTTCGAGGAGAGGAGTCAGAAGGCAGAATCCAGGAGCTCGGAGGCGGCCGAGCGCGCGGTAAAATGATGGGGAAAAGCGATCCACGGCGCGCGGAGATTTTCGCGTGCCCGGCTCTGTCTCCCTTCCGTGTACTCCTCGAACTGCTTGTACTCCTTGAACTCCTTTGGTTTGCTATCCGACTAGCGCCATGCATCGTGCCGTTTTGATTCCAGATAAGAGCACTCCATCACCAGCCTCAGAGCCCATTACCCGGTCACTGATGGCAGCTTGGATTCTAACCGGGATCGCTCTGATTCTGATTCCGGTCCTTCACTTGGTCTCAGCCCTGGTGGCGGGCTTACTGGTTTACGAGCTGGTCAGTTTGTTAGCGCCGATCATCGAGCGTCATCTCATGAACCGTTGGTCTCGGTGGTTGGCGGTAGGAACTCTCGCCTTACTGATTATTATTGCACTCGTTGGGGCCGGAATCGCCATTGCGGCGTTTGTACAGAGCGAGGCTAGCAGTCCGGACGTGTTCTCTAATAAACTGGAGGAAATCATCACTGAAGCCCGGAGCAAACTGCCGCCTTTCTTAACCGAAAGTTTTCCCGGCAACGTGGATGATCTCAGGACGCTCGCTTTCGGTTGGCTAGACGAACATTCCCACGAGGTGCAACAATTTGGGCAAAACGTTTTTCATTTTCTCTTTCGCGGTCTGGTCGGCATGTTTATTGGCGCACTAGTCTCGCTCTTTGAAGTAACCGGGAAAAAGGCAGACCAACCATTAGCGGCCGCCCTAAGCGAACGGATCGCGCGTTTTGCTAACGCCTTCCGGCAAATCGTTTTCGCCCAAATCCGGATTTCGGCTTTGAATACGGTTCTCACCGCGATCTTTATTTTCACCATCTTGCCTGCTCTCGGAATTCATTTGCCTTTGAGCAAGACCCTGATCGCGGTCACGTTTTTCGCGGGCCTATTACCCGTAGTCGGCAATTTGATTTCTAATACCGCTATATTTGTGGCCGGACTTTCCGTCTCCATCTACGCCGGCGTGTTCGCTCTGATATTCCTGGTTGTTATCCACAAGCTCGAATATTTCTTTAACGCGCGAATAATCGGGTCCAGCATTTACGCGCGGGCTTGGGAGTTGCTAGTTGCGATGCTCGTGATGGAGGTCGCTTTTGGGCTCAGCGGATTACTGATCGCGCCTATTTACTATGCCTACCTAAAACGCGAATTGGTGGATCGAAATCTGGTCTAACGAGGCGGCCCAACGCCGCACTTGGAGGACGCCAAGAGGCGCTCCGATTCTTTTTTGCCCGAATGGACCCCCAGATAGACAATCTGTTGCCGTGGCAAAAGAATCACGATAGTTGGACATGGCGATCGTTCCTGATTTCAGTGTTGCGGGCAAAGTCGTTCTCATTACCGGTGGGGCTGGCGGAATCGGCGGGGCTTTCGCCCAAGCCTTTCTCAACCACGGCGCCAGTGTGATTATCACGGATGTGGCAGCGCCAAAGGACGGTACCGATCCAAGGATCCGCTATGAACAATTGGATGTGCGCGATGGCGCTGCGATCGATGCGCTAGCTTCGCGAATCGAAAGGCTGGACGTTGTGATTCATTGCGCCGGGCGAATTGCTAGATGGGACGAATACAAGGTCGACGTTTTTGAAGAGATCGTGGACATCCATTTGGTAGCCAGCCTGCGTTTGGCCAATGCGTTTCGGCCTCACCTGAAGACCGCGAAAGGCTGTATCATCAATATCGCTTCGATGTATTCTTATTTCGGAGCACCCCATGCGCCGGCGTATAGCGCCGCCAAGACCGGTATCGTGTCGTTGACCAGGTCTCTGGCAATTGCTTTTGCGCAGGACGGCATCCGGGTTAACGCGATTGCTCCTGGCTGGATAAAAACAGAAATCAGCCGGCGCGGACGAGAGAACCCGGAGTTCAACAGCAAAGTGGTTGCCCGGTTGCCGGGTGGTGAATGGGCCGAGCCGGAAGATCTGGCCGGAACTGCGGTTTTTCTCGCATCTGCCGCCTCGAACCTCATCAACGGGGTAACAATCCCGGTCGATGGCGGCTACACAGCCAGTTAGAGCTTTCTTCGTTCTATCTTTGCGTCTTTGCGTCTTTGCGTGAGATTTACCGACTTCTATGGCTGTTCCACCCGGACCGAACTGGCTTCAGACCGCCGTATTTTATCAGGTCTATCCCCAAAGCTTTCACGATTCCAACGGCGACGGAATCGGTGACTTGCCCGGCATCACCGCGAAGCTCGATTACATCGCTTCAATCGGCTGTAACACGATTTGGATTAATCCGATGTTCGAGTCCCCGTTCGGCGACGCCGGCTATGATATCGCTGATTTTTACAAAGTCGCGCCCCGGTACGGGACAAACGACGATTTCAAGCGGCTTTGTGCCGAGGTGCATCAGCGCGGTCTTCGAGTCTGTCTCGATTTGGTAGCCGGCCATACGTCGGTGCTGAGTCATTGGTTCCAACAATCTGCCCTCGATTGGCCCAACCAATATTCCAACTGGTATATCTGGACACCGCCTGGAGAAAACGTTACCGGCTCACAACCGTATCCCGGCCAGGATCGCCGGTCCGAACGGTATCTACCGAACTTTTTCCATTTCCAACCTGCCCTCAATTACGGGTACGCCAATCCGAAAGCGGCTTGGCAACGTCCGACCACTGACCCCGCCTGCATCGGTGTCCGTGAGGAGCTCAAGAAGATTATGAAATTCTGGTTGGACGCAGGTGCTGACGGTTTTCGAGTCGATTTGGCGGCCTCGCTTATTCGCAACGATCCGGATCAGCAAGCGATTAAGGCGCTTTGGAATTATTACAGGAGCTGGCTCGATCAGGCCTACCCGGATGCGATCTTAATTTCAGAATGGAGTAATCCGGCCGTTTCCATCCCTGCAGGGTTCCACGTCGATTTTCTGCTCCAGTTTGGGGAGCCGGCCTATGCGTTCCTCCTTGGCCCCAAATCGGGGATCGAAGGGGAAGGACGTAAGCCGCCGGCGTTTTTCGAGCGGGCTGGGGGAGGCAACATTGAGGACTTTGTTGATAGTTACTGCAAGCATTACACCAGCACGAAATCTCTCGGTTATATTTCGCTCCCGACCAGCAATCACGATATGCCGCGCCCAACCTGGGGACGGAATACGCAAGAAGTGCGCACTATCTTTGCCATGCTGCTGACCATGCCGGGATTGCCTTGCATTTATTATGGCGACGAGATCGGCATGCGGTTCCTACCCAACTCCCCAAACAAAGAGGGAGGCTTACTCGACAACATCCAGCGCTGCGGCTCACGTACCCCGATGCAGTGGTCCACAGAAAAAAACGCGGGGTTTTCGACTAGCCGGGAAGATCAGCTTTATCTTCCGATCGATCCTTCTGAATCTCGTCCGGATGTCGCCACTCAGGAAAAGGATCCGGCATCGCTACTGAATTTTACTCGGGCGTTATTAAAGCTGCGGCGCGAGCATCCTGCACTTGGCAATGCCGCAGATTTTCAGCCGCTCTATGCAAATGAAAATCAGTACCCTTTCGTTTATTTGCGAACAGCCGAGACGGAGCGCATCATCGTGGCCGTCAATCCAGCAGCACGAAGCTGGGCTGCTCAACTAGGAGACACGATTAAGTTTGCTTCAGTACGCCCGTTGCTCACGCACGGCGCCGCTTTCCGCGAGGATGGTTTACAGATGGACCCGATCTCGTTTGGTATCTTCGCGGTTGATTAGCATGACACGATAGGACGACCTCCCGAGTGCGCGAAGCTTTCAGCCTTCGTCCGGCAGCCGCGCATGCGTCTCAGCTTAACGCGCGAGTGGACGGAGTGGACCCAATGGAGTGCCGGGAGCTTTTCGCGGGTACTCCGTCAACTAAGTCCAACTGATGCGTTAGGTTGACGCCTACGGCCAGCCGCCGGACTATGGGAGCCGATGACTGGCTCCGTAGGAGCTAAATCTTTATAGCTACTGTAACGCACACGCGATCAGCTCCGCTAGGAGCGGCATCTAAGGCTCGGCGGCGGCGACCTGCCCCTCCCTACCGCCCGTCGTTAGGCTGGCCAAGCGGAACCGCGAATTACACTGCAGAAATTGCCACGTCGAAAGGCTGGATCTTTGTCTGCGAGCACATCGGCTTTAACGTTACCAAAGGTGGTCTCCGGTTTGTGATTGATGCCGTCGTAGAACGCTTGAATGATGTCCTCCTTGAAGTGATCGGTGCGCGGATGAGCATGTACAACCGCTTCTCGTTCCGCGTGGCTATACTCGCCGTAAGTTAGACCAAGCACATCCATTTCTACGCCGGCAGTGACCAGCGCGATCACGGGATGCATGTGCTGAGGAATGCCGGGCGTCGTGTGCAGGGCGATGGCTGTCCAGACGATATCGATATCCGCTTGCGCGATCCCATGGCGACGTAGGAAATCGCGAGCCGCATTCGCGCCATCGACTTCGAAGCGCTCGTTCGCGCTGCTATGATGATGGGTTAATCCCATGTCGTGAAACATGGCGCCGACGTAAAGTAATTCTGGATCAAATTTCAGGCCCCGGCGCTTACCGGCTAGAGCGCCGAAATAATAGACCCGGCTAGAATGGTTAAACAGCAACGGGGATTCGGTGTCGTGAACCAATTCCGTAACTTCCTGGGCTAGCTTGCTATCGGGTATGGTGATTCCTTCGATGGTGGTGATTGTCATTTGGTTTCTCCGGTTAATAGAACGTGCACAAAGCTACCGCCCGAGCTAGTATGTCCGCAATGAACGTAATACGTCCATCTCTGCCATTAGGCGTCCAAAAAGGCCGTGGAGCTCAGATGAAAAAGAAAATGACCATCGCCATCCTCGCCACGCCAGGGGTTCAATTGCTAGATGTATCTGGTCCTCTTGATGTATTTGCCGAAGCCAATGTGCAAGCGGGGACGGATTTCTATCGGCTAAGGGTCGTTGGTAGCGTGCTGGGCGCGATCCGCAGTTCGTCTGGTGTTCGTCTGATACCGGATTTGGTCATAGGTCAGAAGCTAACGGACAAAATCGATACGCTGCTCGTCGCCGGAGCGCCGAACTTGGCCGAAGCCACGTTCGACTCGCGGGTTACCAATTGGCTGCGCCAGGTCGCGCCCACGGCTCGTCGGTATGGCTCAGTTTGCAGCGGTGCATTTTTGCTGGCTAAAGCCGGCTTGTTAAACGGACGGCGAGTAACAACGCACTGGGCAGTCGCCGATTGCCTGGCCCAGACGTTTCCTAAGGTAACTGTGGAGCCTGACGCCATTTATGTCCGCGATGGAAGGCTTAGAACGGCGGCAGGAGTGACGGCTGGACTTGATCTTTCGTTGGCGCTCGTTGAGGAGGATTTGAGTCGAGAGGTCGCTAGGAAAGTGGCAGCGCAACTTGTTATGTTCTTCAAAAGACCGGGGGGACAATTGCAATTCAGTCGTAAAGGCGAAACCGCGCCGGTTGGCAGATCTGCGCTGCAGGAAGCTCAACGCTGGATTGCAACGAATCCGGCCGAGGATCTCAGCGTTGCCAACCTTGCCAATAGAACGGGCCTGAGTCCCCGTCATTTCGCGCGCCTGTTTCGGCAAGAGGTCGGAGTTGCACCGGCAACTTGGGTGAAAGAAGCGCGGGTAGCCGCTGCGCGCCGGTTACTGGAGTCCGAAGACGCCTTTCCCAAACAAGTCGCCAGCGAGTGCGGATTCGCTAACGCTGATACCCTCCGGAAAGCATTTGTGAGCGTAGTTGGAGTAACCCCAGCAGAGTATAGGAAAAGAATGGCTGGGAGGGAGAGAGAGATGAAAAGTGATTTGTGATTAGTGATTGGTGATTGGTGAAAGGCCCAGAAAACGTTGCAGCGCTGACTTGGCGCCGCCGTTTCGGTCTTTCCACCAATCACATCTCACTAATCACCTTCTTCATAAAACCTCCTCACGCGCTCGCTCCAATGCTGCCCGGCGTTCCCCGGCGGCTTTCGCATTCAAACTGCGGACCCGGGCTAGGACCTCTGCTGAGGCGCGGTCCGGAGTGCCAGCATCGAAGGGTGGGGCGGGCGCGTATTCCAGCGCCAGCTGCAGGGATTGAGCGGTGACTGGGTCGGTGAGCTCGGCTGCAACGGTTAAGGCGAAATCGATGCCGGCGGTGACACCGCCGCCGGTGATGATGTTACCATCCCGAACGACTCGGCCGGAGTCGGGGATAGCACCGAAGAGAGGCAGGAATTCGCGCCAGGCCCAATGACAGGCGGCACGCTTTCCTTCCAGAAGATCCGCCGCGCCGAGAATGAGCGAGCCGGTGCAAACGGAAGTGATATAGCAAGCAGTCTCGGCTAAGGACCGGATCGCAGACAGATAGCGCGGGTCCAGGATTGCGTCAGTGCAACCGCGCCCGCCCGGAACACACAGCACATCACAGCGTTCGATTTGTTCTAAAGGGACCAAGCCGCAGAAAGTCAGGCCTTCGAGCTCGACCGATTTGCCTTCAACGGAGGCAACGATCGGTTTTACACCCGGCAATCGAACGAAGAACTGATAAGGGCCAGTGAAATCGAGTTGGGTAACACCGGGATAAAGCGGGAACAGGATGGTGAGTGGTTCTGAGGTTGACATAGCGAAAATAGAACCAAGAGTATGCATGGCGGAAAGGACATAGATCCCTCGTTTAACGTCATGTCTCGCAAAATCGGATTTTTGGTATTTCCTGGATTTCAAATCCTGGATTTAAGCGGGCCTTTAGGGGCGTTTGAGATGCCGGGCCGCACCTTGCGACCAGATCCGTATCAACTGCATGTATTATCGGAGCTGGGCGGTCCGGTGAAAAGCTCCTCTGGATTGGTCGTGTCTACCGAAAGGATGGGATCCGCGCGTTTTGATACCCTGATCGCCGTGGGCGGCTTAGGAGCGTTCCGAGCGAGCGGTTCGCCTGTATTGCAAGCTTTTGTGCGTAGTGCGGCGAAAAGCTCGAGACGCATAAGTAGCGTTTGTTCAGGCACCGTCATCCTGGCGGCGGCAGGACTGCTAGACGGACTTAGGGCCACAACGCACTGGCAGTCGGCGACATTCTTACAACGTAAATACCCGAAGATCCGCGTGGAAAGCGATCGGATCTACGTGAAGGAGGGATCGATCTGGACTTCAGCCGGTGTGACCGCCGGGATCGATTTAGCCTTGGCATTGATAGAAGAAGATCTCGGCCCTGAAGTGGCTAAAACGGTTGCCCGACAGCTAGTGGTCTATTACCGGCGACCCGGCGGGCAGTCGCAGTTTTCGGCATTGCTCGATTTGGAATCGACATCGGATCGAGTCCAGCAGGCGTTGAGTTACGCTCGAACCCATCTTCGGCAAGTAGTGTCGGTTGGGGAATTGGCGAAAGCAGCTGGACTGAGCCCACGCCAGTTCGCACGAGTATTCTTGGCGGAGACTGGGCAAACGCCGGCTAAAGCCATCGAAAGACTGCGCACCGAAACTGCCAAGACCCGAATCGAGAAGAGCGATGAGCCGATCGAAGCGATCGCACAGGCGGTCGGGTTCGTTGATCCAGAACGGATGCGAAGAGCCTTTGTCCGGACCTTCGGCCATCCACCGCAAGCCCTGCGTAGAATCGCGCGGGGCGGTGAAAGGTGATTAGTGATTGGTGATTGGTGATTGGTGAAAGACGCGCGCCGGGAGGGGAGCGTGCGGCTATCCCTTAACAGCTGCCTGAGATTGGCTGTGATCGAAGGGGATTACCCTTGGCATTATCATCCGCATTCGGACGAGCTTTTCCTGGTGATAGAGGGCAGTTTGTCTATCGAATTAGCCGACGGCCGGGAACTTCGACTCGAGCCCTTTGAGACCGTCACCATCCCCGCCAATACCGTGCATCGAACCGGCGCCAAGACGCGGACCGTTAACCTCTGTTTCGAGCAAATGGCTGCAGAAACCGTGTTCGTAGATCCACCACCGCGCTCTATATAAGTTGCTTATTTCTGAGCGTTTACGCTAGAATTTCGCGATGAACTCCTCCCAATCATTGCGACTCGTTCGCACCCTCTCCGGGACGGTTGCCCTGCTCGCACTCGGCCTGTTTTCGACGATCCCCGCTCGAGCCGACACCCCGGTATCCGGTACCTACGTGATCAATGGAAAACCGGTCCAGTTGAAATACGCCAGATTCATCAAAGGGGAACCGTTCGACGACAAGGAGACGACAGTGGTGATTCTAACCGAAAAAGACGCTACTAAGTCCAAGAGCCCCGAAAACGATACCATGTTTGGTAAGCTCGGGGGTGGGTTGGTTCTCACCATTACTAGCGACGGTCAACTGATTGGGACACAAGTAGTAAAAGATAAGGTCCAGTTTAGCGCCTCTGGTAATATCACACTCACTGATTACAAAGCGGAAGGCGGCACAGTTACCGGCAAAATAGCAACCGATGGTGAACAGAAGTTCTTTGAAACCTCCTGGCAGATCGATGTTAGTTTTTCGGTGGCGGGATCGTAGGGGTGGGGTGGTGCAGAGTAATCAGTAATCAGTAATCAGTAATCAGTAATCAGTAATCAGTAATCAGTAAAAAGAGCCCGTGATTGGTGATTAGTGATTAGTGGAAGGTGTCGCGGAGCCCATTCGGCTTGTCGCGCCGTAGCCCCGCGGCCGCGGGAGAAGGCGGAAGGGGCGTTGCATTCCGCGTTCACGGCGGCGGCGGGTGTCGCAGACTTCGCCCCATCTCCCCCTTTAGCTACGTCGACCAAGGACGCATGGAATCGTTCGCCGATAAGACGTTCGGATAGATGCGACGCCCGGGGACCAGCGCATGTTCAACCGATTGTGGTGAGAACGACCGATAGACATGAACGACCGCCATCTTTTGTCCCGAAGGGACTTAAGGACTAAGCCTGGGGTTTTAACCCCAGGTACCGATTGAAATGATGCCCGCCCTGTAATGGCTGTAGAACTGGAGCTCAAGTTACAGATATTGAACCGAACGAAAAATCTGGAAACCGGCCGCCCTTACAGGGCGGATCTTGGTGTTGGACGTCTACCTGGGGTTAAACCCCAGGCTTAGTCCTTAAGTCCCTTCGGGACAAGTTTTCTTCCCCATTACTTGGCCGCTACGGGCTCAACAGGCGCAGCTTTGATGTCGAGACGTGACTCTCGAGCGCGCCGGCGGGCAGCCAGAATCTGGTCGAACACCACGGCAATCAGGATGACACCGCCCATCACCACGAATTCCAGCGAACTATCAATTCCCTGCAGGTTAACAATATTTCGGAGCAGCTGAATCATCGCGGTACCGATAAAAATACCGAGCACGCTGCCTTCACCTCCCCGGAGACTGCAGCCGCCTAACACGCAAGCGGCCACGGCATAAAGCTCGAAGAAACTGCCGTGGCTAGCCGGTGAGATCGAATTGGTGTAGAAGCCGAGTAAGATCGCCGAAATCCCGGTTAGAAAGCCGCAAAGGATATAAGCGCTGGTGATAACCAGTTTGGTGTTAATCCCGGAGTAAACGGCGGCTTCTTCGTTCCGCCCGATCGCAAATAGATAACGTCCGTAGACCGACCCGTGTAGAACCAGAGCCATTACGATACAGACCACGATAAACACGATGAACGGCGCTGGCACATTGAAAATGGTGCCGGTAGCAAGGGTCCGAAGTAATTCAAAAGTGGTATCACCACTGAACCCGACCGTCTGGTCATGCGAGATAAACCGAGCCAGTCCGCGATAACCTAAGAGACCGCACAACGTCACCACGAACGGCTGCAGGTTAGCCCGCGTAATGAGCAGTCCATGGAAACATCCCAGGACCATACAGACCAGCAAGACGGCTAAGACGGCCAGCGGCCATGGCCAGTTGTAGTTGCCGAGGAGGTAAGCCAGAATTACACCCAGCAAAGCGAATTGTGATCCGATGGAAAGATCGATCCCGCCCGTGATGATCACTACGCCCATGGCCACACTGAAAATCCCAAACAGACCGATCGATCGCGTCAGGTTCAATAGATTTGCCTGACCTAGAAATACCGGGTTAGCAAACGTGTCGGCGGGACCGCGTTGTATCAGCTCTAATAATGCGTAGCCAAAAAACAGTCCCAATAAAATGGCTACCATTCCAATTTCTTTGCTCGGTCTCAATTTACCTATCTCCTTTAACTGGCGAGTTGTACTGCCGTTCGGACAGGAGCGACGGCCAGCTTCATCACATTTTCTTCACTGAAATCAGCGGCATCAAGAATTCCGGTCAGCATCCCTTCCCGCATCACGGCAATGCGATCACTGACGCCGAGGACTTCTTCCATGTCACTGCTGATCATTAAAATAAAAACACCGGCATCGGCCAGACCCCTCATCAGCCGGTAGATCTCGGCCTTACTCCCAACATCAACCCCGCGGGTCGGTTCATCGAAAATGATTAGCTTAGGTTGCAGACAAAGCCACTTTGCTAAAACCACTTTTTGTTGGTTACCGCCGCTCAGGTTTTTCGCCAAGGTGTTAGTAGAAGCCGTTTTGATACTCAGTTTCTGCCGCTGGACCTCTGCAGACGACAGCTCCTTTTGATAAGAGATCAAACCGAAAGTCGCATAGCTCCACAGGTCGGGGAGAGTGACATTTTCCCGGACCGTCATACTGGTAATCAAACCCGTCTTGCGGCGATCTTCCGGCACCAGATAAATCCCATTTTGAATGGCGTCCTTAGGAGATCGGATCTGAATGCGATGACTATTGAGGCTGATCTCACCGCCTAATGGCTTGACGATGCCGAAAACGGTCATCGCCAGCTCGGATCGTCCGGCACCAACCAAGCCGGCTAGCCCGAGGATTTCCCCCCGGCGCAGGTCGAAACTGATCTGATGCGATGGAAAAAACGGCGAGACAAAGTTACGGATCTCGATCCGATTATCCGGGTCGCCGCTCCTGGTGACCGATTTCTTCAAATCCAAGTTTCGGCCCACCATAAGCCGGACCATGCTGTCATGGGAGATTTCGGATTTCTGCAGAGCGCCGGAGTTGCGGCCGTCACGCAGCCCGACCACGCGGTCGGCGCAAGCCTGCACCTCCATGAGGCGATGGGAAATATAGACCACGCTGACGCCGCCGGCTTTTAACTCTTGGATCAGCTTTAACAGCCGGTTTGTTTCGGTCAAAGTCAGACATGAGGTCGGCTCGTCCATGATGATGACCCGAGCATTCACAGACAGCGCTTTAGCGATTTCCACCAATTGCTGCTGCGCAATCGAGAGCGCGCTAAGAGGAGTGGTGGGTGAAATCTCCAGCCCAACCTTCTTTAAATAGGCGCGCGAATCTTTGGCTATCTTGCCCCGGTTTATCAGACGGAGGAAGCCGCCCGTGAGCGGCTCCCGTCCTAGAAAGATATTTCCACCGACGTCCAGATTATCCAGGTTATTCAGCTCCTGGTGGATCAAGCTGAGGCCCAGATGGAGTGAATCGGCTACGTTCCTGATCTCAACAGTTTTTCCGTCGACCCGAATTTCGCCTTCATCCGCCCGGTGCAACCCACCCAGAATCTTCATCAGGGTCGATTTGCCCGCTCCATTCTCGCCGATCAGGGCGACGACTTCACCTGGGTATACGGCGAAATCAACATGATTAAGGGCAATGACACCGGGGAACCGCTTGGAGACGCCTCTCACTTCTACGATCGGCGTCTTCTCAGGATCAGACATCGCGTAATATCCCTGAAAAACTGAAGCCTACTAGTGGCCGCGGAGTTTCTTCAAGTTCGCCCAGAACTCATCCACATTGCTCTTGTCGATGGCGCGAGTCGGAACGATGAATGCCTTACTTTCAGGAATGCTGATGTCTTCGCCGCGAACTTTTTTCGCCATGAGCGTCACTGCTTGACGCCCGAACTCGTAGGGGTTTTGCACCACCGTCGCTTCTACGACCCCGTCTTTGATTCCCTGTAGCGTGTCATTTTCTTCGTCAAAGGTAACGATTTTGACCTTACCGGTTTTGCCGGCGTCTTTGGTGGCGCCGATAATCGCAGGGCCGTTGTAGCTCCAAAGCCCGACCAAGCAGGCAATATCCGGATATTTTACCAACGTATCGGACACGTTCTGTTTGGCGCGAACCCGATCCGTGTCATCGGTTCTGACATCGATGACCGTGACGTTGGAACCTTTGATGGCCTCTTCCAGCCCCTGAATGCGCTCTTTCGCGTTCTGGGCATCACGTTTTCCAACGAAAAGCATGATCTTGCCTCCACTCGGAAGCGCTTTTTTGACTAGTTCACCCGCTTGCCGGCCGGCAGCAACGTTGTCCGTCCCAACGTAGAAAGAGCGTTTGCTCTTCGGTGCATCGCTATCCTGAGTGACGATCAACGCCTTTTCGGTGCCTCGATCGATCATCGCGGTCTGATTAGCCGGATCCACCGGGCTCAAGGCGATACCGTTGATGCCTTTTACCAGCAGATCGTCGAAGATACGGGTCTGCTCGGCGGCCGTTCCATCCGCGGGTATGCGGAAATCGACAGTGATATTGGGCACTTCTTTCTGAGCTTGCTCGCAGCCTGCTCGGGCGATTGTCCAGAAATCCGAAGCGTTATTGGTCAGGAAGGCGACTTTGACGGCTTTATTCTCTTGGCCGTTGGCTGCGAACTGTCCAAAGGACAGGCCGAGCACCGCGAAAGAGAGGAACAGTTTGGATGGTTTCATGATTGGGGGTCTTATATGATTTTCTGAATTTTACGCTGTTATCAAGCCGAAGAATCATTGAACTGCGCCCTTGGTGTCTGGGGTTTACCGGCTGACGATGCTCAATTCTGATTCTTGCGGAGCCTACGTTTGCTGCGGAATTTGCGCCCTGACAAGAAAAATGGCGCTGATTAGTAATAATAAACGCGGATTTGAGCCCGATTTACGTGAACGTTCTCGGTCCAGCTGGCAAAGGGTTTAGCGGTAGTTCTACTACGAAGGTTACTGAGCTGCTCAACCGTTGAGCCGCAACCTTCGGGGCTCCGCACTTTCGGGGCTCCGCACTTTCGGGGATGGGTACCTAAGGCTGTGTGGCAGAGAAGCCCTGGGATTTTGCCGCGAAGCGGCTACAGATCATAGCCCAGGGCTGAAGCCCTGGGCTGTGGTGTATAGCCGCTTCGCGGCAAAATCCGACAGCCTCTTAGACTGTCCGTGTTGGACACATTCAATTCCGAACTAATCTCAACCTTTACCACCCACCCACGTGCCCAAGCAGACGTACTAGCGGCTCAGGAACCCGATTGAGATCCAGAGCGTTCACCAGTGACCTGGCGTACAATTGTTTCCGTCTCGCCTTGGTTCCCAACCAGCGTCGAAGCGCGAACCCGGCGATGAGCCGGAGCTTATCCCCATCGTGGCATCTCAAAAAAAATGTCCTAGGCATCCCGCTGCGTTCGTCGTTTGGCTGTAAACCAACTACAACCTGTCGATAAAAACAATGAACGCAGACACTGATAATCGTTCTGTTCAACCATTAACCGTCTCCAAGGGCAGACTTTGGACCGGTCGTATTCTGAGCACGTTACCCGTGCTTTTCATGCTCATGGATGGGGTCATGAAAGTGATGAAACCGGACTTTGTTGTGAAGGCGACGGTTCAGCTAGGGTTTTCCGAAAACGTAATTTTTCCGCTCGGGATCACCGTGTTGATCTGTACCATCCTTTACGCAGTTCCCCGGACCGCGATTCTGGGCGCGATCCTTTTGACCGGTTACCTCGGTGGAGCTGTCGCCACACACGTCCGGTCCGGCGACCCGCTCTTCTCGCACATTTTAGCCCCGGTTTATTTTGCGGTGATACTCTGGATCGGCCTTTACCTGCGCGAACCCCGGCTCGGTGCGCTCGTGCCGCTACGAAGTTAGGAATAGGAGCTATGAGCTGCCATTCGGTTTCTGCCCCGAAGGGGCAGAACCCCGGGTTCGGGTCCCTTAAGAATGCGCTCTGAAAGAGCGCCAGAGCGGCGTAACCAAAAATGGCCGATTCGATGGCTTGGTTGTCTCGCCCATAGAAATCACGGACTCGGTCGCCCTCCTACACGGCGCCCTTTTGGTGCCTGCTTGCGGCTACTCTTTCCTGGCCGCTCAGTTATCTGATATTCGGGAAGCGTCGGACGCGAACCGAGAATGAGAATGTCTACCAGTCTTTTTGCGCTTTCCCCCCAGTCGGGTGCGGACGCCACGTTGGCAACGCCGACTAGGGCACGCAGCAGATCGACTGGATCAAGATCAGGACGGATGTCTCCGCTTTCGATCGCTCGCGTCACCAACGCTTTGATCGCTCTTATGATCTGATCCCCAGAGCATTCGAATAGTTTTGAAGGTCCGCCCACGATGTTGTTTAGAGCAGCTGCGATCAGCTGCTTGGTGGCGATATAGTCAACAAAGAGCAACATCCACGCGCGTAACGCTTCGACTGGAGGCATAGACTCGGCAAATTCGGGTTCTGCTGCCGCCAGCTTCTCGACCTCCGTCCGATAGACTGCCGCCAGCAAATCATCCCGGGTAGGGAAATGCCGGTATAAGGTACCGGCGCCAATACCCGCACGCCGGGCGACATCGTCCAGGCTGATATTAACGCCTAAGCGAGTGAATGCGTCTTTCGCTATGTCCAGGATACGGGCCCGGTTGCGTTGCGCATCGGCCCGTGGCTTTCGCGAGCGAGATTGGGGACGTTTTGACGGCATACAAAAACCACTTGCAAACGGAGGGACTCTCCGCTTATTTCATTTGCGGAGACATACTCCGCTTATCACTGGTTATCAACAAACCCAGCTGCTCGTCAATGAGACGCGCACATAATTTTTAGCTGAATCGGAGTAAGAAATGACGAACGTATTTGGTGCAACTTCAACCACGGACGAGGTGCTGTCCGGCGTTAACCTGCAAGGCAAACGGATCTTAGTGACTGGCGTTTCGGCGGGACTCGGAGTGGAAACAGCGCGTTCTTTAGCGGCCCACGGCGCTCACGTAGTAGGTGCGGCGCGTGATTTGTCTAAAGCAGAAGCCGCCACAGCTCTGGTCCGAAAGGATGCCGCGAAAAACGGCGGTCGCTTTGAAGTTGTCGAGCTCGACCTCGCCAATCTGAAGAGCGTGCGGGCCTGCGCCGACCAACTGGTAGCCAAAGGCGACCCCTTCGACGTAATCATTGCTAATGCGGGGGTGATGGCTACACCCTTCGGCCATACCGTTGACGGTTTTGAAACCCAGTTTGGCACGAATCACCTGGGCCACTTTGTTCTTGTTAACCGCATTGCGTCTTTGCTGCGAAGCGGATCAAGACTAGTCAATCTCTCTTCCTCGGGTCACCGTTACTCCAATGTTGACTTGGACGATCCTAACTTTGAGCGGACATCTTACGAACCGTTCCTGGCTTACGGTCGTTCGAAAACAGCGAACATCCAGTTCGCTGTCGCCTTCGACCAACGCCACCGGCAACGCGGGGTGCGAGCTGCAGCGGTCCATCCGGGAGGTATCCTAACCGAGTTAGCTCGGCACCTGGATCCGGCGCGAATGGAATCCATTGTTGAACAATTGAATCAGCAGCTCGCTCAAGAAGGTAAAGGGCCCTTTGAATTCAAGACCATCCCGCAAGGAGCTGCCACATCGGTGTGGGCCGGGGTGGCGGCGCCCGCTGACGAGATTGGTGGGAAATATTGCGAAAATTGCCATGTCGGCCATATCGTCGCGGACGATGTCATCATCAGCGCCATCAGCGAAGGCGTACGCGGATACGCGCTCGACACTAACCTCGCCGCCGCCCTGTGGAAAAAGAGCGAGGAAATGGTAGGAGAATCGTTCCACTAAGGAGTACGAGGAGTTCAAGGAGAGGAGCCAGGAGAGCCGCGGATAGTCAACGGCTCGTTGCGGAAGTAATTTACTCTTTAGGGCAAGAGGGCTCCGTCCTGTCCAGCACCTAACAAACCCCTGTTCTCCTGGATTCTGTCTCCTCTCCTTGAACTCCTTGTACTCCTTGAACTCCTTTGTGCCGAAATGCTGCCTGGTTTATGGTTGCGGCTGCTCGGTAGATAGTCCCAGCGCGCTGGAAATCACCTTGTACGCACCTTCTCCCACAATCGCGTGGCCCACCCTGGTGGGATGGGTGCCATCCCAAAATAGGTATTTGTCGACATCATCTACCAGGTATCCGCCATGCCGATAAAAGATATCGGCGATGTACGCGGTGTCCTTCCCATTCGTAAGCCCATATTTGGTGGGGTCGTTCAGGGCATCTTGAAACAAGGTATATACATCGAACTCGAGGATCGTGATCCCAGGCTTCGTCTGTCTCAGAACTGCTAGTTTGGTATGTAACAACGGATTGTAAGCGACAACAAAATCATTGGCAGGGTCCTGATATTTCGTGTTCCGAAAGTTCGGCTTGTCACCGAGGGGCGGAAGGTTAGGCACGAGAAAAGTGCGCCCGCCCGCGTTATAAAGCGACGTGATCGCTTTCGCAATGTTGTCACTAACCTCTTGCGGTGTTAATGGGTACAGATCGGGGTAGGTGACATGATAAATGACATCGTTGCCGCCGCTCCAGACCGTAAACAGCGCATCGGCAGGCTTCGGCATACGAGCATACTTAGTAGATAGTAAATTGATGTAATCAGCCACCTGTTGCTGCAAGTTCGCTAACACGGCAAACGAAAAACCGTCAAAGCTAGTTGACCCTCCCCAGGCAAAATCGGTTCCATACAAGTTGGTTCCATCGTTACGCTGCAGAGCAGCAAACCCGAATTTTAGGTCTATGTCTTCGATCCAAAGCGGCCCGTTTGACCAACGTCCCTGGTCGTAAAAATAAGAGTTATAGTCAGCCAGACCATAAGCACCCCAGTTACCCAGCGTGTTGTAGGTATTCCCAAGATCACTCAGGCTATCGCCGAAGGTGACGATGGCTGAAGGTTTCTGAGCGTTCGCTGACACCAGCGAAAAACCGACCGCAACCAGAGTCAGGCAAAGTTTTCGAGGCAACCTGAGCGTAACAGCTATATTTTTCACAATTTCCATATTTTGGCAGAAATTGGGTCAGCCGGTCAAGATAGAAGGCTTACGAGACTCGCCGCCTCAGCGATCGGCGGAGAGGGATCTGCTTCACGGTAAGATCCCCGGTTTTAGTTTTCCTATTCTTTGCTGAGCTGTGTGAGTATCTGGTACGCGATCGTTATGCGTTCGTCGATGGGGTAACTTTTATTTGCCAGGATGACGAGCCCCAATCGTTTCGCTGGAATGAATGCAACGTACGCTCCGAAACCGCCGGTTGAGCCGGTCTTATTCAACCAGACATCTTCCCGGGGTTCCTCCGGCGGTGTTAATTGGGTAACCGGTGTCCCTTTGAAGATCATCGCCGGCGAGTTACCTTCCAACAGGATCTTCAGGTCGACCGGATAAGGATATTGTTCCCAAATCAGATCTTGAGTCATAACACCGGCTGTGAAATAGGCCGTGTGGGTATCCGTGACGCCGTGCTCGAGCTTTTCTTCCGACGAGCTCAAATTCATATTCGCTTCAATGAACCGGAGCATGTCGGCAGCCGTGGTCTTAACGCCATAGGTTTCGGCTGACAAAATTCCAGCCCCCACTCGGCTAGGGCTACCTTCCTCGGTATAGCCGACCGCGTAGTCTCCCATTTTGGTTTTGGGAACGTTAATGTAAGTATTGTTCATCCCCAGCGGAGAAAACACCCGCTGTTCCATTAGGTCGGTAAAATCGGCGCCTAGACTTTTCGCTGTGATGAAGCCGAGCATTCCAATGCTAGGGTTGCCGTAGGTTCTATAGGTTCCGGGCGTATAACGGGGTTGCCAAGTCTTCAAATACTGCATCAACTGATCCTCAGTTCGGATGCTGTCCGGAAGTTGCAACGGGAACCCCCCTGTGGTGTGGGTTCCGAGATTAAGGAGAGTCACGTCCCCGAATTTAGACCCTGCCAGAGACGGCAAATATTTACTGGTATTGTCTGCTAAGGAGAGATTGCCGTTAGCCTGGGCATATGACGCTAGGGTGGCCGTGAAAGTCTTGCTGATTGATCCGACTTCGAAAAGGGTGTCATTCGTGACGGGTTTCCCGGTCGCCCGCGATGCGACGCCATAGTTAAAGATATACGGTCTGCCCGCAATCGTAAGGCCTACCGCCATTCCGGCGATACTGTAGCTTAGCATCACCGGTTGGACGGCTCGGTCCACAACGCTCTTGATTGTACCCTGCTGATCATCGGCCGCGGAGCTGCGAACTGTGGATACCCAGATGCCGAAAAGGACGCTTCCGAAAACGATAGGGTTCCAGAGACCAGGCTTTATATGGCGAAGCATGCCGGAACAAGCATGACCGGCCATGGAATTCAAGGATCCATCCCAGCCACAGAACTTCGCAAGAACAAAAGGACAGAGTTTTTTTACAGAAGATAAGGAAGGCAACGAAGGGGGATACAGTCCAGATAATGTTTGGCGTAACTGCTTTCCTTTGAATCTCCGTTGGCTGTTTCCTCTTGTTTTTATTGGCTTTTCCCTAGCGACCCGGAGGATTCTTGAGTCTCAGGCCTTCGTTGCTTTCGTTATCTTCTGTAAAAATATCGTCTTCGTGACCTTTGTGTCCTTGGCCGACGTAGCCCCTGCTTTGTTGATTATTCTCTTTCTATGCCTGGCGAAGTCTGCTTTGTGGTGAATTGTTCTTTAGGATGAAAGAAGTAACGAAGACGTTCAAAATTGGTGGGGATCTGGAAGTGAAGCGCCTGGGATTCGGCGCGATGCGCCTGACTGGCCCGGGGATTTGGGGCGCGCCAAAAGATCCCGACGAGGCGAGACGTGTCCTCAAACGGGCAGTGGAATTGGGAGTAAACTTTATTGATACGGCCGACAGTTACGGGCCGGTCGTGAGTGAACGATTGATAGGCGAGGCCCTGGCGCCTTTTCCTAAAGGGTTGGTGGTCGCCACGAAGGGAGGGCTTACCCGGCAGGGCCCCGACCAATGGCTACCGGTGGGTAGATCGGAGTACCTGGCGCAGCAGGTCGAAATGAGTCTCCGTAATCTGAAGACCGACGTGATTGACCTCTGGCAGCTGCATCGCATCGATCCTCAGGTACCCGTCGAAGAATCGCTCGGAGTGATCGCTCAACTCCAGCAACAGGGAAAAATCCGTCACGTCGGCCTCAGTGAAGTGAAGCCCGCCGAGATTGATCGAGCGCGCCAGGTCGTCAAAATCGTCAGTGTACAGAACCTTTACAACCTGGGTGACCGCAAACACGAGGATGTACTGGAGTATTGCGAAAGAGAAGGTCTCGCCTTCATCCCTTGGTATCCAGTAGCAGCGGGTAAGCTGGCTCGGCCTGGTGGAACGTTAGACAGCATTGCCAAGCGTCACGGAGTCACTGTCGCGCAATTATCGATCGCCTGGCTCTTGCACCGTAGCCCGGTCATGCTGCCGATTCCCGGTACGTCATCGGTTGCTCATTTGGAGGAGAATTCTAAGTCCGCGGAAATCGTTTTGTCGGATGACGAATTAAAGGAAATCGAGACGGCAGCGAGATAAAGGAGCCAGGATGCAGGAATCAGGAGCCCGATTAGCGTAGCTTTTCGGGCCAAAACTAAAACTCCGACTAAACAGAAGAGCACAAAAGCATTTTTTACAGAAGATAACGAAGGCAACGAAGGGGTTACCGCCTAACCCATATTCTGTGACCGTTAGAGGTCTATTTGGCTAGTCTCGCAAACGAGTGTTGGGACAGAAGATTTCCAACCGGAGCGAACAAAAGCTACCTACGAACGTTTGGTTGACGACGTCTGAGCCCATAAACCTCAGACCTTCGTTGCCTTCGTTATCTTCTGTAAAAAAACTCCGTCTTTGTGCTCTTTGCGCTCTTTTGCGGCTAATTCGGTCTCATGCAACAATCTGGGCGCGGTTCCGACCGGAGCCGCGGAACGATGGAACAGGATTCGAATACAGGACTAACCGGAGCCGACCCAATCGTCGGGCGCAGCCGCTGGGTTCCCCCGGAGGTAATGGCCATCGGCTCGATGTTCACCGTCCAGCTCGGTGCAGCGTTGGCGGTACCGGTGATGTCCAGCATTGGAGCCGTGGCCACGACTGCGCTACGGCTTTTTTGGGCGGGGATTCTCTTGGCCGTGATCGTGAGACCACGTTTCCGCACGATGACTCGACACCAGTGGTTCGCGGGCGTCGGCCTCGGAATTGTGATTGCCGGTTTAACCCTTTGTTATTTCATTGCGATTTCGCGTATCCCCATGGGACCAGCGACCGCGATTGAATTCCTCGGACCTTTAGGAGTCGCATTGGTCGCCTCCCGGCGCTGGCTGCACCTGATTCTGGCGATCGTTGCCGCCGCTGGGGTCCTATTCTTGACCCGGGAAGAGTCGCACTGGAGCGTCGATGCGTGGGGACTTTGCTTTGCCGCTGGCGCTGGGCTGGGCTGGGCCGCGTACATCTTACTTATGAAAAGAGTAGGGGCTGCTTTTCCCGGCCTGCATGGTCTGTCGGTTGCGTTGTTAGTGGCTGCTATCGTCGCGATGCCCGTCAGTTTTGTTGCTGGGGGAAATATGTTCAAGCTAACGCCGGTTCTCTGGACGATCGGACTGGGTCTCCTCACTCCGTTGTTGCCCTATGCGCTTGAGCTGATGGCGCTACGCAGAATGAGCACCCGAGCGTTCGGGATCTTTATGAGCTTGGAACCTGCGATCTCAGCCGTCCTCGGCTACGGTATCCTGGCCCAACATCTCAGTCTGCGCCAGATCGGCGGTATCGGCTGCGTCGTCGTCGCCAGCGCCGTTACCGCCCTGGAAAGCCGCGACTAAGAAAGGCAATAATCTCGCCCGAGCCGCAAGGTGAAAGAGATTCACAGAAGACGCAGAGACGGATGTTTTACAGAAGGTAACGAAGGTCTGAACCTCGAGGACTCAGACGTCGTCAACCAAACGTTCGTAGATAGGCCTTTGTTCGCTCCTGTTGAAAACATACTGTCCGAACGCTGGGGTGCGAGACTAGCCAAATTCAGGAAGGGCTACAGCAAGCTAAATCAAAAACAAAAGAAAAAGAATTAACGCGGACCGAAAGACTTTCTAACGCCACAGAATCAGGTTTTAGACGGTAACCCCTTCGTTGCCTTCGTCACCTTCTGTAAAATATCCGTCTTCGTGTCCTTCTGTTGAAATGCCGGTACTGAGTGAAATCCAGGAGCGCTCTTTCCACCCATCACTAATCATCTTTCACTCTTCTCTTACCTCCCCCGGCTGTGCTAGCGCACGAACCGGGGGAGGATTCGAGGTTTAGTCTTCGATCTCTTCGCTGTGGCCGGCGGCTTTCAGCTCACTGGGCATCAACATTTTCTTCTCACCCGGGTAAGGGCGAGTGAAGTCCGTGGTCGAATACCAGATCACGTGATTCAACACGTTTTCATCAACCGAATCTGCCTTGTTTAGCTTTCCTCGGAACATTTCGTTGGAAGCCTGGATCCAGGCAGTCTTCAGCTTGCCGATTGAGCTCTTGCTCGCTGTGTTAGTCGGGAACGAGTTCAACGCAATCGTCGGCGGTATCACGGTGTAGGGAGCGATATTCACCGGTGTGTTGGTAAACGCGGTGCGCATCGGAGAAGCAACCAGGTCGAATTCCGTCATCGGCGTCAGACCGAGGATCTGTTCGATCGTGCGGTCGATGCTGGCTGACGTGTAGGTGGTGTGATCACCGGCGCCGTGGCTCTGGATCGCGTACGGGCTGATAACCTGGACCGGCTGACGGTGGCCATCGACATGATCGACTCCATCCTGGGCGTCATCTTCTTCAACGAAGATCGCCGAAGTAGCCCAGTCATTGCTGCTGGTGATCGCTTGGACAATACGGCCTAAAGCCAGGTCGTTGTCGGCCTGCGCAGCGGGCGGAATCGGAAGACCCGTGGAATAACCAGAGGTATGGTCATCCGGCAACCAGATCACGGTCAAAGCAGGCAGAGTGTTAGTCTTTTCCTGATTGTTAAAGATCGGGAGCCAATAATCGACGCGGTATTGATCCGGAATGCCGGTGTTGAAGCTCGGGTAATGCGGATCCAGGGCTGCGATCACGGACGGCACCGTGCTGGTCTCGGTGTCAGTTGTTGGGGTGATCGTAGTCGGGTTAGTCGGGATCTTGCCTTCGAGGAACTGCGAATAGGCGTACCAATCCGACCAACTGTAGTTACCATTGACGCTTTGTGAGCCGCTCCACTCTCCATAGAGTTTGACGGTTAAACCTTGCGCCGTAGCTGCATCCCAAAGGAAACCGCGCGGGGTGTAAACCATTGAATCGTACCCATTGCCGCCAGGATAACTGCGAACCCAGTCCGGGGACTGGCTTTCGTCCGCATATGCCGAAATCCCGCTAACGATCCAGGGATGTCCGTCCGCCGATTGACGGGAAGGGGCATAGACGTTGTCGAGCGTGGCGAAACGCTGCAAGAATGCGTGCTGGTTGGGCGTGTAAGGCGCGAATACGGCCAGCGAAGGATTGCCATTGGCAGTCGTCACATCACCGAACAACTGATCGTAGGTGCGGTTCTCTTTGATAATCAGAAACACATGTTTAATCAGGGAAGGTTCGCCGATGTGTTCCGGGATAGCGACCGGGGTGGCATTCGGGTTAACATATTTCGGACCGACCTGGACGTTTTGGGTCAAGTCCCAGTGATTGTTCTGCCCAACCTGGGCGGTATCATCGGCCAGTTGGATATCGGTCGGGATCGGGATGAGATTGACCGTCCCGGTATCCGGATGCGAATTGAACGCGGTATCGTTATATTCGTTCGTGACCGTGATACTGTCGGTACCAATGCCCTTGTGGTTGGAAACAACGAGTTGACTATGGGCTTGGTCGAACGCGATGGAGCTCGGGGTCGACGCGCTTGGGATATAACCTAGCACGGCATTGTTTTTCGGATCAGTCAGGTCAACCACCGCAATGGCGTTGACGGTGAACAGGGTCACGTACAGGGTGTTCCCGTTGACGGCGACGCCGTTGGGGGTAGTCCCCAACGTGTTGGGCGTAAATCCCGACGTGCTGGGCAGCGGTACGCCCACATTGATAGTGCGCACTACCTTGTTGGTAGTGGTATCGACCACGGAAACCGTATCACTGTAGGAATTGGCGACATAGAGCGAGCCATTGGCCAACGCCAGGCCGGTCGGATGCAGGCCGACCTTGATGTTATTCTCAACTTTCAGCGTCTCAAGATTCACCACCGAGACGGTGCCGGTGCTGGCGCTATCGGTTGTCGGATCTGTAACGATCGGCACGCCAGAGGAGAGATCGGTGAAATCACCTGTTTTGGCGACGCGTCCGCCTTCGTTGCTGACATACGCGCGGTTGCCGGACAGGACTATGCTGTTCGGAACGTTACCAACCCGGATTTCTCTGACCAACTTTGGCTGCGCCTTGGTCAAGTCGATCACGGCAAGCGTGTTGTTCTGATTCAGCAAAACGTAAGCGGTAGTGCCGTCCGCCGAGATCGCCACGCCGCCAGGATAGGCGGTGCTTGAGTTGTACATATTGGGGTAGTTCGGCTTCGGCAGGGCGACTTGCGTGCCGCCGCTCAGCAATCCGGTGGTCGGATCAACGTTGGCGATGCAGAGGTGGCTGCTGTCCTGGCTGAACAACAACTTGGTGCCATCGGCCGAATAAGTAATGCCGGTAAACGAGCCGCTGCTATCGCCGGTGGGCGAAAAGCCTTGCAGCACCTGTCCGCTGACGAGATCGAAGATCTGCACGGAGGAGGAGGCCCCCATCTGCAGCACCGCGGCCGTGTGGCTAGTGGGGATCGGGTTCAGCGCCAGCGCTTTACCGCGCGTCGGTGTTCCCAATTTCACCAATGTGCCGGCAGGGGTGATGGTCTGATTCGTCGACATGACGATTGAGCCGTCCGCTTGCGGACCCACATTGTAGGTGGGGAACGGAAGGGAGGGAGTGGCCAATGCCGGTACAGCGGCTGCTAAAGCAGCGGCGCCGGCTACGCCCTTGAACAGGGCGGTAACGATTCCTTTCGCTAAACGAGGACGATACATAGAGGCCCCCTAAATGGCATTGGCGTAGTGACGCTACAAGCGGAGCCTGGTAACGAATTCGTAACCGTTCCGGCGACAGAAATTCGCTCAGCAGCGGTGCAGCCAGCGTGGAGAGTTAGTCGTAAGTAACAGGGAACCAGCCTACTGCGGATTGAGTCTCATGCTCGATCGCACCCGTGAAGATGCGGTGAGGCGCGAAACACGAGGATGACATCCTGTCAGGTCTGTCATTTTCAGACCGAAGGGATATGATCTGTAGCCGCTTCGCGGCAAAATCCGACAGCCTCCCTTCTCCTGCATCACTCCGGATCCGGAGCGTACCGAAAAGCGATCGAAAGCCGGTTCCATGAATTGATACTCATCACGGCAAGGTTCAGATCAACGAGTTCCTGCTCGGAGAAAACGCGGGTGGCTTGAGCATAGACTTCATCCGGCAAATGATGCCCAGAGATCAGCGTAACTGCTTCGGCCCAAGCCAGCGCGGCGCGCTCCCGGTCCGAATATTCGGATGCCTCTTGCCAGGCGTTAAGCAAATGAATCTTTCGCTCAGCGACTCCCAGTTTGAGCGCATCTTTGCGATGATAAATGATGCAATAGGCACACCGATTAATCTGAGAGACGCGTAGCTTCACCAATTCACGAAGTTCGGGTTCGAGCGTCGATTTCTTAAGATGAATTTCGATGTCGTAGAGGCTTTTCAACGCCGGACCCAGCAGCTGATTTACTGTCGGCTGCATCATGCGTGGCGAGACGGGGGTGGTGCTACTCATAGGCGAATAAATCTCACGCAAAGCCGCAAAGACGCAAAGGGAAGAAAGAGGAGGGAAAGCGTCGACTTACGGTGGGGCGAAAACCCGACTCCGTCCCGCACCCGCGGGATCGCGGCCAGCTGGTTTGTCATGGATCAAACCATAGACCAGGGCCGCGCCAAAGCGTAGCGGCGGCGGGACTCGGCGCGCTGGACGCGTTGCTAACTCCTTGGACTTTTACGCGCCGGTTTTGGGCCCGTGGCGTGCGCATGCCATCGGGTCATCCAGGGCCGTCTCCTTACGTGGACGCGCATGGGCAAAAAAGGGGGGCGCCTCCTGGCCCCCCTTTAACCTCATTCAAAGAATCGGGTCTGTTAAGACAAACCCGCTACGGCTTGGCCAAAGTTTTAGAAACCGCCGTTTGCTGTCCCAACTAAGACCGCATTCAGCTGCGAGGTAACGGTCGGAATCAGGGCGTACGTGGAATTCGTATAACTGATGCCAACATTGAACGTCTGAGTTGTGGCGGTAGCGGTAAAGGTCCCGAGCACGTAAGAACCCACGTAATATGGATTCGGATCGAACGCGAACCAAATGGTAGGGCTTTGCGTCGTTCCCGAGGTGACAGCGAAACCGCGAGGTTCCTGGTCAGCCGCATCGGTTTCAAAAAATAAGACGTTGTAAACTTTACCCACCGTTAAGTTGCTTAGAGTGACGATAATATCCTGGGTTGATCCGTTCACCGCATTGTTCAAAACGGAGTTAAACCCGGAATCGCCGGTGTTGGCTTGAGCCAACAGACCAGTGCGCTGGCCCACATAGTTTCCGGCGGCAATGGTATGAGACGTATTGCTACCCGAGTAAGTGCCGTTGGTACCTAAAACATCGCTGTAGCCTTGGAACGGGTAATCGTTGGCAGTCTGCTCAGCAGGCGTATTCGCGCCTAAGCCCACCGACTCCACGACCTGCTCGGGAGAACTGACTAAGCTTAAGACGGAATCATCTTTGAATGTTCCCGCCGTTAATGTTAGGCCGGTGCTTAAAACGGGCTTTACCGCCACGGAGTCCGCGGATTGCCCATTCTGACTCGACGCGGAAACGGTATAGTAGAAGGTCTCTCTACGCTGCACGTTATCCATAAAACTACTATTCGTTGTGGTGCCGATGGGGAAGAAAGGTCCTTGAGGGGAGTGCGCTCGTTTCACTGTGTAGCTGGTCGCAAATTGGGATGTAAGCCAGCTCAACGTGACCTGAGCACTGCCATGCGGGAGCCGGACCTCGGTTGCGGTAAAGCTAGTTGGCACGACGGGAAGAGAATTGCTCACGACAACGTCATTCAAATTGAATTGGAACGTGCCTGATTCATTCTTGGGCGGCTCGCTGATCGTTGAATTTTCAATCGTCATGCTTCCCACCGCCTGCGGATTGGCCCAAATGGCATGGAAACCGGGCTGCGCCAGCCCGAAATTTCCGATATGCACATTATTGAGGATCGCGTTGTCCAGCGGTTGGCTGGCCTCAATGGCAACTGCATAGGCAAGACTGTCTTCTATATTTACATTCGCAACGGTCAGACCCGGTAGTCCCGCGTTCGTAACTCCGGCGGAATTCATCGCCAGCCTGAGCCCAGCCCACCATCCAGGTGTATTTGAATCATAGCCACCGGTACGGATCAGATCGCAGTCGGCGACCGTGGTGGTCCCACTGAAGTAGTTAGTTCCTTCTCCAAAAAGCCCGCTGATCAGGACGCCGCAGCCAACCGGGATATCCCGAAACAAGCAGTTGGTAATCTGATTGCCGGGCGCGCCGTAAATCGCACCTCCGCTGGCTACGAAATTGAGTTCAGCGGTACAATGATCGATGGTGTTATAGCCAGGAGAGTAAACCTGCGTAGCCGGAATCGACTGCGTAATCTGGGGAGTGGTAGGCCATATGGCAAAGGAGTCGTCGCCAGTGCCGCGAGCGGTGCAATTGTAAACCAATGTATTCACCATCCCGACATTCAGGTTATATCCGTCCGCGATCAGATCT
>Ga0185299_10001828_pt1 | contig 36982 bp, 36 predicted proteins | sample PaiPotPPA55metaG_FD_128002 | JGI IMG/M metagenome (GOLD analysis project Ga0185299, IMG submission 128002) | Iron sulfur acid spring bacterial and archeal communities from Banff, Canada, to study Microbial Dark Matter (Phase II) - Paint Pots PPA... ...
CGACCGGCGTGCGCGAGTAGCGCTCGACGTTCGATTCGATCTTTTTGTAATAGACCTCGCCATCAGGATAGAAGGGCGTCGTGATGGGCGGGAAGATTCCGGATAAAAGCATGGTCAACCCCAGTTGGTGGTTACTAGTCGTTGGTCGTTCGCAAATACCCTTGCATTTAAATTATCAGGCTTGGCGCTCAACTTTGTCATCCCGAGCGTAGTGGCCGCTCCGGCTGGCGAAGCAATCGAGCAGCATCGAATTCACTCGCAGGCGGGCTCTTTGCCGGTCGGGTCGACTTCGTGGCGATATTGCCCTTCAGTCCCGACGAAGAACCGTGCAAACGGTGTCGAAGTGCGGTCGTCGACCATGGTCTCAATCTGCCAGACCATGCCGCCCTTGCAAACACCGGCGTTCGAGAGCGGCGTGCGGCGGTCGCCTGAATAGTAGAAAAAATCGTCTCTGCCGTGGCCAAGCTGGGGGTCGGACGAAGTTTGCAATGTTCCCTGCGCATCGAGCTTGAGCAGAAGGCGGCCGTCTTCCATGGGCAAGGGCGGCGCGTCTTTGTGGCGGAAATCGACCCGCACCCAGCCGCTGTATCCCGCGGGTATCAGAAAGCGCTCCGGCGGCCGACGATGGAAGACAAGATCGAAGGCGTTCGGGCCGAAGACGGCAGCGGCGATGAAGATGGGAAGACCGAGCACGGTGGCGATGATGAATGGGGCTCTGGTCATGCAAGGTTATTTTGCAGTGACGCGCTCCGCATGCAGCGCCTGCAGAGCTTGCACCCGCACTTCTCCGCGCTGCAGGGCGGCGATACCTTCGGCGGCGGCTCGGGCAGCGGAGAGCGTCGTGATGGTCGTGATGCGTCCGGTGACGGCGGCGCGGCGGATCGCTTTCTCGTCGAAGTAGGGATCGGGACCGTGCGGCGTGTTAACGATCAACTGAATGCGATCGGCTTTAATCAGGTCCACCGCATTGGGGCGCCCTTCCTTCACCTTATATACGCGCTCAACCGCCAAGCCAGCTTCTTCCAGGATGTCGGCCGTGCCATGCGTGGCCACGAGTTTGAATCCCATGTCGACGAAGCGATGCGCGACCTCGACGACGTGCGGCTTGTCGTGGTCGGTGACACTGACGAAGACGGTTCCCTTGGTCGGCAGCTTCTGGCCGGCGGCGATTTGTGCTTTGGCGAAGGCTTCGCCGAAATTGTCAGCGATGCCCATGACCTCTCCGGTGGAGCGCATCTCGGGGCCCAGAACCGTGTCGACGCCGGGAAACTTCGACCAGGGAAAGACCGGCGATTTCACGTAGAAGTAGCGCCCCGTTTCGAGGTCCGTGCCGCGCTCCACATACTCGGGAAGAAATTCGCGCAGCTTACGGCCGGTCATAAGTCTCGCGGCAATCTTGGCCATGGGCACGCCGGTTGCTTTTGAAACAAAGGGCACGGTGCGGGAGGCGCGCGGATTCACTTCGAGCACGTAAACCTTGGGTTCGTGATGGCCGTTTCCTTTGGGGCCGTTGCCGCGCGGGATCGCGAACTGCACATTCATCAGTCCGATTACTTTCAGCGCGCGCGCCAGCTTGAACGTGTATTCGCGCATACGCTTGAGCAGCGGCTCGGGGATGTCCACAGCGGGCAGCACGCATGACGAATCGCCGGAGTGGATGCCGGCTTCCTCGATGTGCTGCATGATGCCGCCGATCACCACATCCTCGCCGTCAGAGAGTGCGTCCACGTCAACTTCAATCGCGTCTTCCAGAAATTTGTCGATGAGGATGGGCCGGTCTTGCGAATACTCAACGGCCTGCTTCATGTACTGCTGAATCGTGTCTTCTTCGTAGGCGATGACCATGGCTCGCCCTCCGAGTACATACGAGGGACGAACCAGCACCGGGTATCCAATCTTCTTCGCCGCTTCGACCGCCTCCTCTACGGAAGCGACCATGGCCCCGGGAGCCTGCGGTATGTCGAGTTCATCGAGCAGCTTGCCGAAGCGCTTGCGGTCTTCCGCCAGATCAATTGATTCGGGCGTGGTGCCAATGATGTTTACGCCCGCAGCTTTGAGCGGCAAAGAGAGATTCAGCGGCGTCTGACCACCGAACTGCACGATCACGCCAACTGGCGCGCCGCCCGAGGCTTCGTGCTCGCAGACGGCAAACACGTCCTCGAGCGTGAGCGGCTCGAAGTAGAGGCGGTCGCTGGTGTCGTAATCCGTAGAGACCGTCTCCGGATTGCAATTGATCATGATGGTTTCGTAGCCATCTTCGCGCAGCGCGTAGCTGGCGTGGCAGCAGCAATAATCAAATTCAATTCCCTGTCCGATGCGGTTGGGGCCGGACCCGAGAATCACGACCTTTTTCTTCGCCGTGGGTGCGGCCTCGTCTTCTTCTTCGTAAGTCGAGTAGAGATAAGGTGTGTAGCTTTCAAACTCCGCGGCGCAGGTATCGACCCGCTTGTAAACCGGTTTCACTCCGTGCTTCTTGCGGAAGTGACGAACTTTTTCCTGGCCGCCTTTGCCGTCCAGACGCCAGGTTCCGGCGAGACGTCCATCGGAGAAACCCATGCGCTTGGCTTCGCGCAGCACCTCGGTGGGGATCGATTCCATCGGGTGCTTTTCCAGCTCAAGTTGCATGTCGTTAATTTCTTTGAGCTGGTAGAGAAACCAGGGATCGATCGATGTCATCTTCGCGATCTGCTTGATCGTGTGCCCCTGGCGCAGAGCGTAGCGCACGTAGGAAAGCCGCTCGGGATGCGGTGTTACCAGGCGCTGGGTGAGGATCTTCGGTTCAATTTTTTCCGAGCCCACCCGTTTGCCGGTATCGAGTGCACGCACGCCCTTCAGCAACGCTTCCTTGAAGGTGCGGCCGATGGCCATTACTTCACCGACGGATTTCATCTGCGGTCCAAGGGATTCGTCGGCGCCGGGAAATTTTTCGAACTGCCATTTCGGAATTTTGACGACCACATAGTCGAGCGTGGGCTCGAAGCAGGCGGGAGTCTTACGCGTGATGTCATTCGGAATCTCATCGAGCGTATAGCCGACGGCAAGCTTGGCGGCGATCTTCGCAATCGGAAAACCGGTGGCTTTTGACGCGAGTGCAGACGAACGCGAGACGCGCGGGTTCATTTCGATCACCACCATGCGCCCGGTCGAAGGATTGACGCCGAACTGGATATTCGATCCACCGGTCTCGACGCCGATCTCGCGGATCACCGCAATCGATGCATCGCGCATCATTTGGTACTCGCGGTCTGTGAGCGTCTGTGCGGGGGCGACGGTGATGGAGTCGCCGGTATGCACGCCCATGGGGTCGAAGTTTTCGATCGAGCAGATGATGATGACGTTGTCTTTCGTGTCGCGCATCACCTCGAGCTCGTATTCTTTCCAGCCAAGAACCGATTCTTCGATCAGGCACTCATGCACCGGCGACAGATCGAGACCGCGGGCGAGCACTTCCATCAGTTCTTCGCGGTTGTAGGCGATGCCGCCGCCCGTGCCGCCCAAAGTGAACGATGGGCGAATGATGACCGGGAAGCCGATCTTGCCGGCAAACTCGACGCCGTCTTTAAGGTTGCTGACGAGCGCCGACTTCGGCACGTCGAGCCCGATGCGCTGCATCGCATCTTTGAAAAACAGACGGTCTTCGGCCTTTTTGATGGCGCTGATCTGCGCGCCAATGAGATGCACGTCGTACTTTTCAAGCACGCCGCCGTCGGAGAGTTCGATGGCAAGATTGAGCGCCGTCTGTCCGCCAACCGTTGGGAGAATGGCAAAGCCCGCAGTGGGCGACAGTTCGCGCTCGACGCGAATGATCTCTTCGAGATACTCGCGGGTAAGCGGCTCGATGTAAGTGCGGTCCGCCGATTCGGGATCGGTCATGATGGTCGCGGGGTTCGAGTTAGCCAGCACCACTTCAAAGCCCTCGGACTTGAGCGCCTTGCAAGCCTGCGTGCCGGAATAGTCGAACTCGGCAGACTGGCCGATGACGATGGGGCCGGAGCCGAGGATTAGGATTTTCGAGATGTCGGTTCGTTTAGGCATGATGCGGTTTTGGCCTTGCTTTGAAGGGGCGCAGTCTCGAGGGTTGTCATCATCAATTCATCTCCAGCCGCTCCGCCTTAACCAGCGCGGCGATCCTGTCCTCGTCTTGAAGAATGGTTTTGTAAATCCAGGTGTACCACGGCTTGTTCTTGATCACTCGGTCGGTGCGCTCGCGGCCGATCAATTCGCGGTCGGCCTGGATTTCAAGATAGCAATCGATCAGGTGTCCATAGGTACTGTATTCGGTGTCGGCACCCTCGGGCAGTCCGACGGGAGCATGCGGATACATGGCCTTGAGTTGGCGTACGGCGTCCTCCATCGCGAGACGATGCTGAGCCAAGTACCAGTGCAATTGCTCGTGCAGAAATGACGAGAGCAATTCGTCATCGGAGCCGAGAAAGTGAACATTCAGCGTCAGCACCGGGAACGCATGGTTCATGGCCCGCTCTTCGATGACGACCGTGCGCGTGAAGGTGTACTTGCTGACATCGTATTTCTTGAGCAATTGCTCGAGTTCCAGTTTTTCCTGGAGTTCGCGCGCGGAGGGGTGGCTGGTTTGAATGTGGATGGCGTCCCCTGCGAAGGCGCTGAGCGCAGACAGAATTAGCGCAGCGAGCGTTAGGAGCGGTCGCGTCATGTCGTGCTCCCAACCAGCAGCGTTACCCTCAAATCTCCGGCGGCTTCCTTTGTCACTTCGAAGGGCACGATCGCATTTTTAAATCCGAGAGAGAAAAAGAACGCGATATAAACCCCTTCCGGCAGTTGTGCCGCAAAACGCCCTTCCGCATCGGCCTTGAGCTCGGCAATTCGTTGCTTGCCACCGGTACCTTTCCGTATCACCTTGATTGAAGTTCCTGCGACTGGAGCGCCGGTTTGGTCGTAAGCAGTCCCGCTGAGCGCCTGCACTCGACCCTTAACGGGCATTTCTTCAGCGGCGGGCGACCATCGTGCCGGGGTCGGGGAGAACATAATGCACCGAGGTATCAAGTGCATGGAGAATGTGCTCTTCCTTTTCGCCGAATCGGAATGAACGTTCAGATAGAGGTCTGCCCGTAGGTCATTCTCGGCTTTAGCGACTACATAGTAGTGCCCTGCAGACAACTTGAGAGGCCGCACCCTGCCGTCGGCATAGGAAGTGAGTGAGAGGCGTAACTTCAGTTCTGCCTCAGCGCCAGGAAAAATCACCTCTCCCGTCTGGTATCGGTAGACATCGATTCTCCTAGCAACCGACACCCTTCCCCCGAGCACCGCGATCTCGACATGGCGGGAAGACTCCTGTTCTGCCAAACTCTGGATCATGCACGACTCCGCGTGTGCGGAACTGACCACAAGCAGAAGGCAGATCGCGATAGCCGTCGTCTTCACCGCTTGAACTCCTCCATCATCTTTACAAAATCTTTAAACAAGTAGTGCGAATCGTGAGGGCCTGGCGCGGCCTCCGGGTGGTATTGCACGGTGAACAGCGGCAGATTCCGGTGGCGCATACCTTCGAGCGTGGAGTCGTTCAGATCCATGTGCGTCAATTCGACTTCGCTTTGGGGCAGCGAATCGGGATCGACGGCAAAGTTATGGTTATGCGCGGTGATCTCGATCTTGCCGCTCGCCAACTGCTTGACCGGATGATTCCCGCCGTGGTGGCCGAATTTCAGCTTGAAGGTCTTCCCTCCGAGCGCAATTCCGGTGAGCTGATGTCCGAGGCAAATTCCGAAAATCGGCTGGCGTCCCATCAGGCGGCGAATGTTGTCGACCGCGTAGGTGCAGGGCTCGGGATCGCCCGGGCCGTTCGACAGAAACACGCCGTCGGGCTTCAGGGCGAGCACGTCCTCCGCCGTGGTCTGCGCCGGGACGACCGTCACCTTGCAGCCTTCTCCCCGCAGCTTGCGCAGGATGTTCTGCTTGATGCCGAAGTCGTAGGCAACCACGTGGAAGCGCGCCGGTTCGTCTTTCACGCCGACCACTTCGTCGGGCAAGTGCGAGCGCTCGCCCGTCTCCCACACGTAGGTGTGGTTGGTGGAGACAACTTTGGCGAGATCCTGGCCATCCATCTTTGGAATCGCGCGCGCCTTGGCAACAAGCTTGTCCGTATTGTCTTCGAGGGTCGAGATCACGCCGCGCATCACACCGTAGGTGCGCAGGTGGCGGACCAGCGCACGTGTGTCGATATCAGCGAGCACCGGAACCTTGAACTGCTCCATGAACTCGTCCGTCACCTGCTGCGAACGCCAGTTGGAGCTGACTTTCGAGAACTCGCGCACGATCAACCCCTCGATATAGGGGCGCACGGATTCATTGTCTTCGGGATTGGTGCCGTAGTTTCCAATTTCAGGGTTGGTCAGGACGACGATCTGCCCGGCGTAGGAAGGGTCGGTGAAAATTTCCTGGTAGCCGGTAATGCAAGTATTAAAAACGACTTCGCCGGAGCACTCGCCTTTAGCGCCGTAGCCTTTGCCTCGGAAGACTCTGCCGTCTTCGAGTGCAAGGATCGCTTGCATTGGAACTCCTGGGGTGGATTTTAGAGATTTTAGCAGGAGAGACCGGTGGTGTCAGTAGAAAGCTGTGACGGTCGTCAGTTATCAGTTATCAGTCTTCAGTAAACCCGACGCAACATGAATGACGCCGGTCCCAGATTTACCGACTACTGAGAACTGACAACTGAGAACCGGCTTTACCGCAGCCGTCCCAGCTTCTCCATCGGCCAATATCCGAAGACGGCTTTTCCGTAGATGTAGCGATCGTTAACCGGGCCAAACTCGCGGCTATCGCTTGACATCGTGCGATGATCACCCAGCACGAAGTAGCTGTTGCGCGGAACGACGAGCTCCGGATAGGAACGACCGTCGGCATAGTCGCTTGGCACATAGTCTTCGTCGAGAGCTTCTCCGTTGACATAGACTTGCCCTTTCACGATGTGAACCCGGTCCCCCGCAACTCCAATAACGCGCTTGATGTAACTTTTCGAGGTGTCGCGCGGGTAGCGGAATACAATAATGTCGCCGCGCTGGATGGGCTCCCAGCGATAGACAAACTTGTTGACAAAGATGCGCTCCTGATCTTCGAGGCCGGGCATCATGCTGACGCCTTCAACCTTCACCGGCTGGTAGAGAAAGATAATGATGAAAGCCGAGATAGCGAGCGAGACCAGCAGATCGCGCGCCCAGACCGCCACCACGGGCAGCGGGTGCGCGGCAGATTCTTTTGGAATCGCCGGTATCGGCGGCTGAGGGCTCGCCACGTCGGGCATGGTGTTTCTATTCTATCTGACCTTTTGCCGTTGCCAAACCCTCGACCTTCCCCGACTTGCCCGAACAAACAATGCAACCCTATTCGAAATTTGCGGTCGGTCGGAGACCCGGCAAGCCGCGTCTCTACGGGAAATTCGATGCGCCTTTGACGGCCGGGGTGTCGAAATCCATTTCCCCGGCGTCCTTCCGATTCATCACATATTTTTGGTACGGGTGACACAGCGTCTGGGTCACCCAATTCTGCTATAGTGAGCGTTTCGAAGGTCAGCAAAGGAGCCAGCACCATGAAAAGCGTAAACAAAGTCATCCTGATCGGAAACCTTGGCAAAGATCCCGAAGTGAAGTTCACGCCGCAGGGCACGCCGGTCGCAAAGATCACTGTGGCCACCAACTCTAAGTTCAAAGGCAAAGACGGCCAATGGCAGGAAAGCACCGAGTGGCACAACGTCGTGCTTTGGCAACGGCTCGCGGAGATTGCGGGTGAGTATCTGAAAAAAGGCGGACCAGTGTACATCGAAGGCCGACTGCAGACCCGATCCTGGGACGACAAGACGTCCGGCCAGAAAAAGTACATGACTGAGATCGTGGCCAACGATCTTGTGCTACTTGGTTCACGCGGTGAAAGCGGCGGCGAGCACGCCGGCAGCTCGCGCGGAGTCTCGGCATCGGCGGGCGGAAACAACTTCGACCAGAGCGCGCCCGAACCGGAACACGCGCCAGCCGGCAGTTCTCCGATTACGGATGAAGACATTCCGTTCTAGCTTTGGCTCGTGCGGGGACGGGCGCCTCGCAAGCCTGCCCTGAGCGAAGTCGAAGGGTCCAAGCCGAGCACAGCTCGCCCCATGTTCCAGCCTGTCCCGCAACTGGAACAGCACCGAAACCTATGCTTGCAGACCGACATTGCGTCCCCTGCCGTGGTGGTGTTCCACCGCTGAAGGGAAACAAACTTACCGAAATTCATCGCCAGTTAGCGGAGCCCGCGCAGTGGAATATCGTCAGCGAGCATCACATCGTGCGTGCCTACAAGTTTCCTGACTTTAAGTCCGCCCTGGCATTCGTGAATCGCGTTGGCGAAGTCGCCGAGGAGGAGGGGCATCATCCCGACATCCTGTTGGGATGGGGCAAGGTCGAGATCACGACCTGGACGCATGCGGTTGATGGGCTGACCGAATCGGACTTTATTCTGGCGGCGAAGATCGAACGCCTGGTTTGACAGCATCAGAACTGGGCCCGCGTGACCCGGCTCGACGGGCGAGGACGCCCGTCACTCCACCGAATGGTCCGACGCAGCATTCCGCCGCACCGATAGTCCCCACAGCCCTGCCGGAATCAGCATCAACATGCCCGCGACGCTGGCGACGTGCCGGGCCGCGAAACCCCAATCCACAAAGCGTCCCGCAAGATACGCTCCCGCAGCAATCGTGAACATGGAAAGGCCGAGATCGGCCGCGAACACGCGCCCGCGAAACTTGTCGTCGCTCTGCATCTGCAACAGTGTCGTCGAGAATACCCACACGATCGAGCTTCCAAAGTGCGCCAGCATGACGCACAGACAAGCCTGCCAGAGATGCCCCGAAACACCGAGCAGCGTATATCCGGCGGCCGCTCCCAGATATCCCCAGAAGATCGCGACTTCCAGTCGGTGTTTCCAGTGCCCCGCCCACGGAGCGGCCAGGAGCGGCCCGAGCAGCGCGCCCAGCCCGCGAGCGCCGAGCAGGAGACTCATCCCAAGAAACGCGCCGCGCTCGGGCGCCATGCCATGCCAGCGGACGGCAAATTCATTTTGTCCCATTACCGTGAACAGCACCCAGCCCGGTCCGATGATCAGGTTTCCAAATTTCACAAAAATCGTCGAGCGTAAACGAACATGCGCCCGCACGTAGCGGATCCCGGCCAGGATCGGCGAGAAATCCACCAACTCTCGCGCCCTGAACGGATGACCGCCTTCGGCATGAGGCTCGGCAAAGCACATCCTCCAAATCAACGCGGCTGAAGCTACAAACGACAGCGCATTCAGCAGGAAGACCGCATCGCGGCCAAGCAGCGCCGCAACCACGCCTCCGAGCGTCGCGCCCAGCATAAGATTGACACTCCACGTTGTGGAGGAGAGGGTGTTTGCCACCACAATATCTTCTCGTTCGACTATATTTGGGATTACGGCGCTGCGCGCCGGTTCAAAAAAAGCGGCCAGCAACGTTTCCGCCATCAGCAGCGGATAGACGAGCCACACCATCTCTTTCGAGCGAATCAGCAGCATGCAGAGCACGATCAACACGCGTCCGATATCCGCCGCGATCATGATGTGCTTGCGTCGCAGTCGATCGTTAACCACGCCTGCGGTCGGCCCGATCAGAGTCTGGGGCAGAACTTGCAGCACCAAAGCCAGCGCCACCGATCCGGCGCGTCCGGTGAGCTGCAGCAGCAGGTTGTAGATTGCCAGCGTGTAGAACCAATCGCCGATTTCGCTGACGACTTGCGCGCTCCACAATCGGCGAAAATTCCGGTTCCCGCCCAGCAGGTGTGCATACGAGGCAAACGATATCGGACTCACTTCCAGTTCAGGAGCAGGTTCCATGCGGGCGCAAGCGTAAGATCAGAATTTCACAGCATACCGGATTGAGCACGAGCCCCGCACGAGACTCGAAGTAGCTCGCCTACTGGCAAAACTGTGCAAAGCCGTGCACACGGTGAAAACTAACCTCTGGAAAACCGCGCGACTTTCAACGTTCAGGGCATAATTTCCCCAAAAAAACGTAGTCTATGAATTAATTGTGAAAGTCGACCGGTTGGAGACCTGCTTGCCACCATCCAGGACGAAAGGAGTTTCCACCTTGAGAAACTTGGGCCCTGTTTTTCTGATAGTCCTGATGCTGGCCACGAATTCTTTTGCCGCGCCTGCCGTCGTTCAATCCTCCGTCATTCCCGAACCTGGTCTTCTTGCCTTACTCGGAGGCGGCCTGGTTGGCTTAGCCACCTTGATTCGGCGTCACCTGAGCGACTGATTCCTTCTGGCCGAGAGCCCCCTCGGCATCCTTTACATCTACTTCATGTTCGCGCCCCCCAAACGGCTGAAGGCGCTTTTTCAAGCCCCCGGGCGTAAACGCCCGGGGATTTTTTTGCCTCGGAGGGATTGGGTGCCACGTACCAGTCGCTTAGTCCGCAGGCCGGTCGTTTTCGATCACGTCTAGAAAATACTGGTGAATGCGAGGGTCGTCGCTCAATTCAGGATGGAACGTCGCCGCCAGCGTCTTGCCCTTGCGCACCAGCACCGGATCTTTGCCTTCGGTCGCGATCACTTCCACGCCCTCTCCTACGCGTTCAATCTTAGGAGCGCGGATGAATACCATTTCGATGGGATCGCTGAGAAATCGGCCTTCGCGGATGGAGCTGTCAATCTGGCGTCCGTAAGCATTACGGCGGACGGTAATGTCGAGCGCACCCAGGCCGGCCTGCTTCGGATTCTCTACTTCCGTTGCCAGCAAGATGCATCCCGCGCACGTACCAAACGTCGGCTTTACGCGCACGAAATCTTTGAGCTTCGCGAATCCGTCTTCGCCGAGCAGCTTGAGGAACGTGCCTGACTCGCCGCCGGGGATTACCAGACCGTCAATCTCGTCGAGTTGCTCGGGTTTCTTGACGAGCACAACTTCAGCTCCCAGCTCTTCGAGCCGTTTTCGGTGGGCGTCGAAATCGCCCTGAAGGGCTAGGACACCGATTTTCATCGCAACGACACGTGACGAACTTACGAATAACGCTCGGTTCCTTGTTGTACGGCTACCCCCTCCCCCTATTTTTTGTAAACTTTTGATAATACGTGACTTGGTGGAGGAGTAGTCCTGCAAAGTATTCATTTCAAGTACTTTACAGGTATGAGACTTAGGCTTACATCCGGACTTCCCAATGTTCTTTAATTTTGCCCTAATTCAAGCATCGATCACGTGAGTCCTTATGTCAATTGAAATGCAGCGGAGTGTCGCTGGGAGGAGTTATAACGAGTTGCTTGAAAGGTAGCGTACCGACACTGGCAATTTTGCCGAGCCCCGCCCTACCAGCGGGGCTTTTGCTTTTCTAAGGAGCTGCGGGAGATCCGCGCGCGAGGGAACCCCAAAAATTTCCGCGTAGATGGGGCCCCCCCGCCCGATTCTACGGCGTCACATCCTTGATGTGAGTCGCGATGTACCACTGATTGCCAAAAGCGTCCTTCACGCCTCCGCTGCGATCACCGTAGGGCTGGTCCTTCGGCTCAGAAATGGAGGTCGCTCCTACTGCCAGCGCGCGCCGGTAGAGCGCGTCGCAATCGGGAACGTATAGGTAGAACATGGACGCCATCGGCCCGTACACCTCGTGCGCCTCACCCATTTCGAGATGCGAGTCGCCGAGCTTCATGGTGACGTGATGGATGACACCTTCCGGTCCCGCAGAGCGGCCTAATTCCTCCGCTCCGAAGGCGCGTTTCAGGAAGTTGATCACCGGTTCGGCGCGCAGCGGATGCAGATAGGGTTGGACGTCGGGCGCACCTTCCCATTTGTAGTTCCCTTCACTGCGCGTGGCGATGTACCAGAAATTGCCGGCGTCATCTTTTACTGTGGAAGAACGTTCGCCATAGGGCTGATCTATTGGTTCGTGAACGGACATCGCGCCCGCCTGCAATGCGCGCTTGTGGATCGCATCGCAGTCGTGAACATAAACGTGGAATGCGCCGGGGTGCGAATCACCGCGCCACGCCAGACCCGGCCCACCGCCGCCGATCATCATCATGGAATCGCCGAGCCTCAGCTCGGCGTGGCGACCGCCCGCTCCGCCCACCGAACGGAATGTTTCTTCGGCGTCGAAGGCCGCCTTCACAAAGTCAATGAGCGCGTCGGCGTTCTGGGCCACAATGTACGGCGTGAGCATGCGGTAGGCCTTTGGAACCGGCTCAACCTCCGCTTTCTTTTTCGGCGGCATCATCGCGCGGAAACGCCGGTGCATCTCTTCCACGGGCATTTCTTCTTTCACCGTGGAAATTCCCCAGGTGTATCCGAACGGATCCATCAAAGTGGCATCGCGATATCCGTAGAACTGGTCGGTGGGCTTGCTTACCAGCTTGGCACCGGCGGCAACTGCGTGCTCGACAAAAGCGTCCACGTCGGGCACCTGGATGTTCATGGTGACGGGCGAATGTCCCCAAGTCTCCGCGCTGAAACGGCCGCCTTCCGGCCACTCCCCGGCAAACATGATGACCGAATCTCCGATCATCATCTCGGCGTGAGCGAAGCCGTATTCGTTTTCGAAGCGGAAAGTCTCCTTGGCTCCAAAAGCGCGCTTATAGAAATCGAGCGCCTTGGCTGCGTTCTTAAAGGCCAGTCGCGGGGCTGCAAAAGTGCGAATGCCAGTAGGCGTTTGCGTTGCGGTTGCCATGGCTGCACTCCTTTCCAAATTCCTTTTCAGAGTTTCCTTAAATTCCTCTCGTGGCAGGTTGCGCAGCATGGAAGCGACGCGCAACCAAGGCGCGACTTCCGGATCAGCTTTTGCTCGTCCCTTCTGAGCCTGTGCTGCCGCACCCGTGGGCCGCAGCAATGCCTCAACTGCCCGGTTCAGCCGGTCAACTTCCTGTCGGTCCGAAAGAGAGCGCTTAGGCATCGGCACCCTCCATCTGCGCCCGCAGCTTCTTCAGGGCACGGAATTGTAATTGCTTTACGGCGCCTTCGGTCCGGCGAATTTCCTGCGCAATCTCCTTGATGCTCTTCTGTTCGACGAAGCGCAGAATCACGATCCGGCGCTGGTCCTCCGGAAGCTCGTGCACAAGTTGTGAAAGTGCTGCACATTGTTCAATGTCTTCTGCGTTTGTGTCTTCAACATCCTCGGGAACCGGATCATCACTCTCGAGCGAAGTCCGCCGCCAGCGATCAGTTATAGCGTTCGCGGCAATGCGAATGAGCCACGCCGAAAACGGCACGCCTCGCCACTCGTAGCTCTGCAACCGCGCCAGCGCCTGATGAAAAACGTCGGAGGTGACATCCTCGGCCTCCTCCCGCCGCCCGACCCGACCTACGACGTACGCGTACACACGATGGAAGTGGAGCTCATAGAGCTCGGCAAACCGGCGCGGGTCACGCTGCGCCGCTTCCACCAGAAGCCGCTCGTCAGTTTCCTGCCTGCGGGCCTTCAACCAGTTCTCCGCGAAGTACGCCGTCATTAAGGATAACGGGCGAGAAGGGAAAAGGTTACGGTAGATTAGGTAGTGCCGATGCCATTGACATATACAGTTCGGGGACTGGCCCTCTTCCATCGTTCGAACTTCCGCGGGGCACCGAAGGGATTGAGATGATTAAAAGGGTGGGCCAGCCCCCCAAACAATGTCCTCCAGGCAGATGGGGCCCCACGCGCCCGGATGAACCTATAACAGACGTTCCAAGTCTCGCGCGCCGTGTACCACGCGAAGGACGAATATCTCTCCGGAGTCAAACCTGTAGAAAAGCGGATGCTTGGGGAATACCCGCATCGCAGTTCGTCGCACATTGCGGAGTACCGAAGATTGAAATGTGCAGGGCGCTCCCGTTGTCGGGCGACTCACTACGCGCAGTATGGCGGAGGCGACTGCCCTCTCCCAGCGCCCGGCGAGAGCGGTTCCAGATTGCGTCGAATACCACTCGGCCTGTTCGATGATGTCAGCGCAGCCGCATCGCTGAGGACAAGACGGTTCTTTTTCACCGCTTACGGGCGCGCTCGCGGAGAGCGGGAATCAAGCCCTTGCGGCGGATTTCGGCTACCGGAAGTTCAATTTTCGGCCCCTGGGCGGCAGCGACGACTTCCTGTTCGAGATTGCTTAGGCGGTGCTCCTTGTCTTGCCGAATCAGTTCGCGGACATACTCGCTCGGCGTTCCCCAATCGCCCGAAGCGACTTGCCTTTCGACGTACTGTTTGAGCGGTTCGGGGAGAGAGATGTTCAGTGAGGTCATGGACATGGCTTCATAAGATGACAGTTTATGAAGGCATTCAACGGTACCCACAGTAGAGATTGACCGCCCAAGCGAAGCTTGGACGGGGCCCCCTCGCGAGTCAAGGATGGAATTCGCTCAATCTCGTAGTAACTACCACCCTCTCGTCTGCAGCAGGTGGGCTTCATCAAGCGTAGAGACAGCCAGCCCTTTCATGGCGCCCGCCAAATTCTCGCTGACTTCAAGTAACACTTTAGGGTCCTTGAAGTGCGTCGCCGCCTGCACGATCGCCTTTGCGCGCTTCTCGGCTTCTGCGGGATCGGCGAATTCGGTTGAGTTCTTCATGAAGATGCCCGAGCCGACGAATACCGCCTCGGCTCCCAACTGCATCACGAGCGATGCATCCGCCGGGGTCGCGATTCCGCCCGCGGAGAAATTTGGCACCGGCAGCTTGCCGTCACGCGCCACCATCTTCACCAGTTCGTAGGGCGCCTGGTGCTCCTTGGCTTTCGCGTAGAGTTCTTCTTCGCCGAGGACGGTGAGAATCTTCATCTCCAGCACAATCTGGCGAATGTGCCGGACGGCGTGCACCACGTCGCCGGTGCCAGCCTCGCCCTTGGTACGGATCATGGCCGCTCCTTCGGCGATGCGCCGCAAAGCCTCTCCCAGGTTGCGCGCTCCGCAGACGAACGGAACGGTGAAGGCCTGCTTATCCACATGATGCACTTCGTCGGCCGGGGTGAGAACTTCGGACTCGTCAATGTAGTCGACGCCTAGCTCCTGCAATATCTGCGCCTCCGCGAAATGGCCGATGCGGCACTTCGCCATGACGGGAATATCAACCACCGCCATGATTTCGCGAATCTTTTTCGGCGAGGCCATGCGAGCCACTCCGCCCTCGGCGCGAATCTGCGCCGGGACGCGCTCCAGAGCCATTACCGCTACTGCTCCGGCTCTCTGCGCGATCTCCGCTTGTTTCGCGTCGGTTACGTCCATGATCACGCCGCCCTTGAGCATTTCGGCGAGGCCAGTCTTGAGGCGAAGGTTGGTGTTGTGTCCGTTGTTTTGCGACATGGGTTTACTCTTTTCCAGGGAACAGCTTTGAGCCGTCAGCCGTCAGCACAACCCTTTACGGGTGCTGAGAGTTATGTTGCCCTGACATTCATTTTACCGCCCGTTTTCGATTCACGGTACCCCCAATGTTGGCGGAGGCATGGGTGAACGGGCGAGGACGCCCGTCGCTCCATCGTACCGGTTCTCATCGCTCCACAAAACGCGCGAACATGCGCTTTGGATCGATCGCGATGAACAAGCCTTCACTGCGTGCCAGCACTTCCCCTTTTTCGTTCAGGATCTCGGCCATATTGATGTGCTTCCGGCCCTTTACCTTAACTTCGCGAGATTCCACGCGCAGCGGCTGGTTTAGCGGCACCGGCTTCAGATAGTTCACGGTAATCTCGGAAGTCAGAGCCACCACTTGGCGGAGCTTGTTCACCTTGCCCATGGCTTCATCGAGGACGGTCGCGATGATGCCGCCGTGGCAGTGTCCGGGAGGCCCGGTGTAACGCTTGCCCAGCCGGAAGCGGCACACGAAACAGTTGCGCTCCTCGTCGTAGGTAAAACGCAGCCGCATGCCGTCGGGGTTATTCCTGCCGCAGGCGAAGCAGTAGTTCTTCTGTAGTTTTATGTAGCGTGTGTCGTGTCCGGCTTCGGAGCGCCGAGCCTTGGACTTCTTACCAGCCATCGAGAGATTCTATCGCGAGCGGACATCGGGATTAGGTATCATGGCAGGCCAAAGGAAGTCTCAAGGGTTCCGCTGAGGCTTCCCCTCTTCAAGGCAAATCAATAGGCCGAAGAACATTATCATGTGCTGCGACGGGACCGGAAACGAATTCAACCCGCAAAGCAACTCGAACGTGGTCAAGCTCTGCAGCACGCTGGTCATCAACCAGGACCAAGCCTCCTACTATCATCCCGGTGTTGGAACCATGGGCGCGCCCACCGCCGATAGCTGGTGGGAGAAGCAGTGTGACGCGCATCAAGGGCTTGGCCTTCGGTGCCGGCTTTTTCGAGGATGTTGGCCGCGCATATCAGTACTTGATGTATAACTACAACGATCATTCGGCCGACGGGCAGACCGTACACGACCGTGTGTACCTGTTCGGATTCAGCCGCGGGGCCCACACGGCTCGCGCCCTGGCCAGCTTGCTGAAAATGTTTGGCCTGCTGCATCCCGGCAACCAGGCGCAAATCCCCTATGTCCTTCGGAAGTTCGAAAGACGGCACAAGGAAAACCACCGCGCCTTGCTGGACGAAGCGAAGCAGTTTCAGGACGTCTTCTCGCGCCCCTGCCTTATTCATTTTGCCGGTCTCTGGGATACGGTGAGTTCGCTCGGATGGGTAAACCGAACCGGTGCGGCTACCCTACACTGCCCGCAACCCCATCATTGCCAATGTGCGCCACGCCAGTCCATAGACGAGCGGAGAATCTTCTTCCGTCAAAACTCGTTCACACGTGTCATGACAGGCGACGACATGGGCGACGGCACTCCCAGTCCCATCACCCAGGATTTCAAACAAGTCTGGTTCGCGGGCGTGCACTCTGACGTTGGGGGAAGCTACGCACCCGACAAAAGCGGGCTACGATGGGAGAAACGGAAGGACTACCGTCCCCAAAAATCTGCCAATCCTGCCGCCCAAAGAAAGCGATGAACCCTGGGTGAGATACCCCTGGCGAGATAACCCTGAAATAATCAGTCGTAGTACTCCAGCCCCAGATGCGTAATCAGCTCTTCGCCCTTCAGATACCGCAGCGTGTTCTTCAGCTTTATGAGCTGGATGAACAGATCATGCTCCGGATACAAGCCCGGCGGCGTCATTGGTGACTTGAAATAGAAGCTCAGCCATTCCTGAATTCCGAGGCGGCGCAACTCCGGGGTGCGTTGCGCGAGATCCAAGAACAGCACGAGATCGAGGACGATCGGCGCCGCGAGAATCGAGTCGCGGCACAGGAAGTCCACCTTGATCTGCATCGGATACCCGAGCCACCCGAAGATATCGATGTTGTCCCAACCTTCTTTGTTATCACCACGAGGCGGGTAATAGTTAATGCGAACTTTATGGAAAATATTCCCATAGAGCTCCGGATACAAAGCGGGCTGCAGAATGTGCTCCAGTGCTCCCAGCTTCGATTCTTCCTTGGTCTTGAAAGAGCCGGGATCGTCCAGCACTTCGCCGTCGCGGTTGCCCAGGATGTTGGTTGAATACCATCCGCTTACCCCGAGCAGCCGTGCCTTGAAGGCGGGAGCGAGCACGGTCTTTATTAATGTCTGGCCAGTCTTGAAATCCTTGCCGCAAATTGGAATTTCGCGCTCACGCGAGAGTTCGAGCATCGCTGGCACGTCCACGGTCAGGTTCGGCGCGCCGTTGGCGAAGGGCACGCCCTCCATCAGCGAGGCGTAGGCATACACCATCGAGGGCGCGATGTTTTCGTCATTTTCTTTCATCGCTTTTTCGAGGGCCTTCACGCTCTGGTGCGCGGCGCTCGGTTCGATGAAGGTCTCGGTGGAAGCGCACCAGATGGTGACCAGCCGGCTGGCACCGCTCGACTTCTTGAAGTCGCGGATGTCCTGGCGTAGCTGCTCGGCCAGCTCCAGCTTGTTTTTCCCTTTCTTGACGTTGGGCCCGTCGATCTTCTTGACGTAGTTGTGATCGAACACGGCCTTCATCGGCTTGATGGCGCTGAGCCGCCCCTTCACTTTGTCGAGCAGGTCGCGCTCCAGCACTCCGGCGTTGCGGGCGGCGGCGTACATGTTGTCTTCGAAAATGTCCCAGCCGGTAAAGACCAGATCATTCAGTCCGGCGAGCGGAACAAACTCCTTGATTTTTGGAGACCGGCCGTCGGTGCGCTTCCCAAGACGGATCGTTCCCATTTGCGTGAGCGAGCCGATGGGGTGCGCGATTCCCTTGCGCACCGCTTCGACGCCCGCCACAAACGTTGTGGCGACTGCGCCCATGCCGGGGATCATCACGCCCAGCTTGCCTTTGGCAGGCTCGATCGCGCGCTCGTCTCCGGCGCCGCTGTGTGCTTTGCTTGAGGACTTCACCTCGACCGTTGCCTTCCTTGCTGCGTTCGTGGGGGACTTCTTCAGCTTCGCCATATTTTTTGGCTGCTTCCTTATAGGAACTGTGGATGTATGCAAACCAAGTATGTTCTCGTATGGGGTGAGCTTTTTGCAAACGTGCGTGCCTGAATCCGCTGGAAAACTACTTTAATGGCGGCTACAGCGCATTGGGTGGTATTCACGCTCTGGTGTACGGGGTCTGCCATCTGGTGTGTAGCGGATTTCGAGCTCCGGAGTAGAGACGCGGCGTGCCGCGTCTCCACACAGATTCGACAGATCGATTTTTTTCGTTGGACACTACATCTGAATTCCTCCATAGTCTTACTAGTTCGAGCCCCGCTCAGTGGCGGGTCCGTCGAACTAATATTTGTGTCCAGCCGTGTTCGCTGCGTTGCAAATCTGCTGACCTCGTTGTTCTCCACTTAATTTAAGCCCACGCCATTTGGCTTCACGTCTTACGTTGGCCGTGTGCTTTTAGACCAGAAAAGGAGATTTCATGAGATCGATCTGCAAATTCGCATATGCCGCCGTTCTGGGCTTGAGTATGTTCACCCTTCAGCCGACACTGGCTGCCGCCGAGGATGCACACGGCAGCTTTACCCTTACTCACGAAGTGCATTGGCAAAAGTGTGTCTTGGGCCCGGGAAACTACACCTTCTCCCTCAAGACCGAGGGTCCGTTCGAATTTCTCATGTTACGGGGGATCAACGCGACTGGCACGAACGCGATGATGCTGGTGAACGACGTCGAATCGCCGACGCCGGAGGAAGTCAGCTCCATGCTGACTCTGGTGTCGAGAAACGGACAGAGTTTCGTGAGCACCATGGCACTCCCCGAGTACGACATGGTCCTGCACTTTACCGTCCCGCGCGAGCGCGAATCGCGCGAGATTGCATCGAAGTAAGTCGCCCAGCTGCAATCGGGCCACATCCCGATCGCAGCTGTCCCTCCCCGGGAGCAGGTCTCATGCCATCTGCTCCCGGTTTTTTGTTTGGAAACAATTCAGTTTGGAGCGATTCGTGGTTGTCTGGGCATCGCTTCCCATGTGGAGACGGGATTGCCGCTTCTCTATGGGAAATTTCCGCAGGGCGCTTACGACACTTCCGTCTCGCGCGTGTTTTCTCTCACTTCTTCGCTCAGAATGATCGCCTCGGCAATCTCCCTCATGGCCTTGCGCTTCTGCCGGCTCTGCTTCTGCAGAGCGAGGTAGGCTTGTTCTTCGCTCAATCTCATGTCGCGTTGCAAAATCCCTTTGGCGCGTTCCACAACCTTTCGGGTCTGTAATTGGTCCGTAAGGTTGGAGTTGACTTCCTCCATGCGCGCTAATTCAATTTCCGCGCCCACCAGAAACCCAATCGCCGAAATCAGCCGGATCTCTTTGCGCTTGTAGATGTGAGGGCGGCGATGCTGCAGATTGATCGCTCCCACCACCCGGCCCCGGCACATCAGCGGCACGGAGAGAAACGCTTCGTAACTATCCTCGGGCAATTCGTGGAAAAACTGGAATCGCGGATCCTGCGCCGCCTTTTCTGAAATCGCCACGGGTTCGTGATGTTCCGCCACCCAGCCCGTAATGCCCTGTCCGACGCGCAGTTTGAGCCGGTCGACAACCTCAGGATGAGCGTTCTTCGAAGCCCGCAGGACCAGGTGTTCGCCCTCGAGCACATAAACCAGGCAGGAATCGCATTTCACCAGCGCCGAGGCGAACTCCACCACCCGGTCCAGCACTTCGTGAAATCCGCCCGCTGTCGCCAGCCGGCCGCCAATCTCGTGCAGCAAATCAACAGGCGAGTCTTCCACACCGATCAAGTTATCCATGATCTAACTTATCGGCACAACTGCGACGTGTCTAACTCCAAATTCTGATGACAGCGATAAAGGATTTCGTCGGGAAGGTTAACCAATCTTTTACATCTTTTTGGAACCTGCGGCATCGTTTACTTCCCGTCCAGATCCACGCTCTTGATGGGCACGTCCCAATGTCCGTCAAGGATTTCAAACCGGCGCTGCTCTTCCTTCGCATAGGTGGCCTGGTCGGGCCAAAGCTGTTTCTTCAGCGCGTCTTCGTCGAACGGCTCATTCGCAACCGTCGAGTTCTTGAACACGATGGTCACGCGATAATCCCAGCGCCCGTCTTCGGTCGTATGGTAGCGCGGCTGGTCCATCCAGACCTTGAGCATGCGGCCCATCTCCACCTGTTTCTTCAGCAGCGGGTAGTGGTTCTTCTTGAACAGCTGCAGAAACTCGTCGGCATGTCCCCACTTCGCTTTGTAATAGTATTCGACCACGAAAGGCTTACCCGTTTCGGGTGCGTACTGAGCTGGCAAAGACATTGGGAGGAGAGTCAGAAACAACAGAAGGAATTTCAATTTCATCGCTAGTCTCCGTAGGGCATGATTGTCGCATGCGGAAAGAAAAATATGAGAAGATAAAGGTTCATAAAGCGTGATATAGTCCTTGACCGCAAAGGGGTTACAGGTGGGTGTTTCGCGAAAGGAGGACCCCCTTATGAAAAGAATATTCTTGCTGGTCGTGGCATTGCTTCTCTCCGCCGTGACAGCTTCCGCAACGGCAACTGTACAGAAGTGGACCGCGGGCTGGGACAACTTCGGTGAACCGCTTAACTACACGAGAAGCAAGATCAGTTGGTCGGTGAATGCTACGACGCACAAATTGTCGGTGACCTTTACTTTGGTAGGCGCGACGCCCAGCAAGCTTTATCAGGTCGGAATCGTGCCCTTCTGCAACATTTTTCCCGCGACCTTCGGCCAGTTTCCGGTTGATGACGGCGGTACCTGCCAATCGCTCACGCGGCAAGGTGTGACCGCGACGGCCGCCACGGTCGAACTCGGAGTAGTCACGACCGACATGCACGGCAATGGCTCCTTCACCGTTGTCATCGGGCCGGTCGCCTCAGGTACATATCACGTCGAATTCCAGGCGCGCGACGGTGCGGGCTGTAATTTGATCGGCGGTGCGGGCAATGGTTCTGACTGCGCCGATGATTTCCAATCGCCTGGCCCCTTTGGAACGACGACCACGATTACCGTGCCCTGACGGCGTCACGATGGCTTCCCCACACCGGTGGTCGGTGGAAGTCGAAGGTCAGGAGTGGTCGCGTCGCGTGCGGGCCGGGAGGGGACGCCCGGCGCTCCATCGGTGTGCGCGAGTGTTAAGATTGTGTGTGCCTGTCAATTCCCTTCGCCTCATTGCCATCGATATTGACGGCACCTTGCTCAACCCGGAATTTCAGATTTCTGAAACCGATCTCGCAACCCTCCGACGTGCGCATGCTGAAGGCATCGAGGTCATCCTGGTCACTGGACGCCGCCACACCTTTGCCCTGCCCATCGCTCAACAACTGGCATTTGATCTCTGGTTGATCAGTTCGAATGGGGCTGTCACCCGCTCCCTTGCCGGAGAAACTTTCCACCGTGACCTGCTCCCCGCACCGACCTGCCGCGAGCTCGTCCGAGCGATGCAAGAGTTTCGCGGTCAGACGGTTCTCACTTTTGACAGCAACGACCTTCACGGCGATACTGCGGGCACCATCGTGATCGAACGTCTGGACGAACTGGAAGCCAGCATCCAGCGCTGGCTGGAGAAAAATAGGCAGTATATCCAGTTCGTGGTTCCGATCGAGAATGCGCTCACCAGAGATCCCGTGCAGGCCATGTTCTGCGGCCCGATCGCGCTCATGCAGCGGGTATTGCAGATCCTCGAAAGCTGCGGCCTGCCCATCACGGTTGTGCGCACTGAGTACCCAGGCCGCGATCTTTCCATTGTCGATGTGCTCAATGCCGGCTGTTCCAAGGGACACGCGCTCGAGCGCTGGGCCAACTACCGCCGCATTACCCGCCAGCAGGTCATGGCCATTGGCGATAACTATAACGATATTGAAATGCTTGCTTTCGCCGGCCACCCCTTTATCATGGGGAATGCGTCCGAGGAGTTGCGCTCCCGCGGCTGGACGCTTACCCGCTCGAACGCCCAAAGCGGTGTATCCGCCGCCATCGAGCACGCGCTCAATGGAAAGGAGATCGAACCGGTAACTGTTGACCAGATTCGCGGATCTGCAATCGGTGTCAGCCTGTGATCGGTTGAATAAGATGATTCGAATTGGACCATTTGCGACGGAGAGGGCTGCGAGAATTGCGGCGAGGGCCGCCGCGTTCTTGTGTGCCGTCGCTGTCGCTTTGCTCGCTCGTCCCGCGAAAGCCTCTGAGTTGGCGATTCTCCGCAACGGCTTCAGCATTCGCCATGAGCATCGCCTGGTGATGGGAACAAACACCCGCCTCTTTCTCGCCGCGGACGATTCCAGCTTCACCGACGTGCCCACCGCAGAGATTACCGGCTACGAAAAGGATCTCACCTTGCCGGTGCCATTGCCTGTGCCATTGCCGCCGCCCGCGGATGCGCACGCCTCGATCTCCGTCCCGTTTGGCTCTGCGAAAGCTGAGTCCGCGAATTCCTGGCCTGCTAAATCTGGGTCTACGAAATCAGGATCTGCGAAATTTGTCCCCGCTCCTGCTCTGAATCAAGTCGTGAACTCCGCCAGCGCCGCCTATCATCTCGATCCCGACCTCGTGAACAGCGTCATTCACGCCGAAAGCGGATTCAACTCGCGCGCCGTTTCCCCCAAAGGCGCCCGCGGACTCATGCAACTCATGCCCGGCACCGCTAACCAACTGGGCGTGAATGATGCCTTCGATCCGCAAGCCAATGTCACGGGTGGAAGCCGTTATCTGCGCGAACTTCTGGAGCGCTACAATTTCGATCTCGTCAAGGCGCTGGCCGCTTACAACGCTGGTCCGCAACGCGTCGAGCAGTATCGAGGAGTGCCGCCATTTCGAGAGACGCGCGCCTACGTAGCCCGCATCGTGCACGAGTACAACACCAAGAAGATCGCCCAGGAAAAGATTGCGCGGAGGGAAGAAGCGAAACAAAAACAGGCCTCGACCAAACCCCCAGCCCGTGCCCGTGCCTCCAAAGCCGCCGCCACGGCCATCACCGCCGAATCTCCGCGTTGATCGTTCCTGCGTTGATCGTTCCTGCATTGATCGTTCCTGCATTGATCGTCCCTGCGTCGATCGTCCCTGCCTTGATCGTGGCCACATTGACCGTGCCTGCTCTCTCATTTACCTTCATTCGGGGGCTTGCTCGTCGCAACTGCGCACTCCTCCGCCCCGCGTCAAATGATCAGCACCCGCACAAGACGGAATCAGCAACACTGCATGAACAATGACTGAATGAATTAAGACTGAATGAACAATAAAAGATACGTGGTCTACGCCGTCGTCTTCCTGGTGCTGGCCGTACTGGTTTATCTGCAGTTCCGCACCTGGCAGAATTTCGACTGGGCCCGCTTCCGCGAAACCCGCCCGCAAAAGTGGGTGCATATTTTGCACGGCATCGCGCTCATTTACCTCGCCTATGTGGTGCGAGCCATTCGCTGGAAAATATTCCTTCGCCCGGTGCGCCCGCAAGCCTCCGCCGCTAGCCTGGTTGCGCCCACCATCATTGGCTTCACTGGCCTGGCCCTGCTCGGCCGCCCCGGCGAACTGATTCGCCCTTATTTGATTGCCCGCCGCCAGAACTTGAGCTTCTCATCACAGCTAGGGGTCTGGGCGGTCGAACGCATCTTCGACTTCGGAGCATTCACGGTGCTGCTGGTGAGCGCGATCCTCGTATCCGCTGGCCCGCGCTCGCTTCCCTTTTACCACCGCTTCCGCGAAGGCGGATTTCTGCTGGTCGCCTTGGTCGCCGCGGTTTCGCTCGCCGCGGTCGCCGTCCACTGGAAGGGCGAAGCCATCGCCGATTGGGTCGAGCAGCGCTTCTCTCACCTCGCCGCCAACCTCGGACACAAGATCGCCACCCGCATCCGCGAATTCCGCGGCGGCTTAAATACTATCCATAACCCGCTCTCGCTGCTTGCGCTGATCGTGCTCTCGCTCGTGATGTGGTTCATGATCATCATGGCCTACCAGGAAGTCGCCCACTCCTATGGCGTGGCCATTCTGAATATTCGCCGCTCGCAGGTGCTGGTGCTCATGGGAGCCAGCATGATCGGCTCCATGGTGCAGTTGCCCGGCATCGGCGGCGGCTCCCAGTTAGCAACCATCGCAACTCTGCACCGCATCTTCGACGTTCCCCCGGAACTGGCTGCCAGCTGCGGCATCATGCTGTGGCTGGTGACGTTTGTCGCTGTCGTTCCCGTCGGACTGCTGCTTTCCCATCACGAACGCCTGTCGCTGCGGAAGCTTTCCGCCGAGACCGCGCAGGCGGAAGAAATCGCAGCGGTGGAGGAAGCAACTTGAGTTCTGAGGGTAGGAATGGCACGAGTCAGAAGTCCTGAGAAACGCAGCGCAATCCTCCGAGCGGCGGTGTACGAGATCGCGGAGGCCGGGCTGGGCGCGCCTACGGCGAAGATCGCCGGGCGTGCGGGCGTCGCTGCGGGCACGCTCTTCACCTACTTCGCGAACAAGGAAGCGCTGCTGAACGAGCTTTATCTCGAATTGAAAGGCGAGGTCTACACCAGGGTAAACACTGACTTTCCGCACCATGGGAGTCTGGAGCGCCGCACGCGGCATATCTGGTCGAGCTTTCTCGATTGGGCCATCGAATTTCCGGAGAAACGCAAGGTCTCGGTGCAATTGAACGTGTCCGACCTGATCGCGACCGAAACACGCGCGAGAATAGCCGCACAACGCGGCACAGTCGACAAAACGTTAAGCGAGTTGGGAACCCGTGGCGCGCTGCGCGGGCTGCCGGTGGGGTTCGCGACGGCCACGATGTCGGCGATGCAAGAAGCAACAATGGAATTCATCGCGAAACAGCCGAAACAGCGCGAAGAACTTATTGAGCGGGCTTTTCAAGTCTTCTGGCGTGCGTTGAGATGAGATTGTTGCCACCTAAATAAATGAGCATCCAGTCAGTCATTTTATCATCCTATGCATAGGAGGACATTGCAAATGGCCAAGGTCTGGTTGATTACGGGAAGCGGAAACGGGTTGGGGCGGGATATCGCCGAGGCGGCACTGGCCGCGGGTGACAGCGTGGTAGCCGGAGCGCGGCGGCCGGAGGAACTGGCACGTCTGGTGGCGCAATACGGCGGGCGGGTGAAGCGCGTAACGCTGGAAGTGCGTGATGAGCCGGCAGCAAAGGCGGCCGTGCAGTTAGCGGTGGACACCTTCGGGCGGCTGGACGTGCTCGTCAACAATGCCGGTTACGGGCAGTTTGCGCCGTTCGAACAGATGAGTGCGGAGGACTTCCAGGCCGTCGTGGACACATGCTTTTACGGCGTGGTGTACACAACACGCGCCGCCGTGCCAGTGATGCGCAAGCAGAAGAGCGGTCACATCTTTCAGGTGTCTTCGGTCGGTGGTCGCCTCGCGGTTCCGGGCAATACGCCGTATCACGCGGCCAAGTGGGCCGTGGGCGGTTTCAGTGACTCTCTGGCGATGGAAGTAGCGCCGTTCGGGGTCAAGATCTGCACGCTGGAGCCGGGAGGTATTCGGACAAACTGGGCACGGCGCGCCGGTCAGAATGCGCCGGACTTGCTGCCGGACTACGAGGCCTCGGTCGGTTCGATGCTCAACGTGTTGCGAAGCCTCGAAGGGCGTTCGGAAGGCGACCCGCGGAAGATCGCGGATGTAATTGTACAACTGGCAAATAGCGACGAGGTGCCGATAAGGCTGATCCTCGGTGTCGATGCGGAAGAGCGGGTGCAACAGGCGGAAGCGGCGCGTGCGAGCGAGGCCGAGAAATGGCGACATCTCACGGTTTCAACGGTTTTTGAAGATGGGCGCTTCGACAGCCAATTGTATAAGGCAAATAGCGGAATCGATTCCTGAGTTTCAACACAAACGATGAGACCGGTCAGCGGAGCTTGCGGACAGGTGGGATTGGCTCACTTCCCTTTCGAGCAGCGGGCTCGAGCGCTGGGGCGCCGACCGGCAGATCGGCGGACCAGCAATCGGCGAGAATCTTCCAGGTGCCGGCGGGCTGTCGCGCGAGGACGATCAGATATTTGCCCCGCTCTTCGCGGCGCTTGCCCATGACGACGGGCACGAGCATCTTGCAACGGCCGAGATCGAGTGCTATATCGCCCAGCAGTTCGACGCGCAGCGATTCCATTTCCACGTCGCCCAATCCGGCTTCGAGCAGCGAGATAAGAAATTCCCGGATCGCAGGCAGGCTGCGAACGGGCGGAACGCTGGAGCGGATGAGAGTCGCGTCGGCGGCGTAGAGTTCGAGCAGATCATCGATGTGCCTGGTGTTGCAGGCTTGCGCCCAGTCCTGGACAACCTGGCGGGCACTCGCTTCGGCGCGGCCGCCGGGCGAAGTGCCCGTCGAACCGGGAGCACGCCCACGAGGAGTGGAAGGCTCGGACTCGGCAGAGGTCGCGCCGGATGCCGTCCCATGACTCGGGATCTGGCTGGGAACAAGATGATGATAGTGGTGGTGAAAGTGATGGTGGGCACCACCTGATCGAGGTTGAGCAGTGGTATCGCCGGCGACGGGCTGGTTGGGGATTCCGCACCACACACAAAAGCGAGCGCCTACCGGCAGCGAACCTCCACATCCTGAGCAGGCGTTGCCCGGTTCGTCTGCCTCACCCGCCGCCTGATCCTGCGCGGCCATACCCGACATGCGATGGATCGCTTCTACGGCCGCGGCCACGGCTTCGGCATTCGGCTTCGGCCAGCGAAAGCTGCCGGGGAGTCGTTGCAGGAAGTCGTCGATCTCATTGCCTTCGGCGGGCTGGTTCTTCTCCGTATCCGGAGGATTCGGATTGTCTGCTGTCACTTCAACCTCATCGCTGACATTGTAGGAGAATTTGAGCGCTAGTGGATGCTGAATCGTACACGCGCTTCGGAATCGGTGGGAACGCCGTTGCAGAGCGCGGGACGATACCGCCAGAAGCGGACGGCGCGCAGCACAATCTGGTCCTCGTCGGAGCCGCCGCTGTCAAGGACGAAGGCGCTATGTACGTGTCCGTCGGATCCGACAATGAAGCTGACACGCACGTCCAGATCGTCATCTTGAACGTGCAGCAGCGGGTCGGGGGTGAGCAAAGCTTCGGGCGGACGGACGTCTCCGCATTTTGCCAAGGCCAGCGGTTCCGACGCGGGAGAGAACTCAGAAATGTGCGCAGGCGCACGGCGCAGGGTCTGTTCTAGTTGCGCAAGCGGGACGCCATGCGGAACGACGCGCAATGGAGAAGGGGACGTGACTGCACACCAGGCGAGGACGCCGCTGAGACCGGCGAGCGACACCGCCGCCACGAGGGCCTTCCTGCTCGTCGTTTTCGTGCTCGGCCAGAGACACTGCATCCGGGGGGTAGTGGGCAATTTGCCTGCCAGCTTTTAGCGAAAGGTAACATATTTATCGTCAATAACTTAGCCGCATTTTCCTTTCGACTTTTTTCACCACGGGTGCAATCCGTTGCAAATTGTCGAACAGAACCGCAACCGACGGACGAGCGTGGGGGTGCGCATCTTACGAGTCATAAGGGAAGCTCTCGTACCCACTAGAGTCGGCAATTGCGGATTGCGAGTGATTGCTCCCGCAGTGTTGCAGAGGGGCAACGCACAATTCAATTCTTACCGCTACACCGTAAGCCAGTCCTGGCCGTTATAGGTAGGCCGGAAAGGTCCTCACCCTGCCCGGCGGGCTCGTGCGCTCCGAATTACTTCTATTGCAGGCCGTTCTGCGTAAATTTATACGCAGTATTTATCCCCTCGGCGGTGAAATAGATATTGGACGCCCCCAGGACGGTGCTGTAGTTATCGACGATAATCCCACTGGGGCCTCCAGTCACAGTCGCCGTGAAGATGGTTGAGGGAGCTACATTGGTGAACTCCGCCACACAACCACCGGGTCCGCCCGGCCCGGTACAGTCTTGGGTCAACCCGAAGAAGAAGTAATCCGTTCCAGAGCTGTCCCCGACATTCGGATTGAAAAATTCCGTAAATCCCGCGCAGTGGGCGGCGGTGGAAGGGAGAAGTTGCTGTGAGAACGGAAGCGTCGATTTCATGGTGTGCCCGATAAACTTGAAGGCGTACTGCCAGGGAGTGGCATCGGTTTCTCCCGTTCCGCAAACGCGAATCTCTCCACTCGAGGGATTGTTGTAGTAACGGTTGCTGACAGCTGGGGAGTGGATGTTGAACGGGGTGCCCCCGGCGGCACCCATGCCGATTCGGCCCCTCGACACCTGAAGCGCGCTGGCGGTATCGAATTCGACAAGAACGGCGGAAGTGCCATCATTGGCGCTGACCGCGAAGGTTGTGCCGTTGGTAACGTCCACAATCGGCGGGGCGACGATACCGGGGCTGGGGCTGCCTCCACCAACAATTGGAAAAAACACCGTCAACGCGGCCGACGTGGTGTTGATCCCGTATAGGTTTCCGTTCGCGCTCCCAACCATCAGCTCGCCCAGAACCGAGTCGAGGACGGGAGAAGTCACGTGTAAGGTGCCGGCTTGGACGGGCCAGGGAGTTCCGCTGAGCGTCGGAGTTCCGTGAAAAACACCCGTAATTTTGTAAACGAGACCGTTGTCCGAACCCACATAGACAATATCCGCGCTGTAATCTATCCACGGCGATGAGGCGGAGTCATTGACGCCCACGGAAAAGGGCACTGAAATGATAGTAGGGGGCGGCACGGCGGCGCCGATCACGCCCTGGGGACCACCACCGCCCCAAGTCACGACATGGAAAATGGCGGAGGCAGAAGTCCCGGGAATGCTTTCAACAAAACCGATCTTTTTTCCATCCAGGGAGAGAATCGGCGAAGTTGTGATCTTGCCCCCGGTGACGGTGGTGATGTTATAAGCAAACAGCACGTTCGGAGCCGTGCCAGGACAATGCCCGTTGCCGGCGTCGTTGACATAAAGATTGTTGAAGGCGACAAGATTGGCACGGCCGCCGGTGACACCGGATGATGCCAGTCCGAACACGACGTAGTCATTGGTGCAATCGGGCGGAGCAGCAGGATCGAAGGAAAACTTGGCCGCAGACCTGAATGGAGCAAGGCGGGCTTCAGTAGGAACGCTCCAATCGCGGTGGGAGCCAGAGTTGCCTGCGGCAGTCGGCAGGGGCTGGGCACCGTGGAAGACACCCAAATTCGGAACCTGCCAACGCTGCATCACCTGATGCAGAACACGAGGTTCCCGGTCCATCAGATTGGGGTGCAGGGCGAGCGTATCGCGACTGAACACGATATGGCCCTCAGACCAGTCTTGCGGAACTCCGGTGTGCCTCGGAGCGGCAGCTTCCTGAGCGCACATACTCGGCACAACGGCGAGCAACGCCACCCAACACACTGCTGTAGCATAAGGATGCCTTGGCTTCATATCTACCTCCGATTGCGATTCGATCGCAGCTATTGTAGCTGCTTTCCGGTCCAGGGGATAACTGATTTTAAACCGCTTGACCCTTTTTCTGCAGGGACGTTCCGATCCTGCATGCCACGCCGGCGATCTTCTTCAAGGGGGCAAAGTGGTACAGCGAGACTCGCACCGAGATCCAGAACTCGGCGATCCGGCAGGTCGCCACCCAGCGCCGATGGGCTCGGTTCGCGCTAGATTTCGGATTCCTGGCGACGTGTGGAACAATAAGGGGGCAAGGAATTGGGCCACATGCATCGATGATCGACACAACGAACAGCCTTCAACTTGCGCTCCTATCGGCGGCGATCCTTGGGTTCCGTCATGGATTCGACTATGACCACATTGCCGCCATCTCCGACATTACCAGTGTGCAAACCAGTCGCTGGCGCGGTATGCGGCTAGGTTTACTATACGCGCTGGGACACGCGGCAATGGTGGCCGCGCTGGGCAGCGCCGTCATCGTGTTTCAGCTCTCGCTGCCTCATGGCATTGATCGGATCGCCGAGCGATTGGTGGGTCTGACCTTGTTGATGCTCGGGGTCTATGTTCTGGGATCGCTTTTCAAGGGGAACCCGGCGCCTCGCAGCCGCTTTCACGTCATGGCTGGGGCACTACGCTGGATCCATTGGAAGATGAAAAGCTACTGGCACGATCACGATGTTCAGCGCCCGGTGGAAAAGAACTGGAATTACAGTTCGAAATCCGTCCTAATGATTGGCGTCGTGCACGGGCTCGGTGCGGAAACGCCCAGCCAACTGATGATCTTCTTACTAGCGGCCAACCTTGGCGGAATCGGCAAGGGCTTTCTCGGCCTGACAATGTTTATCGCAGGACTGCTAGTGATGAATACGATAATGACGGCATCGGCAGTAGGACTTTTCGGATTCAGTTCACAGCTGCCGCGCTTCCAGTTTGTAGTCACCGCGCTGACGGCGATCTATAGTCTGGCGGTTGGCGCTTTCTTCCTGTTCGGGTCGTCGGGACTTCTCCCACCGTTGGGATGAGGCTGTGGGCCGGCCTTCTGGATGCGGGAATAATTATCTCCGGGTCATCATCGTCGTTTCATCATCTGCGGACATCGAGGCTCCAGGTAATCCCCTTTGGCTGTAATAAATTCTGACAGAACCTGCGACTTAGTAATACAATGGCCGACGAATGTTACCCGAGGGGGTATTTGATGACAAACATTGCTAAGGCAATAGTCCGGCTCCGCGAGGAACGCCGGGATGCACAGAACCAAGTCCAAAAACTTGGGGAAGCTATTTCGGTACTCGAAAAGCTTACCCGAGGCCCAGGCTCAACCGGGCACGCGGGGGCGCCACATCGCGCCAAGCGCGTTCTCTCGGCGGCAGGGCGCCGGAGAATTTCTTTGGCGCAGAAAGCACGTTGGGCGAAGATCAGACAGATCAAGAAAGCAGCCTAAACGCCGGGTGGGCTGCAGGCTACGCGATTTCCCCCGCGTGCTTGGAGCCCGCCGGATTTTCTGTCAGACAACCTGATGCAAGAGCGATTCGTATCAGGGTATCGATTTAGCGATACTGTAAGTTCTTCGAACCAGCATCCTCTTTAGGGGCGGGGCATCAAAAATCGGCCTTTCCCCGCACCGACCCGGCGAAGAACCGGACAACTTAGGAACGAAGGCCGTGGGCTTCCAATCTACGGCCTCAGCGCCTGAAGGCGCGCTTATGCGAACGCACTGGCGGCATACCTGAAGGCATGCCCTGATACGAATCTCAGTTACACGCCGACGTGCTAGCCGTGTCCCCCGGTGAGCTCGCGCACGATGCTACCGACAAATGCTTTGGCGTCTCCGAATAGCATCAGGGTGTTATCGAGATAGTAGAGCGGGTTATCAATACCGGCGAAACCAGGATTCATGCTGCGCTTGATGACCATCACGGTATGGGCTTTGTCAACGTCGAGGATCGGCATCCCGTAAATGGGGCTGGAAGCATCGGAGCGGGCGGCAGGGTTGGTAACGTCATTGGCGCCAATCACCAGGGCGACATCGGTTTGAGGGAAGTCGCTATTGATCTCTTCCATCTCAATCAGGCGGTCGTAGGGAATATCGGCTTCGGCGAGCAGCACATTCATGTGGCCGGGCATGCGTCCGGCAACGGGGTGAATGGCAAAGCGCACGTCCACTCCGCGCTTCGTCAGAGCATCGTAGAGTTCGCGGACTTTGTGCTGAGCCTGGGCTACTGCCATGCCGTATCCGGGAACCACGATGACCCGGTTCGCGGCGGAAAGGATGGCTGCGGCTTCTTCCGGGGTCGCGCTGCGAACGGGTCTGGCCTCTTCTCCCGCGGCGGCCGCAGTTTGTACCTGACCAAAGGCCCCGAACAAAACATTGGTGAAGGAGCGGTTCATAGCCTTCGACATGATGATGGAGAGGATGAGGCCCGAGGATCCATCCAGCGCGCCGGCGATGATGAGAAGCTTGCTATCGAGGACGAAACCCATGGCCGCCGCCGATAGACCGGCATAGCCGTTCAACAACGAAATAACGGTCGGCATGTCCGCGCCGCCAATGGGGATGATCAGCAACACGCCGAACGTCAGCGCGATCAGGATCATGAACGGAAACAGTGATCGGGCTTCTGGATGCAGGACCAGAGTTACAGCGATCGCGAGAGCGCCGGCGAGCAGCACAAAGTTGACGAGGTTCTGGCCTTTGTAAGTCAGCGGCCGCTGCGGCAGAAATTCCTGCAGCTTGCCGGCAGCCATCAAGCTCCCGGTTACGGTCAAGCCGCCGAGAATGACCTCGAGGGACAGGACCGCCATCATGAAGCGGGAGATATCGGGGGCGCGCAGGTAAAACTCGGCCGAGCCGACCAGCGTCACGCAGAGTGCGCCAAAAGCGTGACTGAGCGCGGTTCGCTGTGGAACCGCAGTCATCGCCACCTCCCCCAGCGGTACGCCGATGATGGTACCGAGTACAAGCGCAATGAAGATCAGCTTGTAGTCCACGATGCCGTGGTGCAGCAGCGTGCCGCAGATGGCCAGCAGCATGCCGATTTCGCCCGCCCAGATGCCGTGGCGCGCCGTGGTCGGCGAACTCATCCACTTCAGCGAGAGGATAAACAGCACGCTCGCGATGAGATATAAAAGCTCAATGATGACCTGGCCCCCTGCGAGATCGGTGGTCATTACTTGCCCACCGATTTGGCCGCCGGTGTGGCCGCGGGACGACTGGATTTGAACATCTTCAACATGCGATCGGTGATCAGGAAGCCACCGACAATGTTGCTGGTGGCCGCGACCACAGCGATGAATCCGAAAACGGTGGAGAGCGTGCTCTTATGCTCGCCCACGAGAAGAATCGCACCCACAACCGCGATCGCATCCAATGCGTTGGTAAGCGACATCAACGGAGTATGCAACAGGGGCGAGACTCGCCGGATCACTTCAAATCCGATGAATCCCGCGAGCACAAAAATAAAGAGTGCGTTGATTAGGTTCGAACTACTGTTCATCTTTCCTCCGTATTAGCGGAACGCGGGACGGGCGTGACGCCCGTCACTCCACACGATCACGGTGCCAGAGCGGGCAAGGTAAAGAACTCGCGGACCCGGGCGTTCACAATCTCGCCACCGCGTGTGAGCAGAGTCTCGCGAACAATTTCATCTTCCAGGTTCAAATTCAACTTTTGATCTTTGATCAGGTGCGTCAGGAAAGCAGTGATGTTGCGGGCATACATCATGCTCGCGTGATAAGGCACGCCGGCGGCCACGTTGATCGCTCCGATGATGGTCACGCCATGCTTGACGACAGTCTTGCCCGCTTCGCTGATCTCGCAGTTACCGCCACGTTCGGCCGCCAGATCGACAATTACCGAACCCGGCGCCATTCCCTTCACCATGTCTTCGGTCACGAGTACCGGCGATTTCTTTCCCGGAATCACAGCCGCGGTGATCACCACATCGCTTTCCTGGACTGCCTTTCCCAGCAACTCGCGCTGCCGCCGGTAGAAATCTTCATCCTGCGCAGTGGCATATCCGCAAGCGTCCTGCGCGTCTTTCGCCTCGATGGGAAGCTCGACAAAACGTCCGCCGAGACTCTGCACCTGCTCCTTCGCCGCCGGCCTTAAATCGTAAGCGGAAATTACCGCTCCCAGGCGGCGCGCGGTCGCGATCGCTTGCAGTCCGGCAACGCCCGCGCCGATCACAAACACGCGGGCGGGTGTGACGGTTCCAGCCGCGGTGGTGAGCATGGGAAAAATGCGCGGGTGGGAATCGGCCGCGACCAGCACCGCCTTGTATCCGCAGACGGTTCCCATCGAGGAGAGCGCGTCCATGCTTTGGGCGCGGGTGGTGCGGGGCATCAACTCGACGGAAAACGCGGTGACGCCAGCGCTCGCGATTTCCTGCACCACATCCAACGAGCCGAAGGGGCGCAGAAATCCCATGAGTATCTGGTCGCGGCGAAAAAACGGCACATCCTCTTTCCCCGTCACGTCGTTGGAACCGTAGCAAAGTATCTGCACAATAATGTCAGCGGCAAACACTGCAGCGCGGTCTGCGACGAGCTTTGCGCCCTTGTCGGCGTACTGGGAATCGGGATAGCCGGCCTCGATTCCAGCGCCGGTCTGTATGTGGACTTCGAAACCCGCTTTGGTCAGCGTCGGGAGAACTACCGGCACGAGCGCAACCCGCCGATCCCCAGGATAAATTTCTTTCGGTACACCGATGATCACGAGACCTGCCTGTTGCGATTCTCTATATCGCGATTGAGAAGGTTCGGAGCCGCCCGGATCACATCAAGCCTGCTCTTGCGGGCAACTTCCAAGGAACCGAGGATTCTAGTTGAGCGGATGGGCGCGCGCAAATGGCTTCTTGTGAAGAGTTGAGACTTCAAAGCGAGAGGCTCAGATGGAGGCCGCCGTCATCGTTATCGGACGCGGCCGATGCGGCGATGTCAGCGCAGTTTTGAACGATCCAATCGGCGCCGGCGTCTTCGAGATCACGGCGGGGCATGGTTGTAAGGAATGCAATCACTCGGGCACCAGCGGCCTTCCCCGCGCGAATTCCAGCCGGCGCATCTTCTACCACGATGCAGTCCGATGCGGCAAACCTCATCTTCGCCGCCGCCTTCAGGTAAGGCTCAGGATCCGGCTTCCCGTTCTTCACATCGCTCGATGTAATGATGGTCCTGGGGATGGGCAGGCCCGCCGCCCGCAAACGCACCTCGGCCAGCGGGTGGGTACATGAGGTCGCAATGGTCCAGCGTTCCGGAGGCAGGATGTCCAGAAGTTGCCGAGCGCCCGGCAGCAGGACCACGCCATCGAGATCCTCCATTTCCCAGCGTTCGACCTGGCGATCTTCGCGGTCAATATCATGCGGGTCCGCGTCGGGCAGCAGTTCGCGGATTGTGGTTCGACTCGGGCGACCATGCGCCATGTGGACAACGGTCTCTGGATCGAAGCCATGTTCAACCGCCCACCGATGCCACACTCGCGCGACCGCTGGAGTGGAATCGATCAGCACGCCGTCCATGTCAAACAGCAGGGCACTGCAGCGGATAGTGACCATTTCATCTAATTTACATTACCGGCAAAAAATCAGGTTGAGGACGGACTCCGGTTCGTGGGTCAGTGCCCGGGAGATAGTTGGATTGGTGAGCACGGCAGGATTCGAACCTGCGACCCACGCCTTAAAAGGTCGCTGATTCAAAACCACGCTGCGCTATTTTATTCTCGATTCAAAGATTTAGCGTCACGCTGGTAGCAAAGGAAGCCCTCGTGCGGCAGGGTTTTGCTCTCAGTCGCACCCTAATCTGCACCTGTCATTCTTCTCTACTTCCCTGCCCTGATTTTCGCCCACCTTGCTCTTTGGGCCGCTGCAATTCTTCTTCTCCCAGCCGCTGAAATTTTGCGCCGTGCCCGTGTCGTCTTCTTCGCTCTTCCTTCTAGTAGATGTAATACCTGATTCAATTTTGAAATCTCTTGCCTGATTTGCTGTGTAATGGATTCCAGGCCCATGTTTCCCCTCGGGTTCGCAGTTGCGACCGGAAACGATAGCAGGCAGTTCGGATCTCCGGACATTTCAGTTTGCCAGATTGGGCTCGGTCTGATTACAACAGCGCATTCCAGTCCCACGCCATGAACCGTCAATGTGATCAATTTTGAACAGACCGATGTTTAGCTCCGAGCCTATTGTTTAGGAATATTTTTGACCTTGGTTTAGAACTGGCGACCAAGTAGCTCGGGAAGCATCGCACCTCGGAATGTCTCCCCGAGCTTTTTCGTGTTGTTAGAAATGAGGATCATATGTCGAAAAACTTTGAGCGGTGGAAAGAGTTAGCAACCCTGACCTCCAAGGAACAAGATCCTGCGAAATTGACGGAACTGGCAACCGAAATGAATCTCGTTCTGAATCAGAAACCACCGCACCTCGATCCTCCGCTGCACGCGCCATCGTCGGGGTCGCACGAAGAGAGCCAACTCGTTCTGAAGGCAAACGCTGGAGGTAAAGGATGCTTCACTTGATCTGGTATGTCCTCATTGGGCTGATCTCGGGCGTTATCGTGAAATCGGGCATCATCGAATCGATCATCGGCGGCGGTGTTAGCCACATGTTTTCGCGCCCGACAAACGAACGATATCATCCTGCCGGGTCTCATTTTTTCGACACTGGGCCGCAATCCTGATTCTTCATTTGCCATAAACTAAAGATTCATTTTCCCAAGTCAATCCGTTCTAGCTCATCGAAGCCAGCCGAATAAGGAACAGGAAATATCTCTTACAGGAAATATCTCTTGCCCCAAAGTCAGTGCAGTACTATACTTTCGACGCCAGTTAGACGGTGGTCCCTATGGTCTCTTTCCTGGGAAGGGGGAGACGATCTGGGGACCTTTTTTTCAACGCAATATTAGGACAATACTGACGACGCAAGAGAGCTAGTTCTCTTGCAGTTCTTTCATCTCATTGCGGATCTGTTCCAACCGCCAGCTTGTTTGCAAAATAGATTGCCTCCACCTCTTCCCGCAGAGATGCGAGCTTGGAAGCGACAATCCATGATGGCTACTCCGCCAGGTACTGATCATTCATTGTTGCTAGCGTTTTGATTGTTCGGATTCTAGCTTCTGCTTCTGTTCCTTGATCCAAGCCTCGATCCGTTTTCGAACGCCGCCATCGCTGCATTTATCATGGGCATTTTCCAGCCTCTTGATCTCAGCCCTGATCTTCGCTATTTCTCCCGATGAAAGCATAGGCGGTGCAGTGTGCATTATTGCTCAGACTAGGCTCTGGACGCCAGAGTAGCGTGTTTT
>Ga0185299_10001829_pt1 | contig 36973 bp, 33 predicted proteins | sample PaiPotPPA55metaG_FD_128002 | JGI IMG/M metagenome (GOLD analysis project Ga0185299, IMG submission 128002) | Iron sulfur acid spring bacterial and archeal communities from Banff, Canada, to study Microbial Dark Matter (Phase II) - Paint Pots PPA... ...
ACGCCCAGGACCATGCCGTGTCCTCCGCGCAGATGTCCATGTCTCAGATGTCGATGCCGGGTATGGCGATGCCTGCCGGGACGTCGATGTCGGCGATGCCCATGCCCTCCATGGCGGTGCACGGCACCGGCGGCGGGATGCGGATGGGCGCGGGCATGCTGCTCGGGCACGCGCTGGCCGCCCTGGTCTGCGCCTGGTGGCTGCGGCGGGGCGAGGCGGCGGTGCACTCCCTGATACGCGGGGCGGCGCACTGGATCGTCGAGCACCTCAACGCGCCGGTCCACGTGGTGCCGGTCGCGGTGCACGGGCACGTCGTCCCGCGCGTCGAGCCGGTCGCGCTCGCGTTGCGCTCGGCCTGGCTGCGCACCAGCCGTGCGCTGCGTGGCCCACCTCTGTCTCCTTCGTCTACGTAGTGTTCCTGTCCTTACGTGACCTTGGAGACTTTTCGATGCACGCTCTGTGCGCTTCGCCGTGCCCTCCGGGAGGCTGGGCATGACAGATACGACCTCTCCCGTCCCGCTGCTGCGCTCGTTCGCCGTTGGCAGCGTGAGCTCTGGAAGACGCCGCACCCTGCAACTCGTACTCGGCGGGATCTGGCTGCTCGACGGCGTCCTGCAGCTTCAGCCGGCCATGTTCACCAAAGACTTCGCCCAGATGATGATCTACCCGACCATCGGCGCGAACCCGCGTGTGCTCGCCTCGCCCATGAGCTGGGTGCACACGATCATCTTCAACCACCCGGTCGGCACGAACATCGCCTTCGCCTGCATCCAGCTCGCCCTCGGCCTGGCCATCGCCTACCGTCCGACCACGAGACTTGGCCTTGCCGCCTCGATCCCGTGGGCGGTCGCGGTGTGGTGGTTCGGCGAAGGCTTCGGCGGCGTGCTGAGCGGCAGTGCCGACCCGCTCACCGGAGCGCCCGGCGCGGTGATCCTCTACGCGCTGCTCGCCGTGCTGCTCTGGCCTGACGAGAAGAGCGCCGAGGAGAGCGCCGCGGCGCCGTTCGAGGCGGCCCGGTTCGTCGGCGCCCGCACGGCCCGCGGCCTGTGGCTGGTGCTCTGGGGCAGCTTCGTCTACTTCACCTTCGCCAACGGCAACGACGCTCCGGGCGCGCTGAGCAACCAGATCACCGCGACGATCTCGGGGCAGCCGGCCTGGCTCACCTCGATCATGAACCACGCGGCGAACCTGACCGACGGCCGCGACCTGGCGATCTCGATCGTCCTCGGCATCCTGTTCGCCGGGATCGCCGTCTCGGTCTATCTGCCCTGGACGCGGGTGCGGCGCGGCTGGCTGGTGGCCGCGTTCGTGTACTGCGCGGTGATCTGGGTGGTCGTCCAGGCCTTCGGCGGCGTGTTCCTCGGGATGGGCACGGACCCGAACACCGGGCCCTTGCTCGCCCTGCTCGCGATCGTCTACTGGCCGCTCATGTCACCGTCGACCCAGCCTCAGCAGCTTCCCTAGCCAGCCGCCACGACGAGCGCGTTCCTGCCGGACGCCGCGGGACCTGGTCAGGGCCCGGGCGACGAGGTCCGGCGGGGGCGCGCTCGACGCCGTCGCGGCGATCCGGCCGAGCACCTCGCGGAAGGCGGGCACGTCGGCGCTGCACAGCGGGCAGGCCGCGAGGTGCACCTCGAACTCGGCGCGCTCCCGCCCGTCCACCGCGTTCAGCGCGTACGCACCGACCAGGGCGTGTTCGTCCTCGAATTCCTCGGCGCGATCCTGCTTGGTCCCGGTGCTCATGCCCGCGCCCCCACTCCCATGCAGTTCTTGAGCTTGCCCAGGCCCTCGCGCAGCCGCGCCTTGGCCGTGCCGAGCGGGACCTGGAGCTTCGCCGAGATCTGCGCGTGCGTCAGGCCGTCGAAGAACGCCAGGTTGATCGACTCGCGCTGGATCCGGCTAAGTCCGCCCAGGCAGCCGCGCAGCCGGACCCGCTCGCTCTCGGCCTCGACCGCCTCGACCACCTCGTCGAACTCGATCATCGGCAGCAGCGAGCGGCTCTGCGTCTCGCGGCGGACCCGGGAGTGCTCGGAGCGCACCCGGTCCACGGCGCGGCGGTGCGCGATCGTGACGACCCAGGCCTGCGCGCTGCCCTTCCCCGACTCGTAGCGGGCCGCCGTGCGCCACAGGTCGAGGAACGCCTCCTGGGCCACCTCGTCGGCCAGCGACTGGTCCTCGCACACCCGCAGCGCGACCCCGTAGACCAGCGGGGCGAACCGGCTCAGCAGCGACTCGAAAGCCGCCTCGTCGCCGCGCGCCGTGCGCCGCAGCAGCGATTCGGGATCGGGACGGCGGGCGCCGACGGACTCGCGTTGGGACACGGCGATAGATCCTCTTCTGCTCACGACTAACTATTCGTTGCCCGGTCGGCGCTGGATCAGTACGGCTTTCTGTGATCTGAATCACAGCGATCCGAACCGATCCTAAGCCGTGCCCGTCCCGATTCCCTGGACAAAGACTTCCCGAGATTCGTGAAAGAGGCACCCATGCTCTCCCGTCGTACCCTCACCCTGCTCGCCCCCGTCGGCGGCGGCCTCGTGCTCGCCCTGACCCTGGCCGGCTGCCACTCGTCCACGTCGTCGTCCACGTCGAGCACCTCCTCGCCGATGATGAGCCACTCGGCGACCATGATGAGCAGCGAAACCCCGATGATGACGCACTCCTCGACCATGATGAGCAGCCCGACCCCGATGATGACCCACTCGGCGACGATGATGGCGTCCGCCTCATCCTCCTCGATGCAGTAGAGCGGGCGCACGGTGACGCTGGTGGAGCAGGAACGGGCCGCCGAGGGCCGGGTGACGCGGTGGCTGCTCGGCGGGGCGATCGGCCTGCTGTCCGCCGCGAGCGCGGTCGCGGTCGGCGAGGTGGCCGCGGCGCTCGCGGCCGAGTTCGGGGCCGCCGCGCCGAGCGCCCCGGTGGTCGCGGTCGGGGAGTGGGCGATCGCGCTGTCTCCGCCGTGGCTCAAGGAAACCGCGATCCGGCAGTTCGGCACGCACGACAAGACCGCGCTGCTCACCGGCGTCTACGTGACGATCCTGGCGGTCTCGGCGCTGGCCGGGATCGTCGCCCGCAGGCACCTCAGCTGGGCCACGCTGCTCGCCTCCGGGTTCGGCGTGACCGGCCTGGTGGCCGCCGCGACCAGGCCCTCGGCCGGATTCGGCGGCTACTTCCCCGCCCTGCTGGCCGGGGGCGCGGCGGTGCTGGTGCTGCGCGGGCTGACCGTCTACAGCCAGAACCCCGACATCCGCGGCCCCGAGCCGGATCCCGTCGAGCGCCGCAAGTTCCTCGCCGCGCTCGGCGGGACGGTCGTGGCCTGCCTCGTCGGCGGGGTCGGCGGCCAGGCGTGGCTCGACTCCCGCTACAACGTCTCGTCGGCCCGCGCCGCCGTGAAGCTCCCGGTGCCGACTGAGACGCTGCCCGCGTTGCCCGCGTCCGTGCACCCGAACGTGCCGGGGCTCGAGCCCTTCTTCACACCGAACGTCGCGCAGGGCGGCTTCTCAGGCTTCTACCGCGTCGACACGGCGCTGTCGATTCCGCAGGTCGATCCGGACAAGTGGATGCTGCGGATCCACGGCATGGTGGATCGGCCCTTCGAGATCAGCTTCGATGACCTGCTGCGGATGCCGCTGGAAGAGCACGACCTCACGCTCACCTGCGTCTCCAACCCGGTCGGCGGCACGTACTGCGGCAACGCGCGCTGGCTCGGCGCGCAACTCGCCCCGCTGCTGCGCCGAGCCGGCGTCCAATCCGGCGCGGACCAGATCCTGTCCACGTCCATCGACGGCATGACGATCGGCACGCCGGTAGAGGCGGTGCTCGACGGCCGACAGGCGATGCTCGCGGTCGCCATGAACGGCGACGTGCTGCCGATCGCGCACGGCTTCCCCGCCCGCATGCTCGTGCCCGGCCTCTACGGCTTCGTCTCGGCGACGAAGTGGGTGGTAGACCTCGAACTCACCACCTTCGCGAAGTCCTCCGCGTACTGGGTGACGAACGGCTGGTCCCAGCAGGGGCCGGTCAAGACCGCCTCACGGATCGACGTGCCCGGCAACGGCAGCACGGTGAATCAGGGCACAGTGACGCTCGCCGGAGTCGCCTGGGCCACGCATCGCGGCGTGGACGCGGTGGAGGTGCGGATCGACAGCGGACCCTGGACCCCGGCCACGCTCGCGACCTCCGACACGCCCGACACCTGGCGGATGTGGTCGCACGCCTGGCCGGCCGAGCGCGGCAATGACACGGTCACGGTGCGCTGCACGGACGGGACCGGGACCCTGCAGACGCCGGTGGTCCAGGACGTGATCCCGAACGGCGCGAGCGGGTACCACTCGATCTCGGTCAGCGTGGTGTGACTAGTGCTGCCTCGGCTTAGGTTCGCTCCGCGCGTTTCGCGCATCTAGGTATTGAGTTGATTGAGTTGATTCGAGTCCGTCGCGCGTGCTGCGGTGCGCCGCAGCACGGCGCTTCGGGGCTTTCGTTTGCCCACCCTCCCACCCGTTGCGTCGGCCTGTCGGGCTGCGGATTCTAACGAGTAGCCGCACGATAGATGTGAGTTCTTGACTGCTGGCCGTGTCGAGTCGATCGGTTCATGGGGCGGTCGACTCTGTATCGCCAAGTCCTCTTGAACGTCCTGCGATGGCTTCCCATACGCCAGACCCCGTCCGAGGACGCCGTCCCGGCCCCCGCCACGGGCGACAATTGAATATTGCTCCGGGTTCAAGAGTCCGAATCTGTAGGCTGCCTTGATGACTGAGGCTTATCGCTACCCGCCGATCGAACCCCGCTCCTCCGGGATGCTCGACGTCGGTGACGGCAACGCGATCCACTGGCTGGAGTTCGGCAATCCCGGGGGTAAACCCGCCCTCGCCGTGCATGGTGGACCGGGTTCCGGCACCGGGAACTCCTGGCGGCGCAGTTTCGATCCGGATCGCTATCGGTGGTTCGGCTTCGACCAACGCGGCTGTGGGCTCTCCACGCCCCACGCCTCGGATCCGGCCACCGACATGTCGGTCAACACCACGCAGCATCTGATCGATGACATGGAGCGGCTGCGTGAGCATTTCGGTGTGGAGAAGTGGCTGCTCATGGGGGGCTCGTGGGCGTCGACGCTGATCCTCGCCTACGCCGAGCAGCACCCCGAGCGAGTCTCCGAGATCATCCTCATGGGGGTGACGATGACCCGGCGCTCGGAGATCAACTGGCTGGACTGGGGCGTTCGGCAGTATATCCCGGCCGCGTTCGAGCGCTTCCACGCCGTCGCCCCAGAAGCGACCAACGGCATCGAGATGGCCGCCGCCTTCAACCGGCTCATGGAGGATCCAGATCCGCAGGTGCGGGCCAAGGCCGCGGCCGACTGGTGCGCGTGGGAGGACGCCGTCATCGCCCACGAGATCGACGGCGCGCCCGGCTCCTATAGCGCCAGGGTCGATGACGCCCGCCTGGCCTTCGTCCGCATCTGCACGCACTACTTCAGCAACGCCGCATTCCTGGAGGAGGGCGTGCTGCTGCAGGAGGCCGGGAAGCTGGCCGGCATCCCCGGCGTCCTCATCCACGGGCGCCTCGACCTGGGGGGCCCGCTCCAGATCGCCTGGGACCTGGCCGCGGCGTGGCCGGAGGCCGAGTTGGTCGTCGTCGATTCGGGCCACACCGGCAACGATCAGATGCGCATCGAGATCCGTCACGCCTTGGACCGCTTCGTCACTGTCTGAGTCGGCGTCGCAGACGGCGTCCTGCGGCATGGTGTAACCGACCTTGGACCCGGGTTCGGCGTGCGCAGAGCCATCGCAGGGTGTTCGAAGGGACAGTTCCACATGGCCGAAGATCTCTCACACCATCCGGTTGACGTGGCTCCTATGTCAGGACACGAGGAGCTGCATGGGATCACCAGAGTATGAATTCAACGTGAGCCCGCGCGGTCTGCTCTGATCCCGCCCTGTGCGGGATCTCGAAGGAACACCTCGGTGCCCTGATCGAGGAGCTGGCCGGTCCGTGGTCGGCGGCCCGGGAGTCTGAACTTGGCGAACGACGCGGTCATGCCCGGATGCGGGCCGCCGCGGCCGGGCCGGACCGCCAACTGGTGTTCGTCGACCGGGCGGTGGCCGAGGTGCGTCCGTTGTCGGCCGCCCGGGGTTTCGCCGTCCCGGACCAGCCCGGTGTCCGGCTCAGGACCCTGGCCGATGTGTTCGCCTACGCCGAGGCCGAAGGGGTCACGTTGCGGATCGACGGCACCGAGGTACAGGTCCGTCGCCCGAAGGCCGGTCGGTCCGGCCGTAAGACGTTCATCTCCGGGAAGAAGAAGCAGAACACCGAGAAAGCGGTGATGATCAGCGACGGGCAAGGCCGTCAACTGTGGCTCGGCGCGATCCGGCCGGGACGGATGCACGACGTCACGCAGGTCCGCAGCGACGGCATCGAAGAACAGTTGCGGCTGCACCCGAACGTGCGTCCTGAGGTCGACTCCGGCTACGCCGGCCTGGCCCGGGACTTCCCTACTCAGGTCAGCGCCCCGCCGAAGAAACCCCGCGCGGATGCCGGGCCGGGCGAGCGCAACGCCTACGACCACGCCCGTCGCCGCCAGTCACAACGCCGGATCATGGTCGAGCACGCCATCGCCGAGCCGAAGCAGTGGCGCCCGCTTCAGCGCTGGACCGGCGACCGCGACGAACTGCCCGAAGTCATCGCCGCAATCGGGGCCCTGGTCTCCGACCGGGCCGCACGGCGCCCGACCCGCCGCAAGCCGAGCTCTGAACTCGTCCTCGTCAGCTCGACCGCCTGCTGATCAACCCGGAGCCGAACCGCCACGCTGGCACGCCCCGACCCCAATCGTGCAGCTACTCGTAAGATCAAAAGCAAAAGCCGAGGACGTAATCCCCTTCGTGGGACCATGACTGCGTTCCCGATTTCGCCTTTGTAGACCGCAGCCCGACAGGCTTACGCAACGGGTGGGAGGGTGGGCAAACGAAACCCCCGCCGCGCAGCGGCGCACCCGAAGCACCGGCGGCATCCGAACCGCGAACACGATCCAGCCTCGCATCTGGCCACCTGCGACTGGGCGAACGTTTCTTGCTGCGGCAACAGCTTGTGACCAGCTATTGCGCGTACGCCCCTTCCGGGCCGATGAACCGGATGTCCTTGAGGCTCTTGCGCCGCGGGTTGACCAGTATCTCGACTTCGACGCCGACCTGAAAACGGCGGAACAGGTCCCGGCCCACCTTCAGGCGCACGCTCTCCGGGCCGCGGCCGACGTCCAGCGAGCAGTAGTAATCCCGCGTCTCGCCCTCGCCGGAGGAGTGCTTGACCTCCCACAGCTTCGCGACCTGGCCGCGGATGACGGCGCGCTTGGGCAGGTGCCGTCGCCGCAGCATGCCCGCGACCAGGAACACCAGCACGACGAGCGGCAGGGCGCTGAAGAACGCGAACGAGACGGTGCCGGTCGGGTCGCCGCCGCGCTTGGCCAGGAACGCGCCGACGAGGCTGACGATCGCGAAGAACACCGGTATGAGGATGACCGGGCCTCCGTTGCGGACCGCGTACGTCTCCCTCGCATTGATGTCGAGCGGGTGCCAGGTGCCGCCGTAGGCCGACCAGACCTGGTTCTTGGGCAGCGGCTGGAGCTGGTTCGGCAGGACTCGGATATCCGGGGCGCCCTGCACGAGGTCCGGGACCGGCGGCATGACGAGGGTGGAGTCGGGGCGGGCCGTCGCGGCGACGGGGTTCATCGGGGCTATGGGTGCTTCTTCCGGAGCCGCGGCGGCCGCGACAGCCCGTCCGGCACGCGTCGGCCGTATCTGGCTGGCCCACGCCAGCGCACCGAACATGACGACCGCGAACAGGCCGAACTGGAACGCCGCCTGCCCCGAAACCCTTTGCCAATAGTGCGAAAGCGCGTTCGAGGCCAGGTCGCTCACCAGCAGGCCGCTCAAAAACATCGACACGAACCGCGTCAGGCCGACGGCCCGCTGCAGCAGGCCCCGGTCGGCGGCGGCATGCTGAACCTGCCGGAAGAAATCGCCGTACCACTTCGTCGCGGTCGGATCCTCGTCCGGCTGCAAGGCGGTGAGCGGCACCGGCATCCGGCTCACCCCTTGCCGGTGCAGCAGCCGGGACACGACCGACGCCTGATAGCCGATGAGCTGGCTCGCGTGCGGCAGCGTCCGCGGGCTCACCATCGCAGGACCCTGTGAGTCAGCGGGATCGATGTGCAGCACGCCCGCCTCGGCCAGCTCCAGGACCACCGCGTTGAGGATGGCCGGGCCGTTGCGGCGGGCACGGGGGCGCAGCACCATCCGGACCGGCTCAGGCACCGGACTGGCGTAGTCGAGCGGCAGCGTGCGCGAGGGACGCCAGCGCGTCCACAGCGCGGCGCCGACCCAGCCGACGACGCAGCCGATCGCGAGAATCACACTCACCGGCACTGCCCGACCCCCTGCCGCCTACTCGCCCGCCAGCTAGCACTCCGCAGCATAGGGCGCGCCACGGTTGGCCGGGAAGGATGCGAAAATGGGACACATGAGCACCCTCGAGCCTGTATCCCCCGCGGTCTCCCGCATCGCGCTCAGCCGCATCATGACCCAGGCCGACGTGAACCTGCTCGGCACCGTGCACGGCGGCGTGATGATGAAGCTGGTGGACGACGCGGCGGGCCTGGTCGCCACCCGGCACTGCCTCGGCCCGGCGGTGACCGCGGCGATGGACGAGATGGCGTTCCTGTTCCCGGTGCACGTCGGCGAACTGGTGCACACCTACGCCCAGGTCAACTGGACCGGCCGGACCTCGATGGAGATCGGCGTGCGGGTGGAGGCCGAGCCCTGGAACGTGCCCGATCGCGCGCCAGTCCACGTGGCCACGGCGTTCCTCACCTTCGTGGCCATCGACTCCGACGGCAAGCCGCGCGAGGTGCCGCCGCTGGCCCCGCAGAACGCCGAGGACGAGCGCCGCTTCCACGAGGCCACCATCCGCCGCAAGCACCGGCTAGCCAGGCGCGCGGCGATCGCCGCCTCGCGCAGCACAGAGGCGTCCGCCGCAGAAGTGGTCGAGGGCAACTGAGGCCCGGTAAGGTCCGTGTCGCAATGGACGACAACGCAGCCTCCGGCTCCTCCACCACACCCGCCCCGTCCGCAGATCCCGCGACCTGGCCCACGGTCTCGGTGATCATGCCCGTCCTCAATGAGGAGCGGCACCTGGCCGACGCGGCGCGGCACATCCTCGGCCAGGACTACCCCGGCGAGATCGAACTCGTCCTCGCGCTCGGACCCTCCCGCGACAACACCGACGCGATAGCCGCCGAACTGTGCGCGGCCGACCCGCGGGTGCGCACCGTGCCCAACCCGGCGAGCAAGACCCCGGCCGCGCTCAACGCCGCGATCGCCGCCACCCGCCACGAGATCGTGGTCCGCGTCGACGGCCACGGACTGCTCGCCCCCGGCTACATCCGCACCGCCGTCAGGCTGCTGCGGGAGACCGGCGCGGCGAACGTCGGCGGCGTGATGCACGCGGAGGGCGTCACCGTGTTCGAGCGCGCCGTCGCCGTCGCGATGACCTCGAAACTGGGCGTGGGCAACGCGAAATTCCACACCGGCGGCGAGGCGGGACCGGCCGACACGGTGTACCTCGGCGTGTTCCGCCGGGAGATCCTCGACAAGCACCACGGCTACAACGAGGCCTTCATCCGCGCCCAGGACTGGGAACTCAACCACCGCATCCGCGAGGCCGGCGGCCTGGTCTACTTCTCGCCCGAACTGCACGTGACCTACCGGCCGCGGCCCGACTTCGGCAAGCTCGCGCGGCAGTACTTCGACTACGGACGCTGGCGCCGCGTCGTCATGCGCACCCACTCCGGCACGGCCAGCCTGCGCTACCTCGCGCCGCCGCTCGCCGTCCTCGCCGTGGTGCTCGGGACGCTGCTCGGCATCGTCGCGCTGTTCACGGTTCCCTGGCTGGCCATCGGTTTCGCCGCGCCGGTCGGCTACCTGCTCGGCATCGGGCTCGGCTCGCTGCGGGAGAGCCGAGGGCAGGCCGCCGGGGTCCGGCTGCGGCTGCCGCTCGTGCTCGCCACCATGCACTTCTGCTGGGGCTGGGGCTTCCTGACCTCGCCCAAGTCCCTTTATCGCTCGACGCTGAGCAACTGAGCCTTCTCCACCTCGGCCAGCCGCGCCAGATCCTCCTCGGAACCGCCGCGGGCGACCACCACGGAAGCGCCCGCGGCCAACGGCGCGTACAGCCAGTCGATCAACCCCTCCGCGTCGGCCGACGTACGCTCCACCGGCACCAGCAGCCGTACACCGTCCGCGATCCGCCCCGCGGCCGCCTCCAGCACCTCGCGATGCGTCAGCGCCTCGCCGGACGAGGTGGTGAGCGCGGGCGCGTCGGCGTTCGGCGGGTCGAAGGGCGCGAAGCGGTCGCCGTGCACCCGCACCTCGACCACGTAGTCCGCGAACCCGTCCGGGACCTCGGCGAACGGACGTCCCAGCGGCAGCAGTGAAAGCGCGTAACGCTCCCCGCCGCAGGCCCGCGCGTAGTCCAACTGCTCGGCCTGCGGACCGGCCACCGCGTACCGGGCCCGGGCCGCATCGCCCCAGGGCGAGACGACCGCCGAGCACAGCAGCGGCGCGATCGCCCAGACCGCCGTCATCCAGTGCGGCGGCGCGGCCAGCAGGAACCGGCTGCCCGGATCCGCGAGCAGTTCGTCCTGGATCAGGTTCGCGGTTTTAGACGTCCAGTTGTCCATCGTCGAATAGGACAATTCGACCCGTTCCCCGGTGTCGAAATCGTGGTAGGTGAAGAAGGGACGCGGTCCGTTGCGGGCCACCTGGGAGCGCCAGAGCGCCGCGAGGTCCGAGGGATGTTCCTGAGCCATGCCGCCCAGCCTACAAACCGGCGGTCCGTACCAACGCGTAGGCTTTGCGCGCAGACCCCGTCGCGGCCATCAGTTAGTGTTCAGCCTCGACGAAGGATTTGTTTACCATCGTCGGTAAGCATGGCCGCAAGAACCCCGCCCGACAGATGCCGAGAAGGAAGACCTCGAACCGTGGCAGAAGCGATCCTCCTGGTCGGAGGCAAGGGAACCCGGCTGCGTCCGTTGACCGTCAACACCCCGAAGCCGATGCTCGAAGTGGCGGGTGTCCCTTTCCTCAGCCACCAGCTCGCCCGCGCGAAGGCGGCGGGGATCTCCCGGATCGTGTTCGCCACGGCCTATAAGCCGGAGGTGTTCGAGGAGTACTTCGGCGACGGGTCGCGATTCGGTCTCGAGTTGGTGTACGTGCAGGAGGTCGAGCCGCTGGACACCGCCGGGGCCATCCGCAACGTGGCCGACCAGCTGGTCAGCGCGCCCGACGAGCCGGTGATGATCTTCAACGGGGACATCCTGTCCGGCGTGGACCTCGCGGCCCTGCGCGCCGAGCACGCCGCCCGCGGCGCCGACGTGACCCTGCACCTGACCAAGGTGGCCGACCCGCGCGCCTTCGGCCTGGTGCCGACCGACGCGGAGGGCTGGGTGACCTCGTTCCGGGAGAAGCCGCAGCGCCCCGAGGACATCGTCACCGACCAGATCAACGCCGGCTGCTACGTCTTCCGCCGGGACATCATCGACGGCATCCCGGCCGGACGCCGGGTCTCGGTGGAGCGCGAGACCTTCCCCGGCCTGCTCGAGCGCGGCGCCAAGGTGCTCGGCGTGGTCGAGCAGAGCTACTGGCTGGACCTCGGCACCCCCGCCGCGTTCGCCCGCGGCTCGGCCGACCTGGTGCTCGGCGCGATCGGCTCCCCGGCCGTGCCGGTCACCACCCACCCGCAGTTCGCCGAGGCCCTGGTGCTCGACGGCGCCGAGGTCGCGGACGACGCGCAGCTCGGTGCCGGAGTCGTGATCGGCCGCGACGCCCGCATCGGCGCGGGAGCGGCCGTCTACGGCTCGGTCCTCGGCGCCGGTTCGGTGGTCGAGGCGGGCGCGTCCGTCCGCGACTCGATCATCGGCCGCGGTGCCCGGATCGGCGCCGGCACGGTGCTCGAGGGCGCGGTGATCGGCGACGGCGCGAGCGTCGGTGCGGGCAACGAGCTGCTGCAGGGCGTGCGCGTGTCCTGCGACGCCGTGCTGCCGGACTCTTCGGTCCGGTTCAGCCACGACCCGAGCTGAGCGGATCTATTCAACTGGGCGGATCGCGTCGGAGCCGGGGGCTAGGCTCCGTAGCTGTGTCGATTCCCGCCCAGCGCGCCGTCATCAGCACGGAGCTTGACGACCGTACGGAGGCTGAAACCACGGCCTCCGTACGCGGCGTCCCGACCCAGGTGCAGCGAACGCTCCGGGTGCTGCGGCGTGGCACCTACGACCCCACGTACCGCGTCGAATACGGCCCCGACGACGGCCCGGTCAACGCGGTCTGGCGCACCGCGCTGACGCCCGAGGGCCCCGGCACACTGCGAGCGCGCGTAGGCCGCAACTCGGCAGCGGTGGAGGCGGACGACGAGGTCGAACTAGCCGCATGGGGCGAAGGCGCCCAGTGGCTGCTGAAACAGGCCCCTGCAATGCTAGGCGCCGAAGACGACCTCACCGGCTTCGCCGAACTGGCCGCGGCCCACCCGATCCTCGCCGAAGCGCACCGAACGCGGCCCCAAGTGCGTCTCATCAGCACCGGCCTGATGCTCCAGGCACTGATCCCCGCGATCCTCGAACAAAAGGTCACCACGCTCTCCGCGTACGCCGCGTGGCGCAGGCTGGTGCGCGCCCACGGAACCCCCGCGCCCGGCCCGGCCTGGATGCCGAGCGACATGTACGTGATGCCCGAGCCGCGCGCCTGGACCCTGATTCCCTCCTGGGAATGGCGCCGCGCCGAGGTGGACGGCAAGCGCGCCGAGACCATCATCCGCGCCTGCCAGCGAGCCGCGGCCATCGAGCGCCTGGCCGACGCGGGCGTAGCCGAGGCCGCCGCTAAGCTCCAGACGATCCCCGGCATCGGCCCGTGGACCGCCGCCGAGACCCTGCAACGCAGCCACGGCGCACCGGACCTGGTGAGCGTGGGCGACCTGCACCTGCCAAGGATCATCTGCGGCATCCTCGGCGAGCCGGGCGATCCCACGTACGACGACGCGAAAATGCTCGAACTCCTCGCCCCCTTCGCCCCGCACCGCCAGCGCGCCGTCAGGATTCTGCTACAAAAGCGCTAGGTGTTCGAGGCATGCGAACGAGCTACGGAGGCAGTCGATGTCATCTGCACAGTCGTGGGACATAGGTTCCGGGCCCGGCGTGACTGCACTGGGGCTGGCCTACGCCCGCACGGTGGAATCCGGAATGCCGGACCGGCTGATCGACGACCCGTTCGCCCGCTGGTTCGTGGACGCGACGGAGACACGGTTGCCGATGCTCACACGCTGGCCGGAGCCCGGAATCGAAGTTACTGACCAACAGAAGCTGCATCTGCACGGCTCCCGCTACATCGGTCTGCGCACGCGGTACTACGACGACTGGTTGCGCGACGCGGCCGCGAGCGGCGTGCGACAACTCGTCCTCCTCGGTGCCGGCCTCGACACCCGCGCATACCGGCTCGACTGGCCTGCGGGAATCCGATTCTTCGAGATCGACCAGCCTGCGGTGCTCGCCTTCAAGGAGAAGGTCCTGACCGAGCGCGCCGCGAGTCCGACCTGCGAACTCGTGCCCGTCGCGGTGGATCTCCGCGACGATTGGGCCGGGGCGTTGCGGCGAGCCGGCTTCGATCCATCGGCCGCGACGGCCTGGCTGGCAGAGGGCTTGCTCGCCTATCTCCCGGCACAGGCCGAGGCGGAACTGTTCGGACAGATCGACGCCCTGTCCGCGCCCGGCAGCCGACTCGCACTCGATCGCATCGTCGGCGACCTGGCAGAGGACGGTGCTGCACAGTTGCGGCAGCTAAGTAAGCGTTCGGGTATGGAAATGGACCAAATGATCAGCACCGAGGCGCGCACAGACGTTCTCGCATGGCTCGCCGAGCACCGCTGGAGCGCGCGGGAGGAGGACGCGACAGCGTCGGCCGAACGCTACGGGCGCGACCTGGCCGACCCGTTCGCGGACTCTGAATCTGAAAAGGCCGAGCAGGATGAACGCGCCGTCTCAGCACGGGATGAGGCCCGGCCGCCGTGGCTCGCCACGCGCTTCGTCACGAGCCGGCGCAACGATCACTAGCGATCGTGTTCGCGGTTCGGATGCCGCCGGTGCTGCGGTGCGCCCCTGCGCGGCGCACCCGCAGCACGGGCGGCAGACTCGAACTAACTCCCTGAACTCAACGCCTCCACGCGCGGAGCGCAGGGGCGAACCTAAGCTGATGCGGCAACTAGCGGAGGGCCTCCTGGAGCCTGCGGGCCTCCACGCCTACGCGCTTGGGCTTGGCTAGGGCGGCCAACTCGGGGAGGCCCGGCACGTCGTCCGCGCTGCGTATCTCGGCGCTGATGGCGCTGCGGGTTGCGAGGAGCAGCACGTCTGGCAGGCCGCGGATCTCAGGGGTCTTTGAGAGTGGGGTGAGCATGGCCGCCGTGGCGGCGAAGATCTCCTTGGACGCGCCGGACTCGTCGATCTGGGCTAGGGCGTCGACGATCCGCTTGCCGCGCACGAGATCCCGTTGCCAGGCGATGGCTGCGAGCCAGCCTAGTTGTTCGGGGTGGAGTCGGCCACGGGAGGCGAGGATCAGGATGGCGTCTTGGGCGGCTATGCGGTTCTCGAGTTTGTCGGCGGCCAGTGCGTAGACGAGGGCCAGGTGCGTCAGTGGCCCGGGAACGCCTGCGGTCTCGGCCAGTGAGGGGAAGGCGGAGGATGGCACGCCGCCGTACGGGGTTTTGTCGTTCGCCTGCTCGTACAGCCGGGTGAGTAGGTGCGCCGCGACCAGATCGGGGTCGTGCGGGAGCATGATCGGCGCGAACTCGCCCTGTGGGTCGTTGGTCCATCGGGCGCTCGGCGGCTGCGGGAGACGCAGGGTGCCGTCCTGAATGAGGTCGGGCAGCAGCAGGATCGGTGCGAGCGCGGCAGTGCCCGGTCGGATGCTGCTGAGTAGTGGGCGCACGGCCCCTGTGCTCGGCTTCGCGCTGCCGTTCAGGGCTTCGATCGGTTTGCCTAGGGACTCGTCGGTCGAGAGTGCTTCGCCGATGGGGAGTTCGGCGAATGCCTTGGCTCGCGCCGGATCCGGCGTCGTCCGCAGTTGGGCGTGTTCGAGGTCTAGTGGCAGTGGTTTGATGCCCTGCTCGCGGTACGTGGCCATCCGGCTCTCGAAGACCGCCGGGTCGATCGCGCCGCTCACTTCGGTCGGCGTGGCCAGCAGCAGCGGCACGGTCCTGCCATGCAGGAGCTGGTCGGTGAGTTCCTGGATCCGCAGCACGATCGCTGTCTTCGGGGTCGTTTTCGAATCGTCGGCGACGCGGACGCGCTCGCTGCGGTGATCCTGTCCGAGGACGGCTTCGAGTAGGCAGGCGAGCGCGGTCGGGAACTGTTCCAGGTGGCCGGAGTAGAGCTTGCGCTTTCCATCGTCATAGCGGTCGTACAGCGGGCGGAAGGCCTCGGCCAGGCCGGCCCGGTCGTGGTACGAGAGGACTGCGACCGACGCCATGATCTGCTCGGCTTCGAGCGGGGTGATCACGCCGTCGGCGTAGGCCGGGGCGAAGGCGGTGACCAACTCCTCGGGCGTGCCCGGCCGTGGAGGCAGGACAGAGGGCTGATGAGGTGGGAGGGCGGACCGGGGGATGGCAGCCTCGGTCGGGGCGGCGGGCGTGACAGGCGCGGCGAGGAGTTGGTCGGCCTCGGCCCTGAGCGCCGGGTCGATGCTTTGCGCGGCGTCGCGGAGGGCTGACAGGGTCGCCGGATCAGCCTTTTTCATGTGCTTGGCCAGCATTTTCAACGCACGCTGCTGCACCGACGAAGCCGGGTGCGTGAAGGCGGTGCCCAGGCAGGGCAGCAGGATGGCGGCGGCTCCCGGGTCTCGCTTCAGCGCGGCGTCTAGCCAGGTCAGCTGGCTGGTTGCCAGGCCGCTCTCCGGCCTGGCCAGGATCCCCTCGCTCAACTCCGCGAGATCCAGCGGCTCGAAGGGGCTCTCGGCGTCCAGGGCGCGCAGTTCACGCAGCGCGATCTTCGCGACCGTGCCGGAGGCCGACGTCGCCATGCTCTGATACGTGCCGAGCCGCTCGCGCACCTCCGCGCGCGTCGGCGCCAGCTCCTCGAAGACGCCGAGGACGCCGCGCAGGCTGGCGGGCTTGTCGCCGCGCAGCAGGCGTGCCGCGCACGAGTCGAGGACTCGCGCGCGGTCGAGCCCGCCCTCCGCGATCAGCGTGACGATCGCCTTCGGCCAGGTGCTCGCCGCCGGGACCTCATAGCCCGGATACTCGGCGATCTCGGCGCCCGCGTTGTCCGTCGCGAAGACGGCCTCGACGCGCTCAGGCAGCCGCGGCTGATCGCGGAGCCAGTCGGCGAGGACGAAGGGCTCGCCGCGCCGCTTCGCCTCCCACCGCGCGTTCCGCGCCGCGTCGAGCCAGCCGCGGACGTACGCGGGGCTCAGCGGGAGCAGCGCACCCGAGCTGGCGGCCAGGTTCTCGACGAAACTCCAGTAGCTGTAGTCGTCGTCCTGGCGGAACCGCTCGGCCAGGCGCAGGGCCAGGTCGCGCAGCCATGCGGCGTCGTGCCTGCGGATCAGTACGCCCTGGGGATCGGGCGCGCACCGCTCGAAGTCGTAGAACGAGTCGCGTCGGCCGAGCCAGCCGGCCGCCTGCGCCGGGGTGTCCGAGCAGAGCACGCCGGCGACGACGAGTGCGCCGCCCAGGGCGCGTGACTTGTTCCAGGCGGTGCGCTCCAGTTGCCGCTTCTCGGTGCGGATCTTCGCCAGCATCTTCTGGAACTGCTTGAGTTCGGCGGTCGGATGCGGTTCGAGCAGCGCGAAGGTGTCGTGCGCGTTCCCGGCGTGTATGGAGGCGTGCAGTTCCGGCTCGGTGACCTTGGTCATTCCACTTCCGCCTCCTCGGTGCGGCGGCGCCGCAATCGGGCCGCCAGGATGTGCTTGCACGGCCCTCGTCCGCCGCGGTACCGCGCCCACCAGGCACAGGTGCAGCTGAGCGGCTCGGCCGCCGCGTCCGCCGAGGCGAAGCGAATCAGATGGCTGCCTTCTCCTGAGATCACTCGGGCCTCGGCTCCGGCCGTCTGCACGGCATCCGCGTCCAGCAGTACGTACGCTGCCGCCAGTCGCGGGTTGTCCTTGAGCGCGCGGGCCGCGTCGTAGGGCAGCTCGCGGTGGAAAAACGCCGCGTCCGCTGGGTCGAAGCCTACGCGCCCGCTGGTTCCTAGGAGGCTGAGCGCCGCGCGGATCCGATCGCGATCGAGATCCGTCTGCTCGGCGAGCTCGTCCGGGTCGATCCGGCCCTGGAAGTCGAGCAGCGCGCCGACCCGCTCCGCGTCCTCGGTCACGTCCTCTCCGGCCAACGCCGCGAGCACAGCGCCCTCACCAGAGAAGCCGCGCCGGGCCTCGGGCGAGAGCGTCAGGGTGAAGCGCATGTCGGGCAGGTTCAGCTGCCAGCAGGAAGAGACCTGCGCGGCGCCCGCAGCCACGCTCGGCCCGTAGACGGTCAGCTCGGCGCCCAGCCGCAGCAGGGATATGAGTTCCTTGAGCCGCGCGGGCTCCGGTACGCAGACCGCGCCCGGCACGGCGCGCGAGGTCAGCCGCAGCGTACGTCCGGCCGGCACGGCCCACAGCGCCGACTTTCCGCTGGCCGGCAGCGCCTGCAGGAAGCGCTTGGCCTCGACCCGGCCGAGCCGCGCCCGCGGTTCGAAGCCGGAGCTGAGCGCCTGCACCTCGGCGAAACCGCGCAGCCAGCGGCCGGGCAGCGGCACCTTGCGCTCGACGACCGAGCCCTCGAACGTGGTCACCTCGACCTCGTCCGGACCCACCTCCAGCTTCAACGGATCAGCACCGCGCACCTTCGACAGCGCTCTGCGAAGCGGTTCGTTGACGTCGATGTTGGTGGTGCCGCGCGCCAGATACCGCCCGTCGATCGCCTCCGGCAGCACGTCGAGCCGCGCGTAGACCCCGCAGCAGGCCGAGAACGACTCGAAGCGCAGCCGCTGCGCGTCGCAGGTCACGACCGGATCCCGCAGGTAGCTGGGCACCCGCCGGTAGTAGTGCGCTGCAGCCACGTTGGCCAGCCCGAGGATCGCGGCCGCCGCCGGTTCCGCCTCGCCGAGCAGTCCGGCGAAGAAGCGCGGGTGGGCAACGGTATCCGGCAGACCAGTCCCGGCGCCGTCGGCGAGTGCGTGCGCCGTTCCGCCGCTCGTCTGCAGGTCGAGGACGCCGCCGTCCGTCAGTGCCGACGCGCGGGCGTAGCTGTAGGTCTGTGCTGAGGCCGTTGCCATGGAATGGAATCTAGCTACAGCTTCTGACAGAAACGATTCCGATCAACGTCGGATCAGGAACGACTCCGTCTGACGGGGCGGCCGGTCCGGGGCCGGGGCGGCCGGGTGTCCTACCGCGACGCAGCCCATCGGGTCCCAGTGGCCCGGCAGTTCCAACGCCTCGCGCACCGTGGACCGGCAGAAGATCGAGGACGAGATCCACGCCGCGCCGAGGCCCTCCACGGCCAAGGCCACCAGCAGGTTCTCGATCGCGGCGCCCGTGGATACCAGGAACATCTCGCGCTCGCTCGCGTTGCGCCGGTCGTCCGGGTACGTGTGCGAGCCCTCCATCGTCAGGCAGGGCACCAGCAGTACCGGAGCGCCGCGCAGCACGTCACCGCGCTTGGTGCGCTTGTCGATCGCCGTCTCGCTGAAGCCGTCGCCGCGCAGGTCCTTGACCCAGGCCTCGAGCATCGCGTCGAGCAGCCGGGCCTGCACCTCGGGCGTTCGCACCTCGACGAAGCTCCACGGCGTCGTGTGGTGCGGCGCCGGGGCCGTGATGGCCGCCGCGACCGCGCGCTCGACCGTCTCCTCGGCCACCGGATCCGCGGTGAACGAGCGGATCGTGCGTCGCGCGTGCACCGCCTCGGCCCGCCCGAGCGCCCGCGCCTCCGCGGTTCCGAGCGAGAACAGGTCCTCCTCGCTCGGCCGCCGCAGCGCCTTGGCGCCCGCGCCCCTCTCGTTCGACACCAGCGCGCTCAAGCCCTGAACCAGCGCCACCGGAACCCCTCCCAGCTTGCCCTTGACCAGCTCCCCGGCCGCCGCCAGCTCATCGGCGACCGCCGTGACGGTCACGGCGAGTTCGTTCCCGTGCGCATCAGCGGCGCCCCGCAGGTCCTGAACCGGCGTCAGATACGCTGCCCCGATCGCCTGGTCCACCAAACCGTTTCGCCACACCCGGCCGAAAGTATCGGAGACGATTACGCCGACGCGCGCCCCCAGGATCCGCAGCAGCGCGTCGGACAGTTCGGCGGCGCTGCGGTCCGGATCCTCCGGCAGCAGCAGCACGGTGCCGGGCGCGGTGTTCGAGGCGTCCACCCCGGCCGCCGCCATCACCAGGCCTAGCCGGTTCTCCACGATGCGCAGGTTCTCCCGCCGGGCCACGATCCGCACGGTCTCCTCGTCGATCGCCGCCTCGCGGTCGGTCGCCTGACGCACCCGCCCCTCGGCCTTGGAGAGGATCTTCGAGGTGACCACGAGGATGTCGCCCTCGGCCAGCCGCGGTCCGCCGGACGCGGCGAGGGCCTCGAGCGCGGTGGACAGCAGCCCGGCCACGTCGTCGCCGGGCTGGATCTCGGGCAGTCCGGGAACGGCGTGCACGGAGATGGAGTCGCTGAGCGCGGGCACGAAAGCGCGGGTCATCGGGCCAGCTCCGCGGCGAAGGCCAGCGCGGCCGTGGCCATCTCGGCGGTCGCCGCCACGTCCTTCATCAGCAGCGGCACCGCGCGGCAGCGGATGCCCACCTGCTCGACCGGCTCCACCTGGTCCAGGTCCGTCTCGTGCACCAGCCAGCCGTCCAGCAGATCAGAGCCGTGGTACGCGGCGACCGCGGAGGGCGTCGTCTCCACACCCTCGGCCGCGAGCACCTTGTCCGCCATCCCGCGCACCGGCGCCGTGCCGATGATCGGGGACAGGCCCACGACCGGGGCCCGGGAGGCGATCACCGCGTCCCGTATCCCCTGCCCGGTGCCGCCGACGGCCAGGATCGCGCCGATCGAGACCACCGGGTTGGACGGCGGCAGCAGGATGACGTCGGCGTTCTCGATCGCGTCCAGCACGCCGGGGGCCGGCTTGGCCTCCGCGGCGCCGACGAAGACGATCTGCTCGGCCACCGGCGCGTGCATCCGCACCCAGTACTCCTGGAAGTGCACGGCCCGCCGCTTGCCCTCCTCGTCCCGGACCACGACGTGCGTCTCGGCCCGGTCGTCCGTGGCCGGCAGCATCCGCACGCCCGGCTTCCACCGGGCGCACAGCGCCTCGGTCACCGCCGAGAGCGGATACCCGGCCTCGAGCATCCGGGTGCGCACGAGGTGGGTGGCGATGTCCTTGTCGCCGAGGGTGAACCAGTCCGGGCCGACGCCGTACTCGGCCAGCTCCTTCGCGACCCCGAAGCTCTCGGCCTCCCGCCCCCAGCGCTGCTCCGGATGGATGCCGCCGCCGAGCGTGTACATCACGGTGTCCAGGTCGGGGCACACCCGCAGCCCGTGCAGCGTGATGTCGTCCCCGACGTTCCCGATGACCGTCACCTCGGCCCCCGGCGCCGCGTGCAGCAGCCCCTCGAGGAACCGCGCCCCGCCGACGCCGCCGGCCAGCACGGTGATCTTCTGCGTTTGGAAAGCGCTCACGATCTGAGCTTATGGCACCGGTAGGACGACCTGGAGACTCGCCCGGGTCCGCGGCCGGTGGGCAATCACACAACCTCGACGACGACGTAGACCCCCGGCGCCGCCATCGCCACCGCGCGCGGGGCGTTCGACGGGGCGAGCAGCAGCACGCCGGAGGGCCCGGTCCGGTGCACCCGGGCGCGGGTGCCGGGCGGCAGCAGATAGGAGGTGAGAAGCGCGGCGAGGTCCGCCTCGTCGTCCCCGGGGACCGTCGGCCGCAGCGCGAGACCCGTCGCGATGGCCACGGCGGCGTTGCCGAGACGCGCGGTGCTCGGCGGCTGCGGGGCGGGCGCGCCGAGCTGCGGGTGCGGCTTGGCGTCGTGCAGCACCATCGCGAGGTCGGGCGTGATGGTGTCGGCGGACGGCGCGGGGGTCGCGACGATGCGCGGAGCCATGGGGTGGATCCCGTCTGTGTCGGGGCTGGCTGGCTGGGCGGGGAAGGTCCCGGTCCGCGCGGCTCAGCGCCCGGACGGGGTCAGCTACAGCGACAACAACAGCTGCGGGAGATGAGCACGGGCATGCTCGCACTGCGCCGCGACCGGTGGGTCGAGCGCTGGGCGAAGGAGAGATGCTGCCCGCTCATGATGGGTCGAGGGTAGCACGCGGTTTCGGGGCCCGGGAGGCGTCTTCCGGAAGCCGAAACGGCGCCGTATATGCGGCCGCCTACGCAGCGTGGTCAGAGGGTTGTTCACTCGTTCGGGTGCAATTCGCATCGGCAATACCTTTCGAAGCCTCCTTCGACGCCTCCGCCGTGCTCGCCCCGGGGCCGCAGGTGGCGCCGCTGCGGGACACGCCGGGACGGTGCCGCCCGTACTGCTCCCTCCGAGTGAATCAGCGCTCCGCTATCAGATCCCGGCTTGACGCCCGTGGAACGACGCGCGTGTAATTTCCATCAGGCCACCGCATTGTGACGCCGCGTCATCAAGGGTGGTCGCAGTGGGAACGACAGTGGTGAGCACGGACGGATAGGCCGGGGCAGCGGCAGGCGCGAGCCTCCGCGCGCCGCGGGCGGCACAACAGGACGGGAGGCGAGGGCGTGACCGAGGTCTTCCCGCTGTTCGGCGGCTTCGACGAGGAGCTCAGCTGGCAGGAGCGCTCCCTTTGCGCGCAGACCGACCCCGAGTCCTTCTTCCCGGAGAAGGGCGGATCGACCCGGGAGGCCAAGCGGGTCTGCCTGGCCTGCGAGGTCAAGGCCGAGTGTCTGGAGTACGCGCTGGCCCACGACGAGCGCTTCGGCATCTGGGGCGGCCTCTCCGAGCGGGAGCGGCGCCGGCTGAAGAAGAAGGCCGCCTGAATATCACTGCTCGAATCGGCGAGGTTACCGAGATTTCGGATTTCCGTATCAATACGGACAATTTGCTTGAGCTGGCGCCGATATCCGACTTCGTCTACTAGGGTGGGGCGACCGCCGCCGCGTCGCATCCAGCGCTCGAGGCGCGGTGGAAACCGCCGTCGAGACCTAGGCCTCGCATGTCACAGTTCGCACCGCCTACGCGTTCCCGCGCGTACGCCGCCAATCCGCATGAAGCACTGCGCCGCCACGTCGTCACGGCCGTCCTGGTCAGCCACGACGGCGAGCGCTGGTTGCCGAACGTGCTCGATGCGCTGCTCGGTCAGCAACGTCCGGTACAGCGGATCATCGCCGTGGACACCGGCTCCCGCGACCGCTCCGCCGAGCTGCTGCGCTCCCGACTCGGCTCCGAGTTGGTCCTCGAGCGCAAGCGCTCCGTCGGCTACGGGTCCGCCGTCACCTTCGGCCTGGCCAACTCCGCCCCCGTCGGCTACGACGAGGTGGGCTACGACGCCAACGCGCCGATCGAGTGGGTCTGGCTGCTGCACGACGACAGCGCCCCCTCCCCGGACTGCCTCGGCCAGCTGCTGCTGACCGCCGAGGAGTACTCCGAGGCGCACCCGAGCGACCAGGTCGCCGTCATCGGCCCGAAGGTGCACGGCTGGTACGACCAGCGCCAGCTGCTCGAGGTCGGCGTCACCATCGCGGGCAACGGCCGCCGCTGGACCGGCCTCGAGCGCGGCGAGCACGACCAGGGCCAGTACGACGAGGTCCGCCCGGTGCTCTCCGTCGGCTCGGCCGGCATGCTGGTCCGCCGCGACGTATGGGACCAGCTCAAGGGCTTCGACCGGGCCATCTCGCTGTTCCGCGACGACCTCGACTTCTGCTGGCGGGTCAACAACGCCGGCTACAAGGTGATCGTCGCGCCCGAGGCGGTGATCCGGCACGCCGAGGCCTCGGCCAGGGAGCGCCGCCGGGTGGACGCCGGACCCAACCGGCCGCAGCTGCTCGACCGCACCCACGCGCTCTACGCGGTGGCCGTCAACAAGCCGACGCTGCTCTGGCCGCTGCTCTACCTGCGGCTGATCATCGGCACCTTCTTCCGGGTGCTCGGCCACCTGATCGCCAAGAGCCCGGGTCTCGCCTCGGACGAGTTCTTCGCGATGCTCGGCTTCGCCGCCCGTCCCGACCGGATACTCCGGGGCCGTGCGGCCCGCCGAAGAACCCGCGAGGCGGACCCGCTCGAGGTCGCCATGCTGCTGCCGCCGCGCGGCGCGCTCACCCGGGCCGCGATCGACTCCATCTGGACCCAGATGCGCGGCGAGAAGGCGCTGGACGGCGGGGCCAACGCCTCCCGGCACGGCTCGGTGGAGACCGGCCCGGTCTCCGAGGAGGCCGAGGCCCTGGAGACCGACTCCTTCGCCGTGCTCAAGCGGCTGGCCAGGAAGCCGATCATCGCGGTCGGCCTCGGCCTGACCGTCGTCACCCTGATCGCCGGACGCGGGCTGCTGTTCACCGGGACGCTGGCCGGCGGCGCGCTGTTGCCGACCCCCGGCGGCGTGAGCGACCTGTGGCATGAGTACGTCAGCGCGTGGCACGGCGTCGGCCTCGGCACCAACTCCGTCGCCCCGGCCTATCTCGGCCTGCTCGCGCTGGTCGGCACGCTGCTGTTCGGCAAGGCCAGCCTCGCGGTCCTGGTGCTGCTGCTCGGCTCCGTCCCCTTCGCGGGCCTGAGCGCCTCGTACGCCTTCCGCCGGGTCACCGACTCGGCCGTGCTGCGGATCTGGGGCGGCTACGCCTACGGCCTGCTCGCGGTCTCCCTCGGCGCCGTCGCCACCGGCCGGCTCGGCTCGGCGGTGGCCGTCGCGCTGCTGCCGCTGATCGTCACCAGCGCCGCCGACGCGATCGGCAGTTCGAGCCGGATCGGCTCCACCCGCTCCGCGTGGACCTGCGCGTTCATCCTGATGCTGGCCACGGCCTTCGCGCCGGTGGTCTGGGCGCTGGCCGCGGTCGCCGGAGCCATCGCGCTGGTCTCGGTGGCCTGGCGCACCCGGTCCAACGTCGTGGTCACCGCGATCCGGATGACGATCGTCCTCGGCACGCCGCTCGTGGTGCTCTCGCCCTGGTCGGTCACGCTCTTCCAGCACCCGAGCTCCTTCCTGACCGAGCTGGGCGCCGCGGGCTACGGCCTGAACGCGCCGGTCTCCACGCCGATCGGCCTGCTGCTCGGCGACCCGGGCGGCCCCGGCACGTACCCGTTCTGGTTCGGCGCGGGCATGCTGCTGACGGCGCTGGCCGCGCTGCTGCGCGGGACCCGGCGGCGCGTGGTGATCTCGGCATGGATGATCTCGCTGCTCGGCTTCGGCTCGGCGCTCTTCCTGACCCGCACGACCGTCACCGCCTCCGACTCCTCGATCGGCGTCGTGCCGTGGCCCGGCGTCTCGACGGCGCTGCTCGGCTTCGGCCTGATCACCGCGACCGTCGTCGGCGCCGAGGGGGCCCGCGAGCGGATCGCCGGCGCCGAGTTCGGCTGGCGTCAGCCGGTCAGCGTGCTGGTCACCGCGGCCGCGGTGCTCGCCCCGGTCGCCGCGGGCGCCTGGTGGCTGGTGCGCGGCGCGGACAACCCGATCAGCCGGGTCTCCGCCGGCCTGCCGCAGTACCTCGCGGCCGAGGACGGCAGCGCCGCGCAGGTACGCACCCTGACGCTCACCGCGGGCGCCAACGGCACGGTGGCCTACACCGTCGCCCGCGGCTCAGGACCGATCCTCGGCGACGCGGACATCCACCTGACGACGGCTCAGACGCAGAAGCTCGACACGCTCGTCGGCCAACTGCTCTCCGGCAGCGGCGGCAACGCCGCGCAGGGCCTGGCCAGCCTGGACATCGGCTACGTCTGGGCGGCCGCCTCGGTGCCCACGGCGATCACCCACTCGCTGGGCAGCACCGCCGGCCTGACCGCGGACGTGCTCACCGGCAGCACCGGCACCTCGACCGACTACTGGCAGGTCAACGGCACCGTCGGCCGGATCACCCTGCAGGACGCCAAGGGCGCGGCGATCGCGCTGCAGTACCAGTGCTCCGGCTCGACCGCGAATCCCGGCACCTCGGCGCAGGGCGCGGCCGCGGCCTGCGCCCAGGACATCTCCGCGCAGGTCAACGTGCCCGCGGGCAACGCCGGCCGGGTGCTGGTGCTGGCCGAGCAGGCGGACGGCGGCTGGACGGCGAAGGAGAACGGCCAGAAGCTGCCGACCACGACGCTGTCCGACGGCCTGCAGGCCTGGACCATCCCGGCGGGCGCGGGCACGATCACCGTCGGGTACCAGTCCTACACGCACACCATCTGGTTGATCGGCGAGGCGCTCGCCTTCGCCGCGGCGACCATCATGGCGCTGCCCTTCGGCCGCAGGCCCGAGGACGGCGGCGACGAGGAGGACGAGTACGCGGAGGCGGCCGAGGCGGCTGCGGAGCCCGGCGGCGAGGGCCGCGGGGGACGACGCGGCCGTGGCGACGGCGGCGGCGCGGAGTCCGCACCGGAGCCCGAGCCGCAGCCGGTTCCGATGCCGATGCCGGTACAGGCTCAGGCGCCCGAGGCCGAGACGTATGTGGCGCCCGCGTATGAAGAGGCAGCCGAATACGAATCGGCGGCAGCGTATGCGGAGCCGACGTACGAGGTGGCGGCCGCGTACCAGGCCCCCGTCTACGAGAGCACCGAGGCCGTCAGCGCCGATCTCTACCAGCCGCCGCAGGCCGAGGCCGAGTACGGCTACGAGTCCGGCGCGTACCAGCAGCAGGGGTACGAGGCGTATCCGCAGCAGGGCTATGAGCAGCCGGCCTATGGCTATCCGGAACAGCAGCCGCCGCAGCAGCCGCAGTACGAGGCGTACCCGCAGCAGGGCTACGGCTATCCGGAACAGCAGCAGCAGGGGTACGAGGCGTACCCCCAGCAGGGTTACGAGCAGTCAGGCGCGTACGAGCAGCAGCAGTACGCCGCCGATCCGTACGCGGCCCAGCCGCCGCAGTACCCGCAGGAACAGCAGTACCCCCAAGAGCAATACCAGCAGGAACAGCAGTACCCGCCGCATCCGCAGGAACAGCAGTATCCGCCGCAGAACGACCCGAACAACGCGGCTGAGCAGTACCCCGAGTTCGAGCAGTACCCGCCGGGTTACGGCTCGCCGGAGCAGCAGTACGAGGAAGGCTGGGGCCGGTGAGCGACATCCAGAAGCAGTCCCGGCTCGGCCCGGTGGCGGGCGTCGGCCGGCGGATCCAGGTCGCGGGCATCGTCATCGCCGCCCTGGTGATCGGCGTCGGCTACGGCTACGCCAAGCCCGCGGCGACCTCCGCGGCCTCGGCGAGCAAGGCCGCCGCGCAGTCCACGACCACCCCGGTCAGCAGCGCCACGATGGTTTGTCCGCTGATCAAGGACAGCGGCGCGACGAACATCAGCACGTTCTCGCCGGGCACCGTGTCCGTCTCCGGCGGCTCCACCGAGAGCGTCACCCAGCTCCAGGGCACCGGCAACGTGCTCACGGCCGGCAAGTCGGGCACGCTGACCATCGCGACCGGCCTGTCCGGCGGCCTGACCTCCGCGCAGGACATCTCCAACCCGGTGATCGCGAAGGTGACCGGCGCCGACGCGGCCGGGTTCACCATGACCGAGACCGCGCCCTCCGGCTCGACCAGCGCCGACAAGGGCCTGGCCGCGGAGAACTGCGGCAGCCCGGACACCGACTTCTGGTTCGTCGGCCTCGGCGACGACTCGGCGCCGTTCTCGCTGCTCAACCTGGTCAACGTGGACAACGTGGCGGCGAGCGTCACCGTCACCATGTACACCGCGAGCGGCCAGCTGGTGCAGGGCCCGTCGGCGCAGTCCCTGCAGGGCCTGACCATCCCGGCGAACTCCCAGCAGTCCTCGCTCATCAACGTCCTCGACGGGCAGAAGCAGGGCGCGCCCTACGCGATCCACGTCGTGGCCAACGCCGGGCGCGTCGCCGCCGCGGTCCTGGACTGGGACAACAACGGCGGCGGACGCGACTTCATCGGCTCGCAGAAGTCCGCGACCACGCTGCTGTTCCCCGGCATCCCGCAGGCCGAGGACAACGAGAAGGTGCTGCTGTCGCTGCTGTCCCCGACGGCGGACGCGAGCGTGGCGCTGCGCTGGGTCGGCCACTCGACGATCACCCCGGCGGTCAGCTCGTCGTTCTCCGGCGACCTGGTGCAGGGCAAGGTGGCGTCGGTGGACCTGAGCCAGGTGCCGACGCAGGGGGAGTACGCGGCGCTCGAGGTGTGCGCCGCGGATAGCGGGGCGACCCAGTGCCTGCCGGTGACCGGTTCCGGCGGCGCGCTCCCGATCGTCGGCGAGGTCCAGATCACCCAGTCGGACGGCGGCGGCCAGGACACGGCGTACACCAACCCGGTGCTCCCGCTGAGCGGCGACGGCATCGTGGCGGACAACGAGTCCAACTCCGTCGTCACGCTGACCAACACCGCTTCTACCGCCGCCCAGGTGAAGATCACCGAGACCGGCGGCGGCAGCACCCCGGCGGTCAGCAAAACGACCGTGTCGGTGCCGGCCGGCCAGACGGTGGACGCGACGCTCGCCGAGCCCAAGGGCTCAAGCGGCGACTTCGCGCTGACCGTCACGCCGCTGGGCGGGGCGCTGGGCGTCTACGCGGCCCGGATCGAGGGCACCGGCAGCAACCTGAGCATCCAGCCGCTCAGCACGGCGGCGGAGACGGTCACCATCCCGGCCGTCGGCCAGGACTCCTCGGGCCTGGTGCCGCAGAACTAGGCGGAAATAGGCGACCGCTGTATCCAAATGAGGTTAATCTGGCGGTGTCAGTTATCACCGTTCGCCGGGGAGGCCGCCGTGACTATCGACCCAGCCGACGCCGAGCACGCTGAGCGACCATTCGGGCGCGCGCCGGAACCGACCTTGGAGGAGATCCTTCGGGCCAAGCATCCCGAGGGAACGTTCACCATCGCGGATGCCTATGCGGGCCCGAGCCCGTTCGAGTCCGACGAGGAGATCGACGAGTTCATCCTGGCTGTTCGCGAGTGGCGGAACGAGAGCCTCGCGTGAGCGCACCCGTCGTCCTGCTGGACACCGATGTCGCCTCCCTGGGCGCCGCATAACCGCGCTCAGCTGCGCTCATGGCTCTCGGCTGTGCCCACGATCCACAGCAGCAATGCAGTCTGTGACGTATGGGGCATGCTCTCGGCTGACGGTCACGTCCGTGGTCGGCATCGTCCGCAGAACGACACAGGGGTCGCGGCGGTCGCCCTTGCCCATGGCTTGCCGTTGGCGACGCTCAATGTCAAGGACTACGCCGACATCGAAGCCAATCACGGACTGAAGCTGGTTCGACCGCGTCCCGGCGAAACCTGGTAGATGCTGCCGAAAGGCCGCGCCAGGCGCCCGGCCTTGCCACATCGGGAATGAGGGCTGACGCGGCGATCCGTCAGTCCTCGTCCGTCTCCGGGTCGATGATCTCCGGGTCGAGACCCAGCAGCTCGGCCACCTGCTCGACCACGACCTCGTACACCAGCGGCACGAGCTCCGCCTGGGTGGCCGCGCGCACCTCGGTCGGGCGGCGGTAGACGACGATCCGGTCCGGCTCCCCGCGCGCGGCCCGGATGGCCCGGCCCAGTGGCACCGGATCGGCCGACCAGTACTCGGCGCCCGGCGGCGGGACCTGCTCGACCGCGAACTCGACCGCGGCCAGCTGCGGCCAGCGCTGCTCGAGCCGCTCGACCGCGTCCAGCACCAGGTCGTCGAACTTCTCCGCGCGGGTCAGGCTGAGCGGAAGCTCGGCCGGGGCCAGCGGCCCGCGTAGCCCGCGCCCCCGGCGGTCGCGCGTCTTGCGGCGGCGCGGCTGACCCGGCGGCGGCGAGGAGGGGATATTGGACTTACCGTGCACGCCACAGACAGTAATACACCGGCGGCGGTTAGGGCTCTGCCTTCGCGGGCGGGTGGCCGCCGACCCACCGGACGGCCGACCGCGGCGCCCTCACGGCCATCACCAGCGTTACGTACGCCGTCGCAGGATGTGACGGCGCGCGCGGGACGGCCATCACCAGCGTTACGTACGCCGTCGCAGGATGTGACGGCGCGCGCGGGACGGCCATCACCAGCGTTACGTACGCCGTCGCAGGATGTGACGGCGCGCGCGAGACGGCCATCACCAGCGTTACGTACGCCGTCGCAGGGGGCGCACGAGACGGCTTGTGTGAAGAACGACGGGCGCGGCGTATGGCCGCCCGGCCCTCTATCGCAATACACTCGCGCACGTGAGTCTTGTCCGTCGCTGTTCGCGCACCGCCTGTGGTCGCCAGGCGGTGGCCACGCTGACCTACGTCTACGCGGACTCGACGGCGGTGCTCGGACCACTCGCCACCTACGCCGAGCCGCACTGCTACGACCTGTGCGCCGAGCACTCCGAGCGCCTCACCGCCCCGCGCGGCTGGCAGATCGTGAGGCTCTCGCCGCCCGAGTCCGGCCGCCGCGCCCCGTCCACCGACGACCTCGAGGCGCTGGCCAACGCCGTGCGCGAGGCCGCCCGCCCCCCCGAGCCCGCGCCCGCCCCGCCCGCGGAGCCGCCGAACCGCGTCGGGCGCCAGGGGGACAAGCCGCCGCGCCGCGGGCACCTGCGTTCGGTCGACGACGCGGACGGTTCGGCATTCACGTCCAGCCGGTAGGCTCTGCCGGGACGGACCCCGACCGACCCGAAACGGAGCCGAGCACCCGTGACCGCCCCGCACCCGACCGCAGGCGACCTGACCCACCTGGTGAAGGCATACGACGTCCGAGGAGTCGTACCCGACCAGCTCGACGAGTCCATCGCGCAGGCGCTCGGCGCGGCCTTCGTGCGCGTCGTCGGCGCTAAGGCGATCACCATCGGCTACGACATGCGCCCCTCCTCTCCCGCGCTGTCCGACGCCTTCGCGCGCGGCGCGACGAGCCAGGGCGCGGACGTCGTGAAGATCGGCCTGGCCTCCACCGACGAGCTCTACTTCGCGGCCGGCTTCCTCGACCTGCCCGGCGCGATGTTCACCGCGAGCCACAACCCGGCCAAGTACAACGGCATCAAGATGTGCCGGGCGGGCGCCGCCCCGGTCGGCCAGGACACCGGTCTTTCCGAGATCCGCGAGCTGGCCGCCCGCGAGCTGGCCGAGCCGGGATCCGTCTTCCAGGACGCCGAGACCCCCGGCACCGTGACCGAGCGCGACCTGCTGACCGGCTACGCGGCGCACCTGCGCTCGCTCGTCGACCTCAGCGAGATCCGCCCGCTCAAGGTGGTCGTGGACGCGGGCAACGGGATGGGCGGGCATACCGTGCCGACCGTCTTCCACGGCCTGCCGATCGACCTGGTGCCGATGTACTTCGAGCTCGACGGCTCCTTCCCGAACCACGAGGCCAACCCGCTGGACCCGAAGAACCTGGTCGACCTGCAGAAGAAGGTCGTCGAGGTCGGCGCGGACATCGGCGTGGCCTTCGACGGCGACGCCGACCGCTGCTTCGTGATCGACGAGAAGGGCGACCCGGTCTCCCCGTCCTCCGTCACCGCCCTGGTCGCGGTGCGCGAGCTGGCCAAGCACCCCGGCGCCACGATCATCCACAACCTGATCACCTCGCACGCGGTCCCGGAGATCGTCCGCGAGCACGGCGGCGTCCCGGTGCGCACCCGGGTCGGCCACTCCTTCATCAAGCAGCAGATGGCCGAGCACAACGCGGTCTTCGGCGGCGAGCACTCGGCGCACTACTACTTCGCCGACTTCTGGAAGGCCGACACCGGCATGCTGGCCGCGATGCACGTGCTGGCCGCGCTCGGCGAGCAGCCGGGCCCGCTGTCCGAGCTGACCGCCGAGTACTCCCGCTACGCCGCGTCCGGCGAGATCAACTCCGAGGTGGCCGACCAGGCCGGGCGGACCGCCGCGGTGCGCGCCGACTTCGCCGCCCGCCCCGGCGTCGAGATCGACGACCTCGACGGGATGACCGTCGCACTGCCGGCCGAGGGCTGGTGGTTCAACCTGCGTCCGTCCAACACCGAGCCGCTGCTGCGCCTGAACATCGAGGCGCGCACCGACGAGGAGGTCGCCGCCCTGCGCGACGAGGTCCTCGCCATCGTCCGTTCCCCGGAGGCCTGAGGCTCGCCGGAGGCCTGAGCAATCATGAACAGTGCACCCTGATCAAGCTGACGCCACGCTGGAGACCTACATGAGCACCAGTACCCTGATCGAGCCCAGCCTGCTGGAGATCCTGGCCTGCCCGGCCTGCCACTCGCCGCTGCGCGAGGACGCGGAGGCCGGCGAGCTGGTCTGCACCGACACGACGTGCGCGCTGGCGTATCCGGTGCGCGACCACATCCCGGTGCTGCTGATCGACGAGGCGCGGAAAAGCGCATAGGCGGAGCACGTGACGAATCCCGAGGAGCTCCTGGACGACCCGCAGGCCCTGGAGGACGCCGACATCGGCGGCACCCTGCGCCTGGTGGCCATGGGCGGTGCCCGGATCCGGCGCGCCGCCGCGCTGCGCGAGCTGGATCCGGACGCCGGTCCGGCGTTGGACGCGGTGGCGGCCGACGGCCGTCCGCGCGCCCTGGTGCTGCTCGGCTACGGCACCGGAGCGACCGTGGCCAAGCTGGTCTCGGCCGTGGCCGGCGCCGGGGCGGGGGTGCCGATCCTCTCGGTGCCCGGGCCCGCGCTGCCCGGCTGGATCGGCCCGCTCGACCTGGTCGTGGTCGCCTCCACCACCGGGCGCTCCCCGGAGATCGCCGCCGCGCTGGCCGAGGCCGGCCGGCGCGGCTGCCGCGTGGTCGTGGTGGCCCCGCCTGGCTCCGAGGTCGGCCTGCTGGCCGCCCCCGCGCGGGCGGTGCTGCTCGGCATGGCGGACGAGTCGGCCCCGGTCTGGGCCCGGCTGTGGTCCGTCGCCATCCCGGCGATGCTCGCGATCGAGGCGGCGGGCATCCTGCCGGCTCAGCCCTATGAGGCGGCGGCAGCGGCGGCGGACGACGCGGCGGTGCGTTTCCGCCCGAGCCAGGAGACCTTCGTCAACCCGGCCAAGCAGATCGCGCTGCGCTGCGTGGACCACCCGGTCGCCGCCTGGTCCGCCGGGCCCGTCGCCACCGTGGCCGCGGGACGGCTCGCCGACCAGGCCGCGCTGCGCGCCGGACGCCCGGTGCTGCACGCCTCGCTGCCCGACCTCGGGCGCGGCCAGCTCGGCCTGCTCGACGGCGGCGCGGCCGCGGCGGCCGAAGCAGACCTCTTCTACGACCCGGAGGTCGACGGCCCGCGCGTCGGCGGCGGCGTCTCGCCCGCCTTCGTGCTGCTGTCGGAGGCCGGGATCGAGCCGCGCTCGACCGTCGTCGAGGCGATGGTGAACGAGCGCAATCTGCCGCTCAGCTCGGTCGTCGCCGAGCAGGCCACGACGCTGGAGCGGGCCGCGTACCTGCTCGCCCTGGCCGACTTCACCGCCTGCTACCTGGCGATCGCCACGTCCGCGGGGCCAGACCAGGGCAAGGCGATCGAGGAGTTCCGGCTGCGTACCGCGCAGTGACAATCACGGTGCCGCTCGCGATAGAATTTCATGAGTAGCACCGAGTACGCATGAAGCCAGAGGAGCCGGGGGACGCTCAGCCATGGCAGACGGGGCAGTACAGGTCACTTTCGAGACCATTCAAGACGCCGCGGCACAGACCGGTTTGACCAACCGGACCATCCAGACGCTGCTGGATGACCTGTACCGCCAATTGCAGCCGATCTTTTCCACCTGGACCGGCACGGCCGCCGCGGGATACCAGTACCAGCACCAACAGTGGGTCGCTGCTGCCGAGGACCTGAACACCGTCCTGCAGCACATCTCCAACGTGCTGCTGGAATCCCACGACACTTACAGCCAGGCTGAGACCGCTGCCTCGCAGCTCTGGGGCTCCTGAATACCCGAGCCTCCATGCGCCTGCTGACGCGGGATCACGGTCATGGCTAGACTCGCGCTGCGTAGTGCCCTGCCTACTAGCGTCGTGGAGGAATGGTCGAGATGACCCAGGTCGCAGTGCTGTCCGATTTCAAGGTGCGGGATCTCTCGCTGGCTGAGTTCGGCCGCAAGGAGATCCGCTTGGCCGAGCACGAGATGCCCGGCTTGATGGCGGTGCGCCGCGATTACGCCGAGGCCCAGCCGTTGGCCGGTGCGCGGATTACCGGTTCGCTGCACATGACGGTGCAGACCGCGGTGTTGATCGAGACCCTCGTTGCGCTCGGTGCGCAGGTGCGGTGGGCGTCGTGCAACATCTTCTCGACCCAGGACCACGCGGCCGCGGCCATCGCCGTCGGTCCCACGGGCACCGCGGAGGAGCCTCGCGGGGTGCCGGTGTTCGCCTGGAAGGGCGAGACGCTGGAGGAGTACTGGTGGTGCACCGAGCAGGCGTTGACCTGGCCGGAGGGTCAGACTCCGAACATGATCCTGGACGACGGCGGCGACGCGACGCTGTTCGTGCACAAGGGTGCCGAGTACGAGAAGGCCGGCGCGATTCCGGCCGACGGCGCGGATGACGCCGAGGAGTGGCTGGTCATCCTGGCGACGCTGCGCGCCTCGCTCGCCGTCGACGCGACCAAGTGGACCCGCGTGGCCGACTCGATCAAGGGCGTCACCGAGGAGACCACGACCGGCGTGCACCGGCTCTACGAGATGGCCCAGGCCGGGGTGTTGAAGTTCCCGGCGATCAACGTGAACGACGCGGTGACGAAGTCGAAGTTCGACAACAAGTACGGCTGTCGGCACTCGCTGATCGACGGCATCAACCGGGCCACCGACGTGCTGATCGGCGGCAAGGTCGCGGTCGTCCTCGGCTACGGCGACGTCGGCAAGGGCTGCGCCGAATCGCTGCGCGGTCAGGGTGCGCGGGTGATCGTGACCGAGATCGACCCGATCTGCGCGCTGCAGGCGGCGATGGACGGCTACCAGGTCACCACGCTGGACGAGGTCGTCGGGATCGGCGACATCTTCGTCACCTGCACCGGAAACCGGGACATCATCCTGGCCGAGCACATGGGCCGGATGAAGCACCAGGCGATCGTCGGCAACATCGGCCACTTCGACAACGAGATCGACATGGCCGGGCTCGCGAAGACCCCCGGCGTCGAGCGGATCGAGATCAAGCCGCAGGTCCACGAATGGCGCTTCGCGGACGGGCACACGATCATCGTGCTCTCCGAGGGCCGCCTGCTGAACCTGGGCAACGCCACCGGACACCCGTCCTTCGTGATGTCCAACTCCTTCGCGAACCAGGTGCTCGCGCAGATCGAGCTGTTCACCAAGCCGGACGAGTACCCGGTCGGGGTCTACACGCTGCCCAAGCACCTGGACGAGCACGTCGCCCGGCTGCACCTGGACGCGCTCGGGGTCAAGCTCACGAAGCTGACCGAGCGCCAGTCCGCCTACCTGGGAATCCCCGTCGAGGGTCCGTATAAGCCGGAGACCTACCGTTACTAGGAGTGCCCAGTTCTCGCCGGTACCGCTCCGCCGTCACCGCCACCAAGTACTGGTAGGGGGCGACGCCGCGGGGCGGGGCCGGGGTGACGTGGTCCGCGACCTGCCGCGCGAGCTCCTCGGTGAGCTCGGCCGCGGCGGCGCGGTCTAGTTCGAAGACCCGGGAGAGCAGTTGGCGTGCCGCCAGGATCAGTCCGGGCGGCACGTCCTCGACCCGGGCTCCGGCGGCCCAGCGGGCGAGCTCCGGGTGCGGCGGCATCGGCATCGTGCCCGGACTCGACTCGCTGCGCTCCCGGACGACGATGGTCCCGGCGAGCAGGTCGCCGAGCCGCCGCCCCTGCCCGGAGCAGGCCACTGCGACCGCGCCGGGCAGGCCTAGCAGGATGAGCACCGGCAGCCCGCTGATCAGCGTGATCGGCAGACCGATATCCGCGAACAGCAGGGCCATCGCGCGCACCATCGCGTGCCGGAACCGCTCCGGCCCGCCGTCCAGACGCACCACCCGCAGCCCGGCCGCGAGCTTGCCGACGGAGCGTCCCGAGCTGACCGTCTCGCACACCAGCGGATAGCCGATCGCGACCAGCAGCAGCGAGACGATGTCGAGCGCGGCGATGGTGTCCGAGGACGCGCCGGAACCGGCCAGCGCCTCAAGCAGCGTGTGGCAGGCCAGGTAGAGGATGCCCATCAGCACCAGGTCGAGCACGAGCGCGACGGCCCGGCTGCCGAGGCGCGCGGGACGCAGCTCGAGCGCCACGCCCTCGGCGACCACCAGTTCCGACACGGTCTCTGTGCTCCCCACCCTCAATGAGTCACTGCTGTGCGGACCAACCTATGACACCTATGCCCTGGCCGTGAACAGATCGATGCCGTTAGCGTGTGCCCGTGGACATCGACGCGTTCGTGGTGAAGAACGCCCCCAAGTGGAACAGGCTCAACCGCCTGGCCCGGCAGCGCCGTAGCCTCACAGCGGCGGAGGTCGACGAACTCCTTGCACTACACCAGGCAACGGCTCGCGACCTCTCAGTGGTGCGGACCAACCTGCCGGACGCGGAGATGGTCGGCCGACTCTCCGGCACGCTGGCGCTGTCCAGGTCGGCACTTACGGCACCGCGGGTGGCGCGCTGGGCGGTGGTCGGCGACTTCTTCACGGCGAAACTGCCCGCAGCGCTCTACCGCGCACGCTGGTGGTGGGGGATCACGATGGTCGCATCACTGTTGCTGGCACTGGCGATGGGCGTCTGGCTGGTCCACGATCCGTCCGCCCGCAACCAGCTGCTGCCGCCGGACTACGTGCAGCAGCTGACGAAGCCGGGCGGCGAGTTCGAGACGTACTACCGGTCGGCGCCCGCGCGGGACTTCGCCTTCAAGGTCTGGACGAACAACTTCTTCATCTCCTGGGAGACCCTGTTCTCCGGGATCCTGCTGGGCCTGCCCGTTGTGCCGATCCTCTTCTCCAACAGCGCGAACCTCGCCCTGGACGGCGCGTACATGGTCTCGGCCGGGCGCGGCGAGACCTTCTTCGAGCTGATCCTGCCGCACGGCATGCTCGAGCTCACCTCGGTCTTCATCGCGGCGGGCGTCGGCCTCAAGCTCGGCTGGACGCTGATCGCCCCGGGCGCGCGTTCGCGTGTGATGGCCTTGCAGCAGGAGGGCCGGATCGCCGGAGTCATCGCGATCGGCCTGATGCTGACGCTGGCCTGCTCGGGGGTGATCGAGGCCTTCGTGACGCCCTCGGGCCTGCCGGCCTTCGCACGTATCGGCATCGGCGCCGTCGTGGAGGTCGCGTTCCTGAGCTACGTCTTCGTCTTCGGCCGCCGCGCCTTCCTGCGAGGCGAGACCGGCGACCTGGGCGCGGACGACCGGGTGGACGAGCTGCCGAGCGTGGCCTGATGCCCGGGGCCGTCGGGCCCTAAACCCTGGCCGGCAAGGTTTCTGACTTCGCGTCACCTGGGGATTGGCCAGATCGGTCCCCCGTGGTGCATACTCTTAAACACCGCCACGGAGCAACGAACCGAAAAAGTTCGCCAGCCCGGGTCGCTTGACTCGAGAGGGTCAGATGGCTAAGGTGGAAGGGTTGCGGTCAAGCGAAACGCACCGGCAAAGCCCAAAAGCATCAGCTTAAGGCCAAGTCAAGCGGAGCGCAAGAGGCAATCGCCGGATGTGGTAAGGTTTACCGCAGAAGGAACGGCAGGAAAACGCAAGACAAACGAAGTAAGCGCCGGTCGCCGAGGCGGGTCCCGAATGGGGTTCGTAGTACGCGGTGAGTGTGTCTGTTTCTTGAGAACTCAACAGTGTGTCATTTGTTTACGATGCCAAATGTTTAATTTGGTTGATTGTCCCGACCTCCGTCGGGATGTTTCAGCCGGGTTTTGAATTCTTTTTTGGAGAGTTTGATCCTGGCTCAGGACGAACGCTGGCGGCGTGCTTAACACATG
>Ga0185299_10001830_pt1 | contig 36971 bp, 38 predicted proteins | sample PaiPotPPA55metaG_FD_128002 | JGI IMG/M metagenome (GOLD analysis project Ga0185299, IMG submission 128002) | Iron sulfur acid spring bacterial and archeal communities from Banff, Canada, to study Microbial Dark Matter (Phase II) - Paint Pots PPA... ...
CCACCACTCCACCACTCCACCACTCCACCACTCCACCACTCCACCACTCCACCACTCCACCACTCCACCACTCCATCACTCCATCACTCCATCACTCCATCACTCCATCACTCCATCACTCCATCACTCCATCACTCCATCACTCCATCACTCACCGGTCTGATGGGCATCGCCGAGAAATAGGATTACCTCATCGAAGAATCGCTTTGGTTGCTCGATCCACGGTAGATGTCCGACATTTGCGTAAAGGCTCAATGTGGATCCGGGAATAGCGACATGCATTCGTTCCGAAACCTCGACGGGACAGATCCAGTCGACCGTACCTTGTATAATTAAGACTTTTGCTCGGATATTAACGTAGTCGTGCGATTGACTCCGTGGGTGGAGGTTATCGGCCGCCGTTTGTGCTCTCGACGCGTACGAGGAGAGCTGGGTTCCTTTTAATGTCTGCTCTAATGCCGGCAGGAAACGATCAGGGTCCGAGAAGTACAACGGTAGGATCCTCTCTAAAGATGCGCCGAAGTGCTCGTCTGAATCGTCTGCAGGATCATCATTCAAAGCCTGGATGGCATTTTTGTATTTCGGATCGTCATGCCAAAGTGTGAGAAATCGTTGGGTGGCATTTTCAGCTCTGTCATCGAGAACTTCTGTCTCAATCAGAACAACCTTCTCCGCCCGCTGTGGATAACGCTCTGCGTAATCGAGGGCAATAGCACCGCCGTTAGAATGTCCCAGGAGATTAATGGAATCGAGACCGAGATACGATCGGAGGCGATCGATATCATCCGCCATTACAGCGGTGCTCATTTGTCCGCTGTTCTCCGGACGGGTAGAGCCGCCGCTACCTCGCGTGTCGACATAGAGGAGCGTGAACCGTTCTTCCAACGGAGCCAGTCCTCTCTGAAGATAAAGTGAACCAATCCCCCAGCCAGGCGATGTAACGAGTAACAGCGGTCCGTGACCGGCCACGACATAGTGCAAATGAACGTCCGCCAGCTGCGCGTCATGGGTACCAACCGCTAACTTTGAATCGTGGTCACCTCCGAAAGCCGATTGGCCGCCAGCAGACAGCGTCGCGAGAATCACGGCGGCGATCAAACCTCTTGCAGCCAGCCCGGCACCTGTCTCCGCGAAGGTCTTGGCGGTCAGGGATAGCTTGTAGTGCCACTACTCTTTGCTTTCCTGCAGCGTTGATCATGAAATCTCCTGTGGTTGCGCGATGTTGCCCATATAAGGATCACAAGATTGAAGCAGAATGTGTAATGCGGACTGGCTGTTGGCTGACCTGCCGTTATTCTTGCCTCAAACGGCAGGACTGATGAGATGCCAGCAAGAATAAGATATTACTAACTCTCAGGAACTTTGGGTTTTGTAGATTCTGCTGAAAAACCCAGGGCGCTCACGCCCCCCGGTAGCGGCGACTGTCCAATGAGGTCTATAGCGCGCCAGGCCACATCAGGATCGCGGAGCAACAGATCAGCATGGCCAAAACGCGCAGTCGCCATCCCAATGCTCGGATGGCGACTGCGGGTTGAGGCTAGGCACACCTGTCGCTTCGATACGATGATGGATTAAAGCATACCATTAGACCTCACGGACAGTCGCCGCTACCGGGGGGCGTGACCTCCCGGGTTTTTCACCAGAATCTTTTGTATAGACGCGACCCCCGGGACCGACCTTAGCCTTTGTGAGCTTTGTGTCCTTCCTGTGCGAGATCCGAATTGGGCAACAGCTCGTTAAGAGGTGACCCAATGTGAGTGAAATATAACTCCGGCAATCCCGAAAGTTTTCGGGGTGGCCGGACTTTTTTTTGGCTATCAACGATTAATATTGCCACGGAGTCGGCGATAGTGATAAACGCACGGTCTCCTGTGTCTCTGTCGGCGATGAAACTTCCGTTTCTTGATCCCGCCTCGTCAGCGACCGGGATTTCTAGTCTCACCATATATGAACGTGAACGGTCTACTTAATACGGCAGGTCGGAGCGGTCCGGCCCGTTTCTTCGGTGGCGTCATCAAACGACGCCAATTAGCATCTGTTATGCTTGGCGCTACCGCCTTGCTATCCTTCGCGCCTGGCGGAGCTTTCGCGCAATCCAGTGCAACGGTCGCCCTCTCACCGGCGATCGCTAAATCGACGCTCCTTTCGACCATGGATCCGGCTCAGGAGATCACGATTCAATTTTCGTTGCCGCTCTCGGACAGCAAGGGCGCACACGATCTTTTACAACACGTTTCTAACCCGAAAGACCCGCTTTTCCGGCATTACATGACCGTAGAGGAATTCGCGGCTCGGTTTGGCGGGAACGCCGCTGATTTCGCGGCGGTCAAACAATGGGCAGTGGCGAATGAGCTTACTATCCTGCATGAGTCGTCCGCCCGGACCAGTCTGACCGTACGCGGCACCGTAGCGCAGATGGAAAAGCTGTTTAAGACCAAGCTCAGCAATTATCGGTCACCTGCAGGTGACGAGTTTCATTCCGCGAGTGTCGAACCAACTCTCCCGAGCGAGATCGCTTCGAAGATACGAGGAGTGGTCGGTTTAACTGGAGGCGTACAGAAGGTCCCGTTGTACAAGGTCGGCAAGACCTTGGGTGAAAACCCGGAAACTCCGGCTATCCATACTGACACCGCAGGCGGAACCGGTCCCGGCGGAACTTACGCCCCTGCAGATTTAAAAACCGCTTACTTCATCCCAACCTTTGGAGGGTTGGTACCGCAAACCGTGGCAATTTTTGAGCAAGGCGGGATCGTTAAAAGCGATGTTACGACCTTCGAGACGAAATACGCACTACCTGCGGTCCCAATCACGGTTAAGGGTGTGGCCGGATCCGACATCAAGCCTAACGGCGGAACGATAGTCGAGGTGGATCTGGATATCGAATCGATTATCGGCATTAACCCGAGCGTCAAAGAGATCCAGGTTTACGTCGCTGACTATCAAACCACTGATTTTAGTGTGGGCTTAGTCGATACTTTTGATGAGGTTGCAACTGCCGGTAAGGCCCAGACTCTAAGTGTTTCCTACGGGACAGACGAAGCGATACAAGGCCTAACCGCAGCACAAAATGAAGACGCTGCGTTGGTAGAATGCGGGCTTGCTGGAGTCACGGTAGTGGTTAGCGCCGGCGATGATGGAGCTTACGGCCGGAGCGGAGCCAACACCAATCCCGCTACGTTGAACGCGCCCGACCCGGGTTCGCAACCGCTGGTAACCTGTGTCGGTGGTACGACCTTGTTTACTTATGCGAGTGAACAATATCTCGGAGAAGAGGTCTGGAACGACCTTGGAATCGGCGACGGATCAACCGGCGGCGGCGTCAGTTCTTTCTGGGGCCTTCCTTCTTATCAGCCGGCGGCATTAGTGACATCGAATGGTGGAAGTTCTACGGCTCGGAATGTACCGGATGTTGGCGCGCTGGCCAATCCTTTGACTGGGTTCGGGGTCTATACGAAATCAGCCGGTGGCTGGATCCAAATCGGGGGAACCAGTCTGGCTGCGCCGCTCTGGGCCGGCTACATCAGTATTTTAAACTCCGGTTTGCAATACCTTACCGGTGTCACCACACCGGAGGTCGGCTTTTTTAACCCCATCCTATATCTCGCCCTCGGCAATAGCGATTTCCCCGCAGGGTTCTTGTACTCGGTCCTGGACGGCTCCAACGGGAACCTCGATCTGTACGGAACCGCGGGGTACAACGCCGGACCGCACTACAATAACTGCACCGGCCTAGGGTCCTTGTGGGGACCATCAGGGTATGAGGTAGTACTCGCTTCAGGTACTGGATCAGGGATACCTACCGCACCGGCTGGCATTGCCGTAACACCGGCGAAAACGTCGGCCGTAATCAGCTGGCCGAAATCATCTGGAGCAACCGGTTATGCGGTTTTTGTAAGCTATATCCCGACGGGCCAGACTACCATCGATTCACAATTCCTGGTCACCAAGGCCACCAAGATTACCGTCAAGGGTCTAGTGGCCGGGCGGCCGTATGGTGTCGCAGTAGCGGCCGTCAATTCAGGCGGTGCAGCAGAAACGACAACCAACTTCACGACACCGTAAGCTAGTGTTGAAGTAATTAGCTAGAGAATCTCCTATCCGGCGGCTGCTTTCCTGGCAGCCGCCGGTGTCATTTACGGGACCGGAAGTACGAACTAGGGAGAAAGCCAACGCTCGAGTCGAGCGGAAGGCTAGGAACCCAACCCCGACATCACCCCTCGATTATCACAGTCAACAAGACGAGACCCCGGGACCGACCGCCCGGTCCATGTGGGTAAATGCGCTTCCGGCCAGCGGTCCGGCAGCTGATTTACGCAGATGGAGATGGGACAGGGAACGTGATTGGTGAAAGCGCAGCCTAGTGAGCCGCTTCCCGGCCCTGTGAGTGTATTGTCCCGAAGGGACTCTAGGACTCAGCCTGGGGTTTTAACCCCAGGTGCTTATTAAAAAACCGCGCCGCCCTGAATGGGCGGTAGAATCGGTGCTTCAGGTGTGTAAAGTAGCGGCTATCTCAGTCCTGCCCATCCGGGTGCACCCCATCCATCCCACGTGCCCAATCCGTTTCTTCCCCGACCCGGCGGACTTCCGTCCGTCTACTCAGGCCGATTCGATCGACTCTCCCAGCCGATTACGCGGCCGTACTGATCGAAATGAATTCTCAGGATCCGACGCTCGGCATACGGGCCGTAGAAGGGAATGAATTGCTTGGCTTTGCCTAAGACGTAGACCCAGGTTTCTACGGTTTGACTCGATTGAAACACCTGGTCTGGCTCATCGTATTGAGCTATGACTTGATCGCGGGTTTCGCCGCGAAAAGGCGGCACGAATCCATTGTCTGATTCTCGGACGGGAGCCCCAGAAGCGCCGGCACCGTTGCTCGGTCCGGTAGAGTTGCAACCTGAGACCAGAGCCAAGCCGATCATCGCAAAAAGCATGGACCTGACGATTTGAATGCTGTTCATTTTTGTCATTCTAGACGGTGTCCGCCTCTGAGAGTTACGCTGCGATCTTTATGCTGGAACAGGTAACGCTTGGCGTCCTTGTCATCAAGCTCTGGCTGGAGTTTGAGGAGTTCGAAAGCGGCGACCCGTTCTCTCTTTCAGGAAAGATCGCGAAAAACCCGACGCGGCTCTTCGTTTCAGCCAACCTGGCGCACAACGGGTTTGGAATGCAGGGATGGACTGAGGGGGGAGGCAACCGGGCCGCGTGTATACAAAACACAGCTGGAGCGGCTCTGGGAAGATCGCGTTATGCCGGATCGGGGAGACGGGGCGGGGACGGTCCTCGTTCAGGCCAGCAAAGGCGCAGCTCTAGCACCTCGTGAGGCGCTTCGTTCTCGTCCTCCCGACTTCGCCCCGTCATCTGAAACTCCGGGAGGCTACGTCGGGCAGGCTGTCCTCGAATCCTGGCGAGCGGAGTGATGGAGTTTTGGAGTACCGGAGTGTTGCGCATTGTCGGAGACGACAGTACCCGGAACGTTAGGTCCTGCACCCGGATTCGCCGACTAATCGGGTACCGCTGTCGGTTGAAGGCCAACCGTAGAACATCAGAAGAGGTTTGTTGTATGTTAAGACGTGACCCCTATGGTTTGATCCCTAGTGGAGCCGCTTCCCGGCCCTGTGAGTGTATTGTCCCGAAGGGACTCTAGGACTCAGCCTGGGGTTCTAACCCCAGGTGCCTATCTCAGTCCTGTCCATCCGGGTCCACCCCATCCGTCCCACGAACCCCAATCTGCTTCTTCCCCGAACCCGGCGGCTTCAAGACTTTCGTTTCTAAATTGAATAGCTGTACGAATCTGCCGGTAAGCTTGATACTGAGTTGGACCACCTACATAAGCCCGATTGTTAGCTGGATCCGGAAAAACGTAGTAGGTTTTCCCGTCTTTGTGGACCAACGTCACTCTATCGGATGGAAGTGCTTTAAGTGTTTGTTGGTGCGCCGCCGTGTGGGGGACGATCACTTTGAAGCCCGCGGCGATTAGAAGCTTTTCTTTGTTCCGCGTCTCCCTCTGCGTCTCGGTACAGCTGACTGTCAGCGCTAAAAACGCGATGGCGCCGATGAGATTAAGTCCGGTGAATATACGGTTCATGCTTTCCCCTTTTTCTTAGGTCTCCTTCTCTCGGCTTGAGGTGCTAGGGCTGGAGGGCATTTCGCACCTTCAAGGGCGTGATGACCAGTATAAAAAAATGCGTCTTGGACGCAAGCATAGCCTGCAGCCATCCAACTCCTGATTGCGACGCGAACACGAATGTTATGAACGATTCGCAATTGCTTGAAATTCGCGATGAGTGGTGCCGTCAAATGGCCAGGCAGGCGATGCGAGATGCCAAGGAAATTGATGCACGGATTACGGCAGCTCGAGCGAACCGACTGGCCAGGCAATCGTCGCCAGAAGTGACGCACGCCCTGGATATGGAAATAGCCATGCTGCAGCGTATCAGGGAGGAATTGGAAAGCGACGTCGAGGATTGGGTCGGATAGATTTGCTTGCGCGCTACCTAGCCGCTATGCTCTGTTCCTTTGGGCTTAGTTTTGTCAGCTCCAGCATTGTGCGCGCGGTCTGAGCGCTTCTTCCGCTCCTCAAGAAATGCCTTTATTCGCTTAACGCTAGCCTTGCGACCAATTGCTGTCCCGTTGAGCCATAATTGGATCACAGTCGGGTGGGTTCCAAGTTGTGCCGCTTCGGCAAGATTACGAAGCGCCACCTCGCGTTCCTCCAATGTCTTCTTTAACACTCGCCTCTAAGAACTCACTCTCATTAGCAAAACTCTTCTCGACCCTGACACCTGCCCGCGCCGGCGGAAGAGACCACCGGCTTCATAGACAAGTTATATATTGGTATTAACGTTTGTTTAGCCCCCCAAGGCTCCTGGACCATAGTGTTCCGCAGAGAGTTTGGCTTCTGCGCAGTCCCAGGAGAAGGATCAAATGGCCGCTCTGATTGACTCCAGGGCGGCCATTTGAAGATCAGCGAAGCGCTGCCCCCTCACTAAGACGCGACGCTTGGTCGAGCGCTGGGTGGGTCAGGTCTTTGGCTTTCCATTGGCAGGGAGCGCCAGGATATCGCGCACGGCACGGTTTAAAGGCGTTGGCACGCCTACTACCTGGCCGAGCTCGACCACTCCTCCGCTGAGCCAATCAACTTCTAATCGGTTGCCGCGTTCCAGATCATGGTACATCGAGGAAACCATCTCCGCTGGAAGTTCGTCGCAGAAGGCGAGGCGATCCTCGGCATATTCGGCACTGAGCGCCACTCCGTGTGCCTGACCAACAGCAATGACTTCTTGCATGATATCCAACAGGAACCTTCGGGTCCGGGGATTTGTACAAATGGGGCCTATGGGTGAGCGGATGGTCGTAGTGGTGGCAGACAGGCCGACCAGGAAAACGAACTTCTCCCAGATGGCTTTGCGGATGTCCAGGCTCAATTCGACGTCGATCCCTCCCCGTCGACAGGCCTCCAGGAAAGCCTCTGCCCGCGTCGACCGCCGGCCGTCATATTCGCCGAAGACCAGTTTTTGCACGGTGCCGGTGTGGCTGATGACTCCGGCGCGAACGATGGTCGAGGCGATCCAGCAGACACCCCCAAGGAGCGGCTCACGGCCGAGGATGTCCCGCAGCACATCATCTTTCTGCACCCCATTCTGCAACGACAGAACTGCGGTTGTCGGTCCGACGATCGCTGAGACCGCGTGGGCTGCCGTCTCCGTGTCCCAGAGTTTGACGCCAATCAGCACGAGATCGACAGATCCCAACCTGGACGGATCGTCGGTAGCCTGCACCTTCGGGAGACGCACGTCGCCAAGCTTGCTCTCGACAGTTAGCCCACGCTCGCGGAGGGCGGCGAGATGAGCGCCGCGGGCTACGAAAGTCACGTCGGATCCACCTTGGGCGAGGCGCGCCCCGAAGTAGCCACCGTCACCGCCTGTCCCCATGACTGCGATTCGCATAAGACTCCTTTATCACGTTGCGTGCACCCGACAACATTTAGCGGCGGCCGGGCGACTACAGGTTTTTACAGAGGAGGAGGCAGCCGAAGCTTCGGCTTTTGCTTCGGGCTCCGGGTCAGATTTTCCTGTGTTATCGGGCACGCTATTCGATCTTATCACTTGTACTGGAGATTCGAGATGAGTACCAATTCCTCAGTCAATTCCGCTTTCGTCAATGTCTCTCGACGTCCCTCACTTGATTGTACAGCCGGATGACGGTGTAACTCCCGTCCGTCAATTCATCCGTAGTGCCCGGCACTCTCTCTTGATTAAGCAGTTCACATTCACTGAGCCCTCCTTAATTGATGCGGTGATTGATCGCAAAAATCAGGGGGTTGCCACTCGAGTAATACTCAACGCAAAACGATCCAGTGGTGATCGCGCGAATGATACTACCTTTGAAACCTTTCAGAAGGCAGGAGTCGATATCCGGTGGGCTAACCCGAAGTTTTATGTCACTCACGAAAAGTCGATCGTCGTCGATGGCAACGCCGCTTTGATTGCCACGTTTAACCTTGTCGAAAAGTATTTTACTGTGACCAGAGATTATGGGGTTCTGGTCTTTGATCCCGATAAAATTAAGCAGATCAGCGAAGGATTTGACGCCGATTGGACACAATCCGATTGGGCTCCTTCCGATACTACTGGGTTACTCTGGAGTAACCATAATTCGCGTGCGTTGATGTCTGGATTCATTGATCGCGCCGAAAAGACGCTCGATGTTCAGCACCCGAAATTCGTGGACACCACCATCCTGGATCGGTTGGTCGCCGCAGCGCATCGCGGTGTGCATGTCCGGGTTCTGTCCGGTGGGCGGCATGGGATCAGTGATTGGGATATCTTGGATACATTCTCCTCACTGCGAGTGCTTCAACGTTTTGGTGTCAAAGTGCATAAGCAAAAAAATCTTCGGCTTCATGCTAAACTGTTGATTGCCGATCATAAGACTGCGCTGGTGGGCTCAATGAACATCGATCGAAGCGCGTTCGATTTACGGCGCGAATTAGGGACCGTCATCGAAGACGCAAAAATCGTGGCGCGACTAGAACAGGTGTTTGCTTCCGATTGGGCCGAGTCGCATCACTACGATGCGCCGGATCCGCTCGATCCGGCCTCTCATCACGAGACGGATTTCCCGCACGACCCAGATCTCATGCATGAATGAACAGGCCAGTCTCGGGCAAAGCCGAGGGGGAAAGCCGTCGTTATGGGGTCTGGTCTGGACATTTAACCAGATTGCATTGGCTTCATTCGGCGGCGGTCTTTCGGCCTGGTCCCGCGAAGTCATCGTAGTTGAAAAACAGTGGATGGGTGAGGAAGAATTTCTGAGCGCCTCAACCATGTGCCGGATCCTTCCTGGCGCTAACCAGGTTAACTTGGCCGTATTTATCGGCGCAAAGTTCCGAGGGATTCCGGGAGCGATTGCCGCAGTTTTTGGCCTGACGCTCATTCCAGTGCTGATTGTACTCGGGTTAGCGGTACTCTACTTCCAGTTTCATCATATGCCGTCTTTGCAAAAGGTACTCCATGGCGCGGCTGCGGCCGCAGTGGCGTTGACGTTGGCCATGGCGGTTAAAACTGGAAAGAAATGTCTGCACGGTCCGGTACCGATTCTTCTGTTTCTCGCGACCTTTATTTTGAATGGAGTGTTACGATGGCCGTTGCTGTTTGTGCTCGCTATCGTTGGACCACTCAGCCTCATCTGGGCATGGCCGCGTCCTGGGACCAAATGAAGACCTGGTTACAAATTCTCATTCTGTTCGGCTCGCTTTCCCTGCTGTCAATCGGAGGAGGCAACTCCGTGCTTCCCGAGATGCATCAGCGCTCGGTTAACGATTATCGTTGGTTAACAGATACCCAGTTCGCTGATATTTTTGCGATTTCTCAGGCTGCCCCCGGGCCAAGCATTTTAATTGTTACTCTGATCGGGTATAAAGCTGCCGGTATTTTTGGTGCATTTCTTGCCACCGCCGCGGTTATTATCCCAGCGGGCGCCTTAGTTTACTTGGTCAGTCGGTTCTGGGAACATGCTGCCCGGTCTTCTATCCGGACCGCCATTGAAAAAGGATTCGCTCCGTTGACCGTCGGCCTGGTGTTAGCGACTGCCTATGTTCTTGGGCGCTCGACTGAGCATGATTGGAGATCGTATCTCCTGACCGCCATTTGCGCTGGGGTATTTATCTTTACCAGGGTCAATCCGTTGATCGTGGTGGCTATAGCAGGTTTAGTGGGGTTTCTCGGCTGGCTGGGGTAGGTTGCCCATTAAAGACTCGACCCCTATTCCGGTCCGGCACCCCAGCTAACGTCGTGCTAGGTGATGACTCGAACTGCGCTCCCGGAACTCGCCATAAATCCTTGAACGGTACCGGAACAAAATGCCGGCTGAATGAGACCCATGTCATTTGGTTCAAGAGCAGGCGTCGCAAAACCCTGGCGGCGCGATCCGTCCGCCATCGTGAACTCACAGGCGACCAGGTACATCTCGTCAGCAGCGACCGGAATTTCGCTCAGCCATAGACGAAATGTTTCCTCATCAGTTTCGTCATACCATGGCTCGTCATAGTCGATACTGTGACAGGAAACCCATACGGGATGGGAGACAAGATCGTCCGGCATAAGCTGGCCGAATTGTTTGAGGTTCGGGCGGTCAGGCATAGAAGTTTATCTCTCGGAGCAGCCGGCTCAGTGGAACGAAGCGCTCATCGGCAGTTCAAACTCTATCACCCGGGGCAATAGCCCCAGGTCTGCACCACACGCGGCCCGCTGATGACTGTCTCCGGATTACCGGCGAAATCATACAATTCATGAACAAGTCGCTCGACTTCAGCAGGGGAAGCGAGGCCTTCTGCTAGGACAGAGTCGGCGATGTTTTCCATCGTCAGAGGCGCCATCAGTTTCGACTCATCTGACATGGCTGCAAGTTGGACGACATTGATCTGAACCCTCTCTAATCCTGCTTTTAGAAGTAGTTCGGGCAAACGTGGCCCGATGTTGGGATCGGCGCCCCTGCGCTGTGCCGCCTTCGAATAAAGGTCGACATAGCGCGAGAACGCCGGGTGTTCGGGATGACAGAAGTGCCCGCGAAAATCAACATCCTCCACGGCTAAAACGCCTCCTGGATTAAGAGCCTGCCGCACTTTCTCTAAAACTTTCTGCGGATTTGTCAGGTGCGTCAGAACGAACCTTGCGTGGACGAAATCGAAGTTCTCAAGTTCGTCCTCGAGGATGTCGGCGAGTTTAAACTCTAGATTGGTGAGTTGATTCCGATCGGCTTCTTGGCGTGCCAGCCGAAGTTTGATTTCATCAATATCGGTAGCCACCACGCTGCCGTTTAGGCCAACAATTTCAGCCAGGTCGAAGGCTACATCGCCGCTTCCGCAACCGATCTCCAGGCACTTCATTCCGGGCCGAATCCCAGCTTGATTCAGAAGGCTTAGTGTCGTTGGCCGCATTACGCGGGAGAGTACCAACAGGCGGGCTCTTCCTTGCTCGCCGCCCCGAATGATGTAGTGCTTTTGCTCCATACGACATTTTTTTCTGAAGGCCACGTCAGTCCAGGCAATCTGGAGCCGCACCAGTCGAACCAGCAGCTTAGACGGCCGCCGCTCCTTGGAACGATCTACTCCTAACCTATTGATATGGCCGGTGCTGGTTTTGATCAACTTATGCGGTCAAAAAGGAAATGAGAAAAAGGTCAGATTGTAATCATTCATCTGTCACCATCAAAGCCACAGAATGTACCCGTGGAAGCGGGGGGATGAGGGATGCGCATCGCGAGGCCGCTAGCGCGGCCGTGAGAAGTGATTGGTGAGAGGTGATTAGTGATTGGTCCGCTAACCGGTTCCGGTGAATAAGCAAAACCTCACTTTTCCTGACCGTGATTTGTTTTGGGCAGCTCCAGGGAATATTGCCAGCGGTTTTGCTTTTGACTTTTGTGAGCGAGGAACGAGCGAGCAAAATAATCAAAAGCAAAATACAGTCACTCTTTCAGCGCGGAGCGGAAGCGAGCTCAAGTCCCGCGGACACGGCAGAATAAATGGTGGGCGGCAAGGCCACTCTTGAACCGCTCTTATGGCTTGTACATATTGGGGTTGCAACTCCTCCCATAGCATCCCCAATCCCCCCATATATGGATCTGCCACGCCGCTTTGCCCTTTGTTGTTTCTTCTCTTTTGGAGCGCTCGGTCTGGTTCGCGCGACGCCGCCTGATTTCGGACCGAACGTGATGATCTTTGACCCCAGTATGCCGACGAGCCAGATCCAGACGGCCGTCGACACAATCGCCAACCAGCAGGTTCCCAACCAGTTCGGAACGCAGCGCTACGCACTGCTGTTCATGCCTGGCACCTATGGAACTTCGGACACACCGCTTAATTTTCAGGTTGGCTACTACACTGCCGTGGCCGGCCTCGGCTCGTCCCCAGACGACGTTGTCATCAACGGGTCCATCGACGTCTATAACCAGTGCGATTCCTCCGGCTGCGTCGCGCTCGTTAACTTCTGGCGCTCCCTGTCGAACCTGAACATAAACGTCACCAACCCGACCTTTGGCTGCAAAACCGGCGAATTCTGGGCCGTGTCGCAGGCTGCGCCGATGCGTCGTGTCCACATCATCGGGCTTACCACCCTGATGGATTATTGCACCGGCCCGTCGTTCGCCAGCGGCGGCTTCATCGCTGATTCGGAGTTTGACGACAGCACCGTGGTCAACGGTTCGCAGCAGCAATGGCTGGTCAGGAATAGCAAGCTCGATGGCTGGTCCAACGGCGTCTGGAACCAGGTGTTCACCGGTGTCGTGGGCGCCCCTGCGCAAAACTTCCCAAGCTCGAATCAGTATACCACGCTCGCGACCAGCCCGGTGACGCGAGAAGCGCCATACCTATATGTGGATGCTAATGGCCACTACTGGGTATTCGTACCCTCCGTGCAGAGCAACTCCGTGGGCACGACTTGGGGCGGTGGATCAACTCCAGGTTCATCCATCTCCATCGACAATTTCTTCATCGCCAAGCCGACGGACAGCGTGCAGAAGATCAACAGCGCACTCGCCCAGGGCCAGAACCTGATCCTCACCCCCGGCATCTACAATCTGGACCGCACGATCGAGGTCAAACGCCCGGACACGGTTGTGCTGGGCTTGGGCTTCCCGACACTCGTGCCGAGTAACGGGGGCGTCGCCATTACCGTCGCTGATGTGCCCGGGGTCAAGCTTAGCGGGCTGCTGTTCGACGCTGGCCCGCTGAACTCGCCGGTGCTGCTGCAGGTAGGCACGCCGCATGCCCACAAGAGCAACCCGCAGGACCCGACCTTGGTCTCCGACGTGTTCTTCCGAATCGGCGGTGCCACCGCCGGCAAGGCCACGATCAGCCTGGTCGTGAATAGTGACAACGTCATTCTGGACGATATCTGGGCCTGGCGGGCGGACCATGGCACCGGAGTGGGCTGGACGGACAACACCGCCGACACAGGCGTGATCGTAAACGGCGACGACGTCACGGCTTACGGGCTATTTGTGGAGCACTACCAGAAATACGAGGTCGTCTGGAACGGCAATGGGGGCACGGAAATCTTCTTCCAAAACGAGATGCCCTACGACCCGCCTAGCCAGGCGGCGTGGACGGAGACTCCCGGCGTCGATGGCTGGGCAGCCTTCAAGGTCGCCAACAACGTGACCAGCTTCAAAGGATACGGTATGGGCAGCTACAGCTTCTTCAACCAGGGCGTAAACATCTACGCCGCGAATGCGTTTGAGGTCTCCGCCACTCTCCCGGCTTCAAGCCTGAATGATCTGCTCACGATCTTTCTTAACAAGGCAGCATCCGGCGGCATCCTGAACGTGATTAACGGCACAGGCGGATCGTCGACCGCCGCTAATCCGGATACTCCGGTCACTGTCGTGAGCTACCCTTGATGGCTTGACGCCTCATTTGATCACGGGTGGGGGGAACGGGGTCGCGTCTATAGGGCCTGTTGCCCAAATAGACGTAAAGGCGCGAAGCGCTGAAAGAATATAGCCTAGGCTGAGTCTGCGAGGCCTAGGTACATATGTAAAAAGAGCCGCCAGCGCGTAAGAGCACCTGTTTGCATCGACGACGAGCCGGAATCAATTCTTCCAACTCGGCACTAAAATCGTGGCTCTGATTCTGTCGTGCCTTCAGCGCTCGTCGTTATTTAAAATCCAAACCTAGGGCTCGCAGGCTCACCCTAGGCTATAATCTTTCCAGCGCTTCGCCCCTCTTAAGTCCTATTGGGCAACAGCCCGTCTAGACGTGACCCTAAGTTTCCCCGCCGAATAGACAAATCCCCTGAAAGCAAGAAGAATGCAGGATGCACAAGAAGTATAACGGCGAAAGATGAGCTGCCAGCCGATCACCTACTTCATGTGGAAGTATCAGCCGCATTTCAGAGCTGCAGCGAAATACTTTGCCGAGAGGGTTTTCAAGGATCTGGATCCACTTTTCGAGCCCCAGCTATTTCTAGTTGATATTCTCGCTGATACAAATCCGCAGCGTTTCCCAGCCTGCGTGGAGCCGGAAAAAGATTTCTGGATTCACTCGGAATGTTTCAATGGTGTGCTAGCACTAGCCCAGACTCTGAACCCGGCATATCCCGAAACCGGAATGCTTCAATCCCATCCTCTGGCTCAAGAGCGGCAAGATAAAACCTTATTCGATCGATCAATCCGGGATGCTATCAGGGAGACGATTGAGATGGAGTCATCAGCCAGCTTCAGTTTACGCTACTTCGTCTCACTTCCGACCAGGGTAGAAGGTTACCTGGTTTGTACGGTTCTCGGTTTGCAGCACGAGGTAGTTCGTGCGCACTACGAACTGAAGCAATCTGTGGTACGGATTCATAAACATAGAAATGCTGAGGTGGCTGTGTCGCTAATTGACGCTGCCGCAAAAGCGTTTCTCGAGCGTTTGCGCCAGGAGCTTCTGAAACCTGATCCTGGCCTCGGCGAACTCGAGATCGATCCGGAAGATATTATCTGTCTCGCTGGTCGGTCGCTCTGCAGAGATACGGTCGCGCGAATCGATCAACGCCGAATTGAAGGCATGCATGACCTCTTTAACGCATGCTCGACGATTTCATCCCTTGGATACGAGAAATCGGCGGCAGCGGGGCGTATGATTCTTTGCCGGAGGGATCACTTGTCGCTAAACCCCCGGATCTCACTGACAAAACCGGAAAAGCTATCTAGATACCGGGCAGCAAGAAAACTTTTTCAGCTCGCGTCCGGCGATCTCTCCCTGCATTCGGATTCCGAGGAGGTTTTTGGTTTAGTATCGCTTCGGGACTACGACGAAACCCAAGAGGACCTCTTTGAGATGCAGGTACTTGGTCATCAGCATTGGGAACTAAATCACGCTGGCAAAACGCTCATGAAAGTGGGGTACGGTATACCGTCTTTGCCGCGGTTGTCCTTTCATGAAGCCAAGCTGCGGAGTGACTTAGCAAGAATCTTCAGATCAATAAGTCCAGATGATACTAGTCGCCTGGTGACATTGATCCGGGCGGCTGAGGAAGTCTCGCACGGCGCCCTTTTGATAATCAGTGAGAATGCTGCAGCCGAAGCGCATCGCCTGCGAAAAGAGGGTATGCCGGTCCATGCGTGCTTACTCACGCCCGATTTGCTGCGACGCCTCACCACTATCGACGGAGCCATTCTGCTTTCGCCTGATGGCATGTGTCACGGTTTCGGGACAATTCTGGATGGAATGGCTAGTGAGAGCGGCGATCCTAGCCGCGGGGCTCGCTTTAATTCTGCGCTCCGTTATGTAGAAGCAGCGTGGCCCTGCTTGGCGGTCGTGGTGTCACAGGATAGCGGAATTGACTTCATTCCAAACCTCCGGCCGGCTGTTCGACGGTCGGCTATAGATAAGGCAATCGCCGAAATCAGAGAATTGAAAGGCGCAACATTGATAAGGAGGGACCGATATGATGCCGCTCTGGACTTTCTGGATGAACACCGCTTTTACCTTCGGAAAGAAGATTGCGATACCATCATTTCAGTGGTCGAATTTGTCGAGGCAGCTCTCCGGAAGCAGGCCAGAGCAGAAATCTGGATCATAAGGGAGAAATTCGTACCAAACACTCACCTGGATGAAGAGTTATATTACCAGAAGGAATAATTAAGCCTTGGGCGATGGCGGTTCTTTTGTGCCTTCGTGCTTATTCCGTTGTCCAGGAAGCGAATGCTGGTTCGTCGAATCACTGAAAAAGAGAATCAGTATGAAAACGAAGTTTACAAAAGCGCTTCCTAGAATCGTATCAGCCGCCGAGTGGCAAATTTCTCGTGACCGTCTACTTGCAAAAGAAAAAGCGCATACGCGGGCTGGTGATGCGCTGGCGGCAGAACGGCGCCGCTTACCCATGGTCGAGATCAGCAAGGCGTATCAATTTGATAGTGCGAATGGCAAAGCGACTCTGCTCGATTTGTTCGAGGCGCGTCGTCAACTCATCGTATACCACTTTATGTTCGCTCCGGACGTTAGCGGTTGGCCTTCGGCCGGCTGCGATGGTTGTTCCTGGTACGCCGACAACGTTAGCAACTTAAGTCATCTACACGCGCGCGACACTTCCTTTGTGATGATCTCGCGGGCACCACTACCGAATATCCTTGCGTACAAGAAGCGAATGGGCTGGAACTTACCTTGGGTCTCCTCTTCTGAGAGCGACTTCAACGTGGATTTCGATGTATCGACCTCTGAGGGCGAAACTTCCGGTACTAGCGTCTTCTTACGGGACGGCGACAGAATCTTTCGCACCTACTTTACAACTGGGCGCGGCGATGAAACCCTGGGCAATTTTTGGACCTTCCTCGACCTGACGCCATTCGGCCGTCAAGAGACATGGGAAGATTCGCCAGAAGGCTGGCCGCAGTCGGAGCCATACGTTTGGTGGCGTCGACATGATGAGTACGAGGACTAAGCTAAGGGAACAGAATTTTACCACAAAGACACGAAGGGCACGGATCGCGACACGAGAAGCTTCTGGATGATCGGGCGGCTCTCCTCTATTGGTATCCTGAATTTGATCGCCAGTTGGTCATTTCTTTATCATAAATCCGAAAAACCCGCGATGACTCGCATTGACTGATCCTGATCCTCACAAATCCGCAATCGGTTTGCGCGCCTCGAAGGGAGGTGCTGTGGCGGTCGGCTTCTCAGTGGACGAAGGCGAACCTCGCGTCCTGCTCTCCACGTTCCTCAAAACCAGTGCCGATGGCGACAGACTTTCCTTGGAGCCCTACGGTGTCGCGTTCGAGATGGCGGCTGGTTCGCCAGGTGCTTCGGCGCAGGCGGTTGCCGCCGTGGCGGAGGGACGCAGAAGACAGGACGAGTTGGCTGCGAAAGTCCTGGAGGGCTTCATCCGTGAGCTGGAGAAAGCGGGGCGCGCGCCGATCATCGCGGCATTGCTGGTCAATCGTGCTGGCTGGATCACTGACCTCCTCAAGTACAGTCTCGCCTTTGCGGATCATGTGCCGGTCGCGGAGGGCCTGGCCGTTCGCGAGGCGCTTCGCTTTGCCTTCCGTCGATGCGGGATCGATGCTGTCGAGTTAGACGAGAAGACGCTCCCCGGAGTCGCCGCGGAGACGCTCCGCATGTCGACGGCGGAGATCGATGCGCGCCTGAAGATGCTGGGTGTAACCGCCGGAAAGCCGTGGCGAAAGGAGCAGAAGCTTGCCTGTCTGGCCGCGTGGGTCGCGATTGCGGGCAAGCGTTGAATCCCGGAGGGTTTTAATTGTACGCCGACGGCTTCTCAGTCTCCCGATAGCGCTAACTGTTGGAAGATCTCGACACCGGAAGTTCGAGAGAAGTCTTCAGCATTACTGACCATCGTTGCCGGTGGAGCCTCCTTTTCTAGCTTAGGCCAGATCGCTGATGGTTATGATATACTCCCTAACCCATTTTGATTTTTGATTTTTGTGAGCGAGGAACGAGCGAGCGAAATAATCGAAAGCAAAATACAGTCACTCTTTCAGCGCGGCGCACTGATGCGATATTCCTTGGTGATCAAAACCCCTGCTGATGTGTCAGCAGCATCTGAAAAACTCCCTTTCCTAGCGGATATGAAACCAAATAGAGAAAAAATAGAATCTGAAGAGCTGGTAAAGGAAAGACTGCCTCTCAGTAAATGGGAGCTAACTCCAAAAGAGAAGGAGGATTTTAATAGGGTTATGCGGCTCATGTTTGATGCCGCTAGCATTCTCCGTTACGATCTGGAATTAGGAGAAGATGCTATCGGTAAAACCCTTAAAGAGTTAGCCGATTGGGCAACAAATTGACTAGCGCGGCCGTGAGAGGTGAGAAGTGATTGCTGAGAAGTGAGAGGGGCTAGTCAAAAGTGAAAAGTGAAAGGCTTGCCTGACTAGATGTAGGTACCGCAAATCTACTCTTTCGGAGGATTGAAATCGACGGAGCCCGACGAAAGCTTTTTGTCGGATATGACGAAGTTTTGGCATGCCGGGCACCAGATCGAGATATGCGAAGTCGGGAAGAGAGCGCAGAAGATTGTCGCTTGGGAGTACGTAATCGACGGTCTGCATTCAACAAGAACTTATTCGGCAGAAAAGGAGGCGACCGGGGCGGCGATAGAGCTAGCCGAACGTTTACCGGCGTTGATATGAACGCGCTACAGATCCGATTGCGAGGTAATAAATTGATCATCTGCGATAGCTGGGGTCGCCCCTTACTCGCAATATGCTCAGCCAAGAGACGAGCAAAGAGAAGCACCTGAATAGGGTGCCCTGAGCTTCTCGACGAGCACGAAACAGGTATCTCGACAAGCTCGACGCAGGCATCTCGGCAAGCTCGATGCAGGCAAGCATTTGGCGCGTCGAAGGGCCTGCCCTGAGCAAGCATAAAGCGCGTCGAAGGGGTGATTGGTTAGAAGGGACTGACTCCTTGTACTGTCTTCTTTTTGCGCTTTTTGTGCCTTCCGCCTTCGCCAAGCCTATGGCGTGACAGGTTCCGCTTCCGCAAGGCCTCCAGCGTGACAGGTTTTCGCGGCTATTCTATCTGTCTATTTCGCACGCCTCGTATCGGCGAAGTGATAGAAGGGATCGATGCAGTAGGGTAACGTCAAACAACACAATTCTTGTTTGTTAAAGCGTGACCCTGTTCTCCCCGGTTCGTTTTGCTTAGCTTGAGCAGACGCAGTGATGTCGAATTTGCTTCGGCTTGGTATCCACCGCGATTTGGACGCAGGTAATCACCGACCGCACCCGTAGAATCTATTGCCCGTACGAGGCCCGATTTGATATCGTGCGATCTGTGAACCCAAACGATCACCTTAGGTTACCGAAATGACTTTTCTCAGGTATGGCATGGCTATGGCCATCACACACTCGCTTTGCAGTTTTTCGTTGGCGGAAGCATCATCGCAAGCTTCGCCGGCGGGCATCGATTTAGCTAACAAACTGTTCCAGGCCGGAAAGTTTACTGAGGCAGCGAAAGTCTACTCACGAATCGCCACGGATAACCCCCAGGATTACTCCGCCACTGTTCAGCTGGGCCGGATTGCCCTGCTTTCAAACCGGCTTAAAGACGCCCAAGTGTTGCTTCAAAAGGCTCTAGCCTTACAGCCGGATGACACCGATCCAAAGGTGATGCTGGCCGAAGCGTTCTATCGAGAGGACAACTTCGAAAAGGCCGGGGACGCCTTGAATGGGATCGATGTTAGCACAAACCAACTCGTTATCTCGCAGTATCCCACTTTGAATACAGCGAAAATCGCGAGCTTCAAAGGTCAGACTCCTTACGAAGTGGAGGGAAACGGGGAGGTTACCCGGCTAAAATTCGTTACGTCGAAGGTTCTTCCGGTTGTAACGGTACGAATCAACGACGGTGAAGAAGTCACTTTCTTTATCGATACCGGGAATTCTGAGGTTGCACTCGACACGGATTTCGCCAAGGAGGTCGGGGCCAAATTTTTCGGGGCGGTAAAAGGGACTTTTTCCGGCGGACAAACAACTGAGGTACAGAATGGGAGAGCCGATTCAATCACGGTTGGTGATTGGACCGTTAAAAATCTACCGGTCATAGTCCTTCCGCTCCGCCAAGTCTCAGAACCTCTTGGCGTAAAACGGATCGATGGATGTATCGGAACAAATTTACTATACCACTTTCTAGCGACCCTGGATTATCCCCACAACGAACTGGTGCTCGCCCGGAAGACCGCCCAACCACCTAAACAGTTTACGCCCACCTCGTCCGGCAAACGTACGGCAGTACCTATCTGGATCGCAGGCGATCATTTTATGGTCGGCTGGGGCCGGGTGGAAACGATTCCGCCCTCGCTGCTGTTTGTGGACACCGGTTTGGCTGGGGCCGGTGTTAAGTTAGCGGAATCGGTGATCAAAGAAGCCAAGATTAAGCTCGAGAAAGATAAAGCGACCCAAGGAGCTGGAGGCGCCGGCCAGTTGACCACGATCCCCTACGTCGTGCATCACCTTTCATTCGGTAGCCTACAACAAACCAACGTGCTCGGTCTCTACGATGGTCCTTTCCCTTGGGAAGAAACTTTCGGTTTTCATCTAGCCGGGATGGTTGGCCACGATTTCTTCCATCACTACTCTGTGACCTTTGACTTTGAGAACATGAAAATTCTTTGCAGCCCTCCTTAGAAAACAAAGAAGCGCTTGGCGGCTGCATCGTTAGCAAGTTCGCTCGTCCGAAGCAACTTCTGAATTTGTCCTCTATGTTATTCGAGTTGATCATCGAATAGGATTATCGAGTAGGGGATCAACTTGGACCTCGTTCCGTGATTTTCCGCGCAAGCCGGCCGTGAATCTGCGTCAGACGGATATCGACCCTTGATCTGAATCGCATGATTTACCGCATCCTTGTAAACAACCGAGACTATGTCTTGGACGTATCCTCTGGGATCATCCTCGAGCTTGACGGTTCACTTACCGGGGTGGGAACCGCTGGCCTCATCGCCGATCCTCGCCTGAAAGCCCCAGAGTTCGAAAATCGGCGGGCTCGTTTTTTCTTCACCGAGAAAGGCTGGCGCACCATCGGCCAATCGATCGTTACAGAGGCGAAAAGGCGCGGGCATCTGGTTCGAGTTATCCGCCGAAAAAATCCAACCAAATCACAAATCTTCTACCAAGACGCTGATCAGGTCGCGATTTTGCCTTCGCGCCTCAAGCGTCGCCGAAAACAGTCGCGTCCTGAAGTAAACGAACTTCGCCAGCGTGGCGACGGTCATTAATCACACTGGTGTCACTAACCGCGGCAAAAGTGGCTCTTTAACTAATACAACTTCGATGTTGAATAGGCTCCCATGATAACTAGCGGCATGAGCCCAACCAACCAAAGCCGGCTCACCAAACCGGGTGCAACCGATTTCGACTTCCTTTTTGGGATCAGGCGTTCTCCGCTGACAACGGCGTCAATTGGGAGCCCAATTGGATCATGATTTTTAAACGTCAAGATCCAGAATAATGATGAGAAAACGGGCAAACGGGGTCGCGTCTATACAAAACACAGATGGATGTTTTTTTGCCGAGACGATGATCTTGTATGGCTACCTTTTGGGGGACGAATACGGCTGGAACGGCTCTGTGAAGATCGCGTCATGTCGGATCGGGGAGACGGGTAGGGGACGGCCCTCGTTCAGGCTAGCAAAGGAGCAGCTCTAGCGCCTTGTAGGGAAAATCGTCCGTCGTTCGATTCGCCGATAGACGCGACCCCCGGGAGCGACCCCTTTTGTGTGAATGCTTTGATCCGGCCTTGAATTTTTCGCCGCTGAACGGACCTTGGGTTGAGAGCGATGAATGCAAAGATGTTTTTTGCGTTGGCGCTGAATACTCCTCTGTTCGTTTCATCCGCCGCGGCGATCGTGTATACAGTACGGACTGATTCGGGACCGGTGACTTACAGCCTGGAAGTTCCTCCCCACACTCCGGTTGGAGGCAAAATAAAGCCGAATCCCCAAGTAGGCTATTCTGCCGATTTTCGGATGACACCCGGCTCGGCCGAAGTCTTTGCGGTCAGTTGGGCGGCCGGATTGAAAGACAAGGATAAATCGGATAACTACCCGAATTCGTTAATAACTCTCGGTGGGAAAATCCCGGGCGGTTTTTACAACGCCACCGCTACCAAGCCCACCTCAGTTCAGCGGATAAACGGCCCGGTTCCCTATTATCTGGTCCAAATGCGCGGAACCGTCGCCGGCAGCGTGCAGACTTTTTATGCCGCGGTACTCGACGACGGAAATATCGTTCGCCCAGTACCGGTGAGTCGATACGCCTACACCCCGGTTCACCACTCCAAGGAAAAGGCGAGTGGCCTCGGAGAGAAAAAGAAGAGGAAATCGGCTAGTCGAGTTCTGGGAGACGGTGCTACCAGCCGAGCGATGGGCGGTGCTGAATTGAAGGAAGAATGGGAAGGTTCCGCAGAGAAAACTTCCCATTAGCTTAAACAATTTTTGTATAGACGCGACCCCGGGAGACGTGCCCTCTAGATTTTTTCTTCGAAGGTCAAGGCACTGTTCCTGGGCGCCTATTGCGAGGGCCCAGGTAACGCGTTCTTGCCGTAGCTCACCCAAGCCCTACTGCCGGAATCATCTGGGTAGTCGGCTGGCGGTCCCAGCATGTCGACGTCCAAAAAAGTATCTCTTAGCTGCATCCCTGCTCCCATAGGCTCGCCTAAGGAGAACGCCAGGCGCTTTGCTATCTTTCGCGCTGCCAACAAAACATCTTGTCCGCGCTTCGTCATGAGCTGCCGGGACGCTTGGGTAAAGTGGATTATTATGAGACACGCCGGCAATCTTTCTTCGAGAGTGCCGTCCAAGACCGTAATTTCATAAACCCGCTGCAAGTTACGACTGTTTGATGCCTCGCTCATTCGCGATTGGTTGAGACAATTGTCTTTGGGGTCAGGCGTTTGTAACTCTTTCAACTCCATATATTCGGGTCCGCCGACCCGAGTGGTCGTGAGAACTCCGAAGGAAAAATGATTGCCCAGCCGAGGCGTGCACAAGAATAAGAACCTTCAAAAGCAGGGCAATAAATGGCGCATTAATTCGGCAGTGAAATGTGATCCGACGTCGTCCCGCGGACGCGAGAACTATGTCGGACAGGTTGGGGATTTGTAATTGGTTTGATCCGGCGCACGCAGTACTCAATGAGTGCTGCTATGAAGCTGTCACCGACGGAGACAGAGCTGATCGGAAGATGGGAGATAGTGGACGATCGTCTCTGATCACTTAACCTTCAGGCTATTCAGCCGGTCTACCAGATCAGCTACCAACGTCCTTAAAAGGTCGCGATCGATGTTCGTGGCCTTCTCGTTGACCCATTCTTGAAATGGGCTCGAATCAAAGATCTGTTGAGCGAGTTTGATCGCGATACGACTTTCGTACAGCAGTTTTCTCAAGTCGAAATACGGACGTTTCTCGCGATTGATTGGTGGACGCCAAGACTCGAGTAGACGGACCGCCTGCATGACATCGGCGCCGGTCGGGGCTTTACCCACTGGTTTTATGCTGCAAGTCAGTTCCCAGGCATAGACACGCAAAAATCCAGCCTCTAATCGCATGAGAGGGCGGCATTGATTTTCGTTGAACGGAAGGTGCACACAGCCTGCCTCAAATAACTCTGAAGCGATACCGGAACATTGAATCCGTCGTTCAGCTTGATTTACTGAAATGTTTAATTCTCCGCGGCAAAAATCAGCCCAGGTCTCATACTCGGTCCTAAAGAGTTCGCGATCGCGAATAGTTCGCATACTCTTTCCAGTCGCGATCAGATGGAAACGATCGGGGTTCTTGCACCGAACGAGATTCCATTCGTAGGAGTTTTTTTCCAACTCGCCGGATCCCGTGTCCAGCGTTCCATGCCGGTTCTGTTCTGAAACCGCTTCGGAGCAAAGCGGGGGGTGCTCCACAGGTTTGATCATTAACCCATACAGGTACAGATACTTACATGAACCAGCAACCGGTCTTTTGATTACAGGGAGCTCAAATCAAAAGTTTTTAAGCCGTTATTTAATTTACGGTTTTTCTAATCAGCAAAGAAAGATGGCTGCACCGAACAAATTAGACCCCTAACCTTTAATCGGCGGAAACACCTGGTTATCCCTTAGAGACAGAGGACCCCCGATAAGGTCCTGGTAATTCCGTCCTCTATAGAAATTTTAGAATCCCTTATTACTGATGCTGCTTTGCTGTCCTTTTCAGGGCTGTCTCCCACACTTGGTGCTTAAACGGTCTGCTAGGCTAAGTCCTTTCGGGTCCTTCGCGCCGTTGCTAGGCTTCACTTTTTCTTTAACGGCTTGGCGGCTATTCTGATTGTGCTCGACAGAAATTCTAGCGGGCTTAGCCTTTGCCTGTAGGTCGTAATTCATTGCCTAAGAACCATTTCTTCAATGAGACTTCCGAACTGGTTCAAAGTTGTCTGGTGGGCCTTGCTTATTGCTCTCCTAACTTTTTTTCTCTTACAAAGATATCCAGACCTGGTTGAAGGCCGGGCCACACCTTCCGATGTGTTTGTGTTCTCGGTTTGGGCAGCTCTTGTTCTAGTTCCTCTTTTCCAGGAACTCAATTTATTCGGAATCGAATTGAAGCAGGAAGTTCGGGAGCTAAGATCTGAACTCAAGTCCGAGTTAGTGAACCTGCGCTCCCAAATTCGGAGTACGGCCGAGGCTGAAGCGCGGGTTAATTTGGTGCCCTTGCCCGACGCCGAGCTGCCAGCTCTAGAAAAGCGCGCTCAAGTCGCTATCAAGAAAACCATCCAACAACATGGCTCTCCGCACGAGCCGAGTCTTATTGCGCGGATTTCAGTGGACGATTACACGCAGGTCCTCTTTGAGGCACGCTACAGTCTCGAACGCGAGCTGCGACGAATCGCGGCAGCGCGTCTCGACATCAGTGAGGAAGGTAATCCGCGCCCGATCGTAGAGATCATTGGGACGCTGGTAGAATCGCAAGTGCTTGATTTCGGTCTCGCCAGCGCGATCAGGGAAGTTTACGCCATCTGTTCTTTCGCTGTCCACGGACCGACTCCGTCCGAGGCGCAGGTTCGCTTCGTGGAGAATGTCCAGCTTGGTTTGTTGAAGGCGCTGCATGCGATTCATTGAAAATGCAATCCGCTAACACGTGACCTCTACCGCAAAAGGTAACCGCGAATGGACACGAATTGACGCGAAGAAAAAGACGAACCGCAGATAAATCCGCCGCCGCTTCGCTATGGCGCGACAGGCTGCCGATTTACGCAGATAAAATTCACAGAAGAACACAAGGTCACAGACGGGAGATTTCTTACAGAAGGTAACGAAGGCGACGAAGAGAGAATAGCCGCAAAAACTTGTCGCGCCGTAGGCTTTGCGGAGGCGGAAGGCGCAAAAAGCACAAAAAGGGACGCGGATGAATGTGGCGTGCTCCGTAGGAGCTAAATCTTTATAGCCACCGTAACCCACACGCGGTCAGCTCCGTTAGGAGCGGCATCTAAGCTTTTCACCCAAGGGTTACGAACGTTCCTAAGCGGATGTCGCTCGCGATCGTTGCTATAAAGATTCAGCTCCTACGCAGCCGGGGCACTCGCCTCATCTTCCCTTTTTGGTGCCTCGGACAGGTCGCAGCTGGGTTGCCTGCTGCGGACAAGGAGATCTGCGATTCAATTTATAAGACGTGGCTGTTCAAACCGAATCTCACCGGTACTTTCGAACTACCGCTTGCAATAAACGCGATAAGAACCGTGACATACAAAAGGGTAATGCACTAGTTTGGTTCGGCTAGTCCCTCCGCCCGTGGAAGAAAACGACGTTCTAGGTATCCAAGCGGTACCTTCCCGTGGGAAGAGACTTTTGGCTTTCATTTCGCAGGGATGGCCGGCCCTCTATTCGCTCCTGTTCACTGGATTTGTCTTCGTCCCCTTGTGGCCTCTCGGTGTTAAATGCAATTGGGCAACAGCCCTCTAGGCGTGATTCTAAGTACTCTCCCTTGTGCTCCATTTGTCAGAAATTGTTGACTGACCCACTTGAACTACATCAGACAATCTATTTCGAAAGAGTCAGCAGCCAGCTTAATAGCGAGATCCCGCCGGCTCCTCCGATTGGTAGTAGAAGCGCGGTGAGGGCCGGGCTACTAAAGAGCGGAGTAAACACTCCTTGGTTTGCGGCCTCGAGCTGGCTTATGATCTCCTTGTTGCGTTCGCGACAGGATTGTAGGTAGGTACAAATTCTATTTCGAAAAGTCTTTCTGTTGATTTGCGCCATAGCTCTCTGGAACCAACTCGGTAACGGTACGTCGCTGTTTTTTTCGATCAGTGCTTTAATCTCACCCACAAGGGAAGCTTCCGTGTCCTGAAGGGGGCCGACGTCTGTGGCAAAGGAGTTGAGGCGCGTAATCAGCCGGGTACTTGTTACGACGTCGTCTTCATAGCTTCGCCGAATGCTTTCGAGTTCAGACAAGGCTGCAGATCGAAGCGAGAAGAAGAAGTAAGCTAAAACAGCAAGGCCAAAAACCAATAACGTCCATATCTCGACCATTATCGGAACGCCTCCCAGCGGTCGTAGATGACTTAGGAAAAGTAGAAGGGCTAGCGCGCAGGGCGTGAATGAAAGACGGGTGATTGGCTCACTGGCTTCGCTTAAAATTACAACGATGCGGCGATTGCTGAGGCCGGTTTGGGCTATACTGGTCAGTTCCGACAACGATTTGATTAACCGCCGAAAGCGCAGTTGTTCGAAGCAGACCCGATAGAAGACGCCAAATGAAAAGAGTATTGCTAAAGTTTCAACCAGGGATCGAAATGCTCGCAAAATGGGCGTTCGGGTTTCTGAGCCCACAAAGTACACGTCGGGTTGCGCGCAGATAGCGCCAATTAAAAGCATTGTGAGCACTGAAGTGAAGAAGAATGTCCATGATGGGAAAAGCGAAGAGAGCATCCCCCAGGCCTTGCTAATCATTGGAGGAACCGTAGGAGCAGTTTGGTCCTCCGAAGCAAGGACATCTCGGTACACTCGATGCGACTCCATGTAGTTGACGATCGGCGATATTTCTTTATTCCACCTCGCGGATGCTTCAGTTTTACCATCTTTTACGATTGGATCTTCTGTCCTGGGCGCGGCAGCGTATAGATCGAAGACGGTAGAGAAGAAGCTTAGGCCAAGACGAACGACGGCAGTTTTCGTCTCTGCTGTTGCTAGCCGCGACTCAAAATGCTTTATGATGGCTCTACACTGTTCAGGCTCTTTTCCAGCCGGGATAGTAATTGACGGTCTGGGTGGATTCTGGGCGTAGAAGCCAGCATCGCCCTTGGGATCGCGAATCCGCTTCGTCCTAGCCCACTTTTCTCGGATCGCCTTTTGGAAATTAGATGCTTCGCGCTGGCATTCGCTGGTGGGCAGTAAGTTGATCGCGACCTCCCAAATTCTGTCGCGAGCCTGTAACGGAAACACCGTTCGCTGGGGAATATCCTTGAATAAAGCCAATGCTGCTAGACCAATCATAACGCACTGGATAAGCATCGCCCAAAAAGGAGAAACTCCCTGCATTATGGGGGTGAAAGCCTTTTCTAAGAAGGCATTTATCCAGTTCAGATTCCTTGCAAGGATTTTTGTCGATCCTCGCTGTGTATCCGACCAGCTCTGTAGATCCCCACCGATTTGAAGCGGTTCGCTGTTACCTATCCGGAATGTTTTGACAGACTCTGGATCCTCCGAAATCCATTGTCCGATAGGGTCCTGGCCGGCCTCGAGAATACGGATCACCGACCAATAGGCTGCAGACTGATACGTATCTCGGAATCGAATCGGCGAAGTTACGCTGGCATCGCCGGAACCGGCAAGAGCAGACGAGCTCGATGCCATTTCCAAGGGAAAAGCGGAAGCAACGACGAGGTCTTTGCTATACTGAAGATAGTCTGGATGCCAATAGAGCGCATCGAGATCTGTCGTCATGTACAAACAGTTCCGTAGAGTCTGCTTGAGAAACTTGAGCAGTATCAATTTATCGTAGACGTCACTCCCAAAAATAACGATTGCGTCGGGACGGTCAGCCGACGGAATAAAGGCGACGGGCTGTTGGAGCATGGAGCTAGTGGAACGCCGCAGGTAGTCAAATTGAGTGGTGCCTTCGGCCGGCTCAAGCGCCAGGTCCTTTCTGTGATCCTTGGAATCGGCCTCGCTCAAATGAGGGTAAGCCTTTGAATAGAGAGTCGAAGTGCCGTCGAGGCCACGTAGGTAGGGCACGACCGTAATGGAAAATGAAGGATCTGGCCCGGCTCGAACGTAGGGCTTGGCCAGGTCTGGATTGGCTTTAATGAGCGCTTGTCTCAAGTCTTGGAACGAGACATCACTCACGTTGCTCAGCTTTTCATCGCAATTTGCTAGCGCTCGAAAGGTTTCGGCTAGTGACCTTCCATAAAGAGTGTCCCACTCCGAAAAAACGAGGATGCGCATTTGCCTCTTACCTAAAAGTCCAGAGCCACGGAACGCGATTTCCTTGAGGAGAGCCCTGCAGAGCAGGTCATCATGAGCCGTCAAACGGTAGATTTGGTCTAAGTTGTGCTGCCGCTTATAGGCTACGTATGTCGATGCCGCGGCAGAATTACTCGATTCAAAAGCACTGGAGGTTAGTTTATGCAATAGGGGCTCAGCCACCGTGGCGCGATAAGACACTATCGAGGCTCGAGAACTCTGAGGCGGCTTTTGAATCACGTCGCCGCCGTGTCTTTTGCACGTGATCTGCAAGCGGGCGAGTTCGTCGGAATCCCACGGCCCTAGCAAGACATAAACGGGTCGCGCCTGGGCGGTAAGAGTGCGGTGCCCGAGTTCACAATCTATCGCCGTAAAGATGTTGTACCGATAGTCGTCTTTCCAAAGTACGGAATCGGGAAGCCAAACAATCACAACGTGGCGAAACTGTCCGATTCCTGTCCTATTAGGGAGAGCCTGTACCATTGGCCGCAGTTCAAACAACTGGATTGGTGCTATAACATCGTCGGATCCATTTGCTTGGTCGTGAGCCGATCGGTGCAGCACAGCCACGGGCGTTGTAGGACTAGTTTGACTCTGGCCAGTCCCAAGCGTCCAAACGGATTGCGTAGCCTGGGAACAAGTGGCGTCTTCTTTATGGCTAAAATGTAGCGTCAGCCCCTGGAGGATCGAAGCTTGGATTGGCGCGAACCCTGCGTCAAGAAGGGCCCGTTGGATTGCGAACCGCGTTCGCAAGCGGCTTTCGCGATCTTCTTCGTACAACTGAGTGTCGACGGGCGCTACAAGTACGAGCGTGTTACCTGATTCTTCAGTAAAACCGGTGATTGGTTCTGGTTTTTCGGCTGTAAATGGAGCGAACGGATCATCCCAAAGACGCGCCGTAGCGATAGGAGAGTGCAAGCCTGAATTTGAATTTTGAATAGTGGGTCGGGACGAATCGACGTTAAGTGGCTCTGAAAGAATTCCAACTACTGCAACGGCAAGGCCGCCTACACTTGCGACAATCGAAGCTATGTCTGTCGTCGTAGATGCCATAGGTTAGTCTGTTTCTAAGGTGAAGTGTTCATTTCATACAAATTTGATGGATCATTTCAATACGTCGAAATGCGTATTGCCTGATCGGGCCACATCCACTCGCATCCCGGCTCCTCCGAGACCAAGCTATGCAAACGGGTTATTTGTTTGAAGTATCCCGATTGGAGATACACGACGCTTCCGGCTAGCTAGTGAGTCAAGCCGAGCAACTTCCTCGCATCTGCTCGGAACGATTACTATGCGCTGAAGTATTTTCGATAGGAGCGATTGTAAATACGCGAAATTGCGTAGTAGCTAACTTGTCAGCGATCCAAGAGCCCGTGGAAATCAAGAAGGCAAAGGATGGCTTTGCATCGGCAAGGGTGATGGATGGCGACCGAAAACGAGACCTACTCTGATCATCTGAACGCTCAAGAAGAGCGCCCAAAAACCGCTGGCTGATCCATAATAGGGGTTCTGCGCCATTTGCGGACGCAAAGGTATCGGATAAGGACAGGTCAACTGTTTTGAGGCGGTTGGTGTCAGCAGAAACGAACTGGGAAGTACGTTTCTCATAGTGATAATCTTCTTGGGTGATTCCGGTCACCTAGCCGTATTTATCTCACTAGAAGCCAGCTCGGTTTGGCGATCCACCACTCACGGTCTCGGGCAAAATATCAGAGCGGTGAATTGATGTATTGAATGCAATCGATCACGACTTTTGCGCTTGCTCTGCCGGACTTTGGTTAAGAGTGCCCACAACCGATGGCGGGTTGACAAGATAGACGACCGCGAAAAACGTAGCCGCACCGGCGGCCCGGACCGTCCATTTACCGACCTCCCCTTGGATCTCGAAGAGCCCCGGGATGAAGACCGCTCCAAATGCGCCGGCCGAAAGAGCCATGACAACGCGAAAAATGAATATCCCTAAAGGGGTGATTTCGCGCGCCCAGATTCCAATCGCCAACATGATCAATAAGAAAAGGCAAGGGATTACGCCCATTGCTATCTTTTCGAAACTATTATACCTCGTATTCATCTTACTTGGGTTAGTGAACCCCCGAATGGGTAAGCCTAATTGCTCAAAACGATCGCGGATAACTTTGGCCTGATCAGGATTGTAAATAAGGACTGCATTCTCCATGGCTGAGTAGGCATTTATGCTGGGTGCAAAACTAGCCGGATCAAGGTTGCATTTTTTTGCGTACTGTCGTACGACCTCCCAATACTTAGGAATTCCTTCGAGGAAATTAAGGGCCGTATTAGCAAGATCTCTGGCCCAGAATTGGCTCTGATTGGCTCCCAGTAGTTCGCTTCGAAGGATGCTTTGCTCGACTGCGTTAAAACAATTAGTTGCAGCCGAGACAACATCAGTGAGTTTTCGGGCCATTTCCTCGGCCGCTACGTTTTTGTCTACGGCGGCGCCCAGGTTGCGCAACGAGCTCAGATACGCGTCTTTAGCCGCTAAAATGTTCTCTTGAGTTTTAATCGCGTCTTCGTTCGGAGTTGCCATGACCAGGAGACTGCAGGCATTATTTGTCGTCTTTGCCGCCCTTACCTTTTAGTATGTCGAGCTCAGTGTTAATATCCGAGACGTCGATCTGAGGAGTTATGTCGCGATTCCTCAGAATCTCTTTGATACTGTTTCCTGTGTTAAGAATGTCCCCGGCTAAATCGTCTTTGTCAGGCATAGAGTTTGTTGGTTAGAAGTGAATTTCTGTTCTAGATTCATTGGTGTAAGAACTACTTGACGCAAAGAATAATACCTCCAAGCCGTTTCTGGGAATACGTAGAATGGCGTACATGCCATTGAAAACCCGTCGGACTAGACTGAAGCAAGGCAGAAGGCTCGGAGCAAAGGGGACGCATCCTTTAACTCCCTACATTGGGAGCATCGGCTGGCCCCAATTGATTCACAGCATTCAAATGCGCGTGTAAGGTTTCGGTCGCTGAAGGGCTGTGGTCGAGCCGATCGCGTTTTGTTGAATCAATTGTCAGAATTTTGCGACGCGCTGTTTGTAGGTCATGATCGCAGGAGTAATGAAATGGAAGAGTGAAAGGGAACCGGCACATCGTATTCTCTGACTCAACGACTACTCTGCCGCTAACGTGGCCTCGTTGTCCGCTTCGCTGCCTGCAGTATTTCTACATCGCTCATCTGCTCGGTCCGCAGAAGATTCATTTCCGCCTTGAATTTAGCGAGTAAATCCGTTCGTACGATGCAGAACTCGCCCGTGGCATGTTGGCCAAGTTTTTCTAGAAGCTTCGCTCCGTCTGACCCGAACACGAGACTCAGCTTCTCGATAGCGCGTGCTTCTTTAACCCTGCCAACTAACCAGGTCTGGATGTTTTCTCGGCAACGATAATCGATGTCCCCTGGACTTTGAGTGGCGAGCATTATGCCGATCCCCTGTGAACGGAAACGGCGTAGGGCATTTTCGAGCGGTTGCTTACTCGACGGTTTGCCGATAGCCGGTAGATACAGATCGGCTTCGTCGAGCATGACCACAGCTTGTAAGTCGCGGCTGGGATGAGCTGAAGCGAATCGGGCCAGCTCGATCATCAACTGGGCTACCCAGAACTGGACAATGTCCTCGGAGCCGAGAAACTTGGTGCTGATAACACTTAACCGAGTCCGTCCGGAGACTGCATGGTTGCCGTATCCAAGGAGTGCCTCCGCATCGAGTGGTTCAGCACCGGCGGCTAGGAATCGGGCGTTGAGTTGGCGGAAAGATTCTACATCCTGGATTAGCTTCTGAAGAAGTCTTTGGTCGAGATATCCCAGCTTCTGAAGCAGGGCAGGGTCTTCCGAGCTCATCAAGTCGAGGAGGCTTTTTAAGGAAGGGGATTTATGGCCGATCTCTAGCAGGACCTCGACAGCGGCAAGCAACGCGGCGCGCAGTTTGGTATGTGCTTGGCTTTCGCGATAGCCCATCATTGTACCGAGCGCTTGAGCAGCGTCTTCGGCTTGGGTTCTAACGTCACGCGAAGTTGCGTTGGGGACGGAACCAGGTAGGACGGTTAGGGCTAGCGGACGGCCGTCGTCATTGCCGGGAGTGTAAAGGCTCACATCGACCTTTTCCCTAAACAATTTGCCTAATGGGCTGGATAATTGGGTTAGGGTATCGGGATCAGCGTATCTCGCCAGGTCTCCCTTTCGATCTACGAGAATGGCCGGAATTCCTCGCAATAGGAGGTGCTCGATAAGCGTCATGGCCAGCGTGGTCTTGCCACTACCGGTCCCGCCGAGAACGGCGACGTGTTGTGTCAGGCTGGCGACGGTGATCGAGACGGATTCCGTGCGTAGACCAACTGTAGTTCCGATGTCGATAGATGCGGGATCCAACGTTGGCGCAGGCTCGGTAATTTTGCTTGCCGCTGTTCCGTCTTCATTTTTGGTGTCGGCATGCGCCGGAAGAGGGGGTTGGTCCGACACATCAGGTTCTGGAGTGCCGCCGGATGTGAGTAACTTGTCGAGCTGGACCAGGTCTCGCAGTCCTTGCAATTCGCTGAGTGGGCGAGCTGTCTGTACCCAAGAACGGAACCCGTCGTTGCTCTGATGTTCTTGTGCGAAAGCTCTCCATGCCGACAGCGCTCGCCAATCGGCTTCAGGAAATTTAACATGGCGTCCATTAGCCTTGAGTAGCTCTTTTAGGACCGTGTACACCTGAGCTTTGGGGCTTTTGGCGAACTCTGTCGAACGGACCACGATTCCGCTTCTACCCGATGTTGAGGCGGCTTGCTTTACCGATTCGATCTGTCTCGAAAGCTTACCTCCCTGTGCTGAACCCTCGCAGATCCCAGCTAAAGCCTGTTCTCGGTTAATTGTTAGATGCACGAGATCAGCCGCAGAATCAGCGTGAAGAGATGTCCGGGTTTGGGATGCTAATTGATTAACACCCCATGCCAGGATATCAGCCAATTCGGAGTCCTTTTTAGGCAAAGTCGGATTCGACTCGGTGCGAAAATCGTTCCAGCGTTGAGGCCATGCTTCAACGCCAGGCTGAGGCACGCTGACCTTGTCCGGTGGTAGATCCCGCTTGTCGATGGTGGGCGGTTCACCGGTTCTCCGAGATCGTTTCCAAGCTTCGTGACATTCCGCTAGTATCTGTCGCGGTCTAGAGCCTTGAAGCTTAACGAGCTGCTCGGATACAAACGGGAACAGGCCATCGCCCTCGATTGCCAAGAGAGCAGTGAGTATATCTGCATGAATGTTGTGACGCGGATCATCGCGTTTCAGCTCATCGAGTAGCCGAGCTCGGACCTTGATCAGTGCATCCGGGTATTCGTCGCTGTTCCGCAGAGCATCCCGTTCTTCGACGGGAATACTTGGCCGTTCGACCAGCGCGTCTGAGAGACGCATCCAGGCATCGCCACCGCCGAAAGCGGAATGTCGTTGGAGACAATCGACGACATTCCGCAATAGATATTGTCGCAGGTTAGGAACACCGGTCGTCATTTGCGCATAGGCAAAATAACCGGCATCCAGTCGTTCGACCTCCCGTCTGAAGGTGCCAAGCAAATGGGTCTTACCCGAGCCAGCATCGCCTTGCAGAAGTAAGACACGTCCCCTGCCTCTTGTATTCCGTTCGCGATCAGCCGCTAACTCCAGCAGATCGGAAAACACTTGGCGCGCGTCCGCGTGAATGGATTCTTCGTCGTAGGGATCATTGGTCCACACGTCTTCCTGGCCAGCGATAAAGGAAAATACTTGGCCTCCCGCCGCCGAACGGAACGCTTTCCATCGAGCTTGCTGCCATTCGGTTGCCGGGTTCATAACCTTTGGTGGTTAGCGCGTGATAAAGTGGAAGGTTTCTTCGCCGTCACGAATCTCGGCTTTTTCAAGGTCCGCTGGATCAAGCGTTTCCGTGAAATCTGCTCGCGCTAACCCGAGATGACCGGCGCGTAGGGCAGCCAACAGACGGTCCTTAAAAGCGAAGAGATCGATCGTCTCACCGGTCTCCCTTCGCCAGGTCTCCCAGGCGCGGTGAATGAACAACTTATGTTCGCCAAACCACCCTTCCTTGGCAGTGCCGAGTGTATGATTAATCTGTTCGACGAACCGCGGCTGATCCGATGCTTCCGGTGTGGAGGGTTGTGATTCAAGAGCGCGGCGGAATAAGCCTTTCCACAATGTCGGTGATTTACCGTTAACCGTCTCCAGCGCAGCCGCAGCAATACGTTCCCCGATACCATCGGCCGTTAAACTGGCGTGGAATTCGAGTCCAAGCCGTTGAGCCAGAAAATATTCTGCTAACAAGTCATTCGTCGCGATAGCTCCTGCGATCCGCGGTTCCAACTTCAGCGCGTGTACGGCAGCCAATGCGCGAGCTGCTTTTTGTTTCCAGGTTCCTTTTCGAGTGGGGCTGAAACCAAGACGTTGTATTAGTCGTTCACGTCCAGACGGCTCAAGCCGCCACTTCATTGACCGGCTACCTTTTTTAGGAGGAATTTGTCCGACCAGGCCTAACTGCGCGAGATGGATCAACTTAGAGCTAATGTCCACCGCGTGACTATGAAAAGACTTCAACTCGCCGGTGAGTACCCCTAAAGTCGCTCCCTCTTTCTCGTTCGCAAAGACGAACAACAAGAGCAATTCGTCTAACAGACTCGGTTCGTCGCTCATAGTTTTACCCTAGCCGCGCAGCGTCACGGCGGGCGAGCATATATTCGATCTGTTCGACAACATTTTGGACGTCGCAGACCACATCTTCGGCCAGGAAACGAATCACAAACCATCTATGTTCCTGTAGGGCAGCATCTTTGCGACGGTCACGCCGATACGCCTCTTGTGCGCGGAAATGATAGTAACCATCAACCTCGACAACTAAGCGTCCATCGGTTGCGACGATATCCCCTTCGGCTGGGCGGGTACCAAAATGAAAATCCAATGGAACGTTGAGACGAAAACGATTTCGGGTTTGTGAACGATGATTCAAGACGGCGAAAAGGAAGGCTTCAGCAGCGCTTCTTGCCTCTCCTTCCGTGGGTGTTTTCGCTTTCGCTTCGGCTGAGACTGCCGCTGTTGCCTGTCGGAGTAGAGGTAACGCCTCAGGGGTATGCTTCTCGACCCAATCCGTTGTTTTGGAACTGCGCTGCTCCAGATTGGAAGCGCTCGGAGGATTGCCCGTAAGGATCGGCGCCATGCGCCAGCGTGTTCCGCTCCGGCTCCAATCTCCGGATGATAAGAATTTCCACCATTGCGTAGCGTCCGCTCGGAGACCGATCGAAACCCCGGCCACAGCCATTTCATCGGCAGCTTCCAGCGCAGATTCAAGTTGACCCCGGGCGTCGAACACCAGTCTAGGCATATCCTCGGGAGGTAATATTAGAGATAGAGCGACCCAGCGTCTCTCTGGGTCGAGATCGGCCGGCTTGATCCAGCCTAAGGCTTCAGAGCATAGTTGCGCAGCGGTGCGCTCAGTCTGCGGAACACGATCGATCAGACGCTCTGCAAATCCCACCCGGAACGGTGTCGATACTGCAACTATATCAGAAGGATTAAGGCCGAGACGGCTGGCGACCCAGGATACAAAATGCGTTATCCTTTCGCGCGAAGTGACGCAGCGTCTCAACCATTGTGTGGCTTCAGTCCAGTCGCCGGGTCGGCAGCGGACAGAAGTCCCGCTCTGCGATTCTTCTACCCAGATCTTTTCTGCACCGGCGTCTAGGAGAACGAGTCGAAAAGCCGAAGAAGGATCTTCGGTTGATCGAACACGTTCTGAAGCTGTCATTACATGGACCAGCGTAAACCAACGACGAAGGGCGCTCCAATACGTATTTCTGCGTATGTCGAAACTCGAGCGCTTGTCTTGAGGATGACCCAGACTATAGTTTGTTATGGCGACGATTGGAGAAGTCGAGAAGCTGGCGCTAAGCTTGTCCGAGAGACAGAGAGCCATCCTTGCGGCTCAGCTGCTGGGCTCGCTGCCACCGGTTCTCCACGATGACGACGAGGGAATGGCAGAGGCGGGAAGACGTGATGCCGAACTCGAGGCGGATCCTTCGTTGGCAATTTCGCTGACAGAGCTCGACGAACAGATCAGACGTCGTCGCAGCTGATGCGGCTTGTCTTTCATCCCGAGGTTTACTCGGATGTCGACGCGATCATGCGGTATTACGAGCAAGTTGCGACTCCGGGTGGGAAACGAAACCGGATCACGTCTAAACTTTATTGTGACTTTGTTGTATCGAACGTGACCCTTATGCTTCTGCTGGCGATGGGTTTTCGGCAGCAAGATCAAACGCCTCAAGAAAATGTTGCTTGTTACTGTTTAGAATTGCGCTATGTTCCTATGAACATATAGGTGTCTTAATTGGCCTTCGCCAGGTTTCCAACGACGACGTTCCGCTATGAGTAGCTCCTCAGATTTTGATTTCGACGAGATTGGCTACTGGTCGGAAATCAAGCTCGAGATCGTTCGCAAATACGCCAAGGCGTACTCGACGATCCTATCGAGACAGCGCCTCGAGCACGTTTACGTCGATGGGTTCGCCGGCGCTGGAGTACATGTCGCCA
>Ga0185299_10001832_pt1 | contig 36952 bp, 33 predicted proteins | sample PaiPotPPA55metaG_FD_128002 | JGI IMG/M metagenome (GOLD analysis project Ga0185299, IMG submission 128002) | Iron sulfur acid spring bacterial and archeal communities from Banff, Canada, to study Microbial Dark Matter (Phase II) - Paint Pots PPA... ...
AATGTTCGCGATTGGCTCTATGTCGAGGATCATGCCAGGGCGCTGGTCCAAATCGCTCTCCTCGGGCAGCCGGGCGAAAGCTATAATGTCGGCGGCGCGAGCGAAACAACCAATCTCGAAGTCGTGCTCCGCATCTGCCGGCTGATGGATGAAATGGCCCCGGACAAGGCGCGTGGATCGCACGAGCGCTTGATCGTCTATGTGACCGACCGGCCGGGGCACGACCGGCGCTATGCCATCGATGCGGGCAAGGTAAAACGCGAACTCGGGTGGGAGCCGCGCGAAACCTTCGACACCGGTTTACGCAAAACGGTTCGGTGGTATCTTGACAATCCACAGTGGTGGCAACGGATCCGTTCCGGCGTCTATCGGGGCGAACGGCTTGGAACCGTGGCATGAACGGGCCGATCCTCGTTTTTGGCGCCGCAGGTCAGCTTGGGCACGAAGTGATCGCGCTCGCCAGAGCCCGCGATATCGAAGTGGCCGGTTGTCATCGCGCGAGAGCCGATATCACGGACTTCGACTCCGTCACGGCCACGATCCTCGCTGTTAAGCCGCGCCTTGTTCTCAATGCGGCGGCCTATACCGCCGTGGACAAAGCGGAAACCGAGCCGGAGGCGGCCTACGCCGCCAATGCCGTGGGAGCGGAAACGGTCGCGCGGGCCGCGGCGCTGCACCAGGTGCCGGTCATCCAAATATCGACGGATTATGTTTTCGACGGCACGAAAAAGGGCGCCTACGTAGAGACCGATCCGATCGCGCCGCTCGGCGTCTACGGCAAGACGAAGGCCGCGGGCGAAACCATGGTTCGGCAAGCACACCCGCGTCATTTCATCCTGCGCACCGCCTGGGTCTATGGCCGGTTCGGGGGCGAATTTTCTCAAGACCGTCTTGCGTCTTTCGCGCGAACGCGCGGAACTGCGGATCGTCGCCGATCAGCACGGTTGCCCGACCGCGACGCAAGACCTCGCGGAAGCCGTCTTTGCGATCGATCGCGCATTGGCCCGCGGCATTGAGGCCTCCGGAACCTATCATTTCGCGGGCAGTGGCGTCACGACTTGGCACGGGTTCGCCAGCGCCATCGTCGAAGCCCAGGCGCAGGCGACGGGGCGGCGGCCGAAGATTTCGGCGATCGCGGCCGCGGACTATCCGACCCCCGCCCGGCGGCCCGCCAATTCCGAACTCGACAGCAGCCTGTTCGCTTCCGTGTTCGGCTATCGCGCGCGCGATTGGCAAACCCGTGCGCGGGAGACGGTCGAACTGCTTCTCCAGGAAACGCGGGCCGAAACATGAAGGGCATCATTCTCGCGGGCGGTTCCGGCACCCGGCTCTATCCGCTGACATTGGTGATTTCCAAGCAATTATTGCCGGTCGAGGCCGGCAAATATGTCGAAATTCTCGAACGGCGCCAGGGTTTGAAGATCTCGTGCCCAGAGGAAGTCGCATACTATAAAGGTTTTATCGATCGTGACCTTTTGGTCGCGAATGCCGGCGGCTACGGCAAATCCGGCTATGGCAATTATCTAACCCGGCTCGCCGAGGCCGGCCCGCCGCGGCGGCCCGCGGGAGTCTGACCTGGCCCTTCCCGCCGGAGACGCAAGGGAAATCAGGAAAAACCCCTCACGGTTTCGGTGATCGACACGACTATCCCCTTGTTGGTGGGGACCAGGATCCGGGCGGGACGAACTGGGCAACTGCACTTTTGGTGCGCGGGGGACGGTACGAAGCAGGGATTTGGCGCGGGTGTCGCTGCCTTCTCGGACAAACCATCATCGCGATCCGCGAAGCGCGGCCGCGATTGCCTACAGCTTCACCCCATGCCCGCGGACGAGCGCTTCGACGGCGGCGATAGCCTCGGCTTCGCTGCGGCCCATCGCAACGAGGAGGCCCGCGTAGTTGCCGAATGACGCCAACAAATTTGGGTGTTGATGGCCAGTCCGCGCTGTGAAGAACAGCAATATTTCGACTTGCCTCCGCATCAAGGGCTCGGCCTCCGCGAGGCGGTTAGTCGCCTGGAGCAATCCGGCGAGATTGTTGAGGCGGATGGCGACCTTAGGATGGTCCGGCCCATTGCTTGCCTCGTCAATTGCGAGGGCGCGCCTGTACATTGGCTCCGCCTCCGCGAGTTGGTTCATATACTTGAGTAATCCGGCGAGGCCGTTGAGGCGGATCGCGACCTTGGGATGATCCGGCCCGTAGCTCGCCTCGTCGATCGCGAGCGCGCGGCGCATCAAAGGTTCGGCCTCCGCGGGGCGATCCGTGGTGCGGAGCAGTCCGGCGAGGTTGCTGAGGTCTCTCGCGACAGCGGGATGATCGGGGCCATAGCTCGCCTCGTCGATCGCAAGCGCGCGCCGAAATAAAGGCTCGGCCTCCTCGGGGCGGTTCGTGTCCTGGAGCAATTGAGCGAGGTTGTTGAGGGCGATCGCTAATCTGGGAGGATCCGGCCCGTAGCTCGCCTCGGTGATCTCCAGCGCGCGGCGGTATAACGGCTCGGCCTCCGTGCGGCGGTTCGTGTCGTAAAGCAATCCCGCGAGGTTGTTGACGGGGAGCGCCACATCGGGATGATCCGGCCCATAGCGCGCCGCCGTGATCGCGAGCGCGCGGCGCATCGAAGGCTCGGCCTCCGCGAGGCGGTTCGTGTCCTGGAGCAATCGAGCGAGGTTGTTGAGGGTAGCCGCGACACTGGGGTGATCCGACCCGTAGCTCGCCTCGGTGATCGCGAGCGCGCGGCGAATTAAAGGCTCGGCCTCCGCATATCTGGACTTGGCATTGAACAGCAATCCGACCTGATTCATCAGCCGCGCCGTCGGGTCCGGCATGCCAGCTTTATCGGCGCGCCCGGCCACAGCCAGCGCATGCGGCGCAAGCGGGTCAAGCACCGGCCAGCTTCTTACGTCTTCCGGATCGCCAACGAAAGCCGCGTTGACCCAACCGAGAGCTTGCTCCAAAACCTGCTTGCGCTTACCCGCCTCCAGCCCTCTCTGCGTAAAATCCTGCACCAGGCGATGGACCGCGAAGGCCGGTTCCGTTGCCCGCCGGTCGGCTGCTGCTACGGGCGAGGCAAGCGAATAGGCGAAAAGATCCGCCAGCGCCTCGCGCGCGTCGAAATCCGCGCCGTCCCCCGGCGCTGCCACATCGAGCAAGCCTTCCGGGACCGGCTCCGGAGCGAAAAAGGCCAGACGTTCGAGCAGGCGTAGCCCGGCGGGCGTCAGTTGCTCCACCGACGTCGCCCAGGTGGCGGCAAGGCCGGCATCGTGCTCATAGGCCATGAGATTTCTATCGAACCAGTGCAGCACTTTGGCGCGGTTCTCTTGCCAGAGTTTGAGATAGCGTGCGATACCGATGCGCTGGGTCGCGATATAGGCGCCCGCCTGTTCGAGGCCGAGCGCAAGACCGCCGAGTTTTTCGGCAAGTTTCTGGGCAAGGGCATTATCGTCCGGCGTCCCGGCGCGGCGGCCTTCAGTGCGATCGAGAAGAAATTCTGTCGCGTCGCCGCTGTCGAGAACATCGAGCGACAACGTCTCGACCGCGGCGGAGAAATTCGCCATGCGGCCGGTGATCAGCACGCGGCCGCCAAAAAGTTTTGGCAAGAGCTTTTCCACTGCCGCGGCGGCCTTCCGGTCATCGACATTGTCGAAGATCATCAGCCAGAGGGGATGCCGTGCGAGCCAGCCGAGCACGGCCGCAATTTTCACCTCGTCCTCACGCGCTTCCTTCTCCTTCAAGTCGAGGATGTCGACACCGGCGAGCGCCGCAAGGCCAGCCTCGAGCCGCTCCGGTGTTTCGGCCCGCACAAAGAGCAAGGCGGAATAATCATCCGCATGGCGCAGCGAATATTCGATGGCGAGCCTGGTCTTGCCGACCCCGCCCAGCCCATGCAGAGCCTTGCCCGTGACCGCCGCTGCTGTCCCGGCGCCCGCGCGGGTCAGCGCGGTGTGGAGCGTCTGCAAAAAACCCTCGCGGCCTTTGAAGAGAGGGCCGAGGGAGGCAAAAGGCAGGTTGTTGGGTTTTCGGGGTGACGGCGCTTCTGCCAGCAAATCGAGAATCGTCGTATTGGCGATCTGCTTGGCGAGATTATCGGGGCTCGTGAATGGGCTGCCGCCGGGATAGCGTTCAACGGCGGCAAATCTCGCAAGATGCGCCTGTTGCGCAGCGCGCGAGGCGTCCGTTGGCGCATAGGCAGGCCCGCGCGGCGCGGCCTCGCCGGCCTTTGCGATCAGCAGCTTTTTGCCATGGTAGAGCGTGAGCCATGCCTCCCACTGCGTATAGGAGATACCGTCACCCTTGCCCAAGGCCTCGCCAAGCGGAGGAAACTTTCCGGGCAATTCAGGATATTTGTCGAGGATCGCCTTGGTCGAAAACTCTTTCGCATACGCGCCGGTCATGTCGCCGACAAGATGGACCACCGCGTCGCACGCCTTGATGTAGTCGTCGAGTTTGTCGAGCGTGACGCCGCCAAGATCCTTGAAATCCTCCTGGACTTTGACTTCGACGTTGTGGCGCGTGAGATCGCCGCGAAGCTGATCGCGATAAGCGCGGAATTCATCCGACACCGTCGACAAGAACAACCGGACAGGCACGGGCACGTGCTGCTCCCGACTTTACGACCTCTATCGTTGAGGTGGATCGCTATCTACCTCGGGATGATCCGGCCCATCGCTCGCTGGAGCGGAGGGGACGAGCACGGCGGCGACGCCTGCGAACCCAACGATCACGTCGCTGCGGGTAACTGGCTCGGCCTTTTGGCGAACCAGAAGCGACAGCGCGATCCAGCACGCCCCCCAAACAAGAACGCTGATCCCGAACGAACTCGAGATCGCGCTCGAAACCGTCCGCTGCGCGATCGCCCCCGTGATCCGCTCGAAAATCCCATCGAAAATGCGAGGATGAACAGGCCCGCCAAGAACTCGCCGCGGCGAAACAAATGCCCAGCGTTTGAAAAGAAGGATGCCGCGATCACACCCCTGTTCAATACACCGGAGCCGGGGCGTCGTTCAGTGCGCCAGCCATGAGGCGGTTCCTCGGCCGCGGGTGCAACCGGGAATCACGGGCGCCACTGCTTCCTCTGCGATACCTGCCGTGGCTACTCGCCAGTCTTTTGCTTGCGCCAACGGCGAACCACGTAATATCCGCCGGCGAGGATGAGATAGCCAAGACCCGCACCTGCGATCGGGCCGGGAGCAGCAACGCCGCCGCCATCGCCGTCGCCATCCTTGTCGCCGCCTTTTTCTTTAGCAAGAGCGGGAGATGCGGCCACAGCGAGGAGCGCCGCCGCCGCAAGCAGAGCAATTGATTGGGAACGCATGAATCTTCTCCGAATGTTGGGTTTGCAGTATACTTGCGAGCCGTTACCCCCGCATGGCACCTGCCACAGCCCGGGACGCTACACTCTCGGCCGACAAATTATCAGTACGCGTATTGTCAATGCGCGAAATTGTAATGTCAAGTCTGCAATGGAAAGATTCGCGGTCCGGCCAGGCGCTCAACATTCGTACCGTTCAAAGCCACCCGCCTCATATCGTCTGATTATAGGCGCCGACTTCCGGATTCTCGCGCAGGACTTCATCGACCGCCGCGAACATTTCGCGCATCCTTGCTTCCGACATAGGGCGGCGAGCAGGTCAACCGGCCAGCACCCATAGCAATGCGTCCTTTGCGGCAGAAGTCCAGTCGATTTTTGAGCCGCGGCGCGCTTGAGGCGTCTCAGTCGAGGGGCCTTGTCAGCCGACCGACCGGGGCCCCTGCCCGCCTATTAAACGGCGCACAGAGGGACTGCGTATACGCACGTGCTGTCGACGTCCCGCAACGTCGATAAGCTCAGTCACGGTTGCCCCAGGGAGAATTCCATCGCCGGGGGTTCGAGTCGGAGGCCCGCTACAGCTATTCCCCCCCACCGGAGATCGCCGAGTTTCCGCTGCGGTTACAAAGCGCGCCCAATCGTGACGCACGGCGCTTTCAGCCAGGGAACGCCTTCGCATAGGTCGCCTCGATCCTTGCAACTTCGTCCTCGGTCAATTCGGCGAATTCCCGTTCCCGCGCACGCCGGGAGAGCGTGCCGTCGTTCTGGCGGAGAAAGCGAAACAAAAGATCGACCGTGTTATCGGGCATGTCAACGATGTCCTCAGCCTGCCGTCTGAAGCTGTCATAGCCCTTTAGAAAACTGGTCTCCGCGGGAAGGTCCACTTCGATCGTCCGCTCGACGCATTCATAAAGAAACTCCGCATGTGGCGTCGCATCGAAGAAGCGGTAGTAGTCGCCCGTGTCATTCAGGACGCGGACATTCCCTTTGTCGGTCGGCTCCCACTCGATCAGTGGCAGCAGCCGCGCCGAGTAGCTCTCCAGGATTTTGCGGTAATCAACGATCCGGTCGAGAATCGCCGCTGAAACCGGGAACACCATGCCGGGCGGATTGAAGCCGCGCTCGGTCAGAACGTGGTGGATGAGATACCGGTGGAGTCGTCCGTTGCCATCCTCGAAGGGGTGAACGTAAACGAAGCCGAAGGCGAGCGCGGCTGCCGCGAGTACCGGATCGAGGTGGCGCGCGGCGGTCCGGTCGAAAGCAACCAATCCCTCTATCAAGGATGGCAGGTCCTCATGCCGGGCGCTGATATGTTCGGGAAGCGGCATACCGGTGTCGCGGTCATGTTCGCCGACGAAGCCGCCCTCATGACGCAGGCCCAAACGCACATAGCGCGCGTCGCCAATAACGATGCGCTGCAGGCGAAGCAATTCGTCGAGGTCGATCGGGCGGCGCCCCGCCTCGCCGATGGCCCGGCCCCAGCGCTGAATGCGATCCTGCGGCGGATGCTCGCCTTCGATGGCAAAGCTCGAATTGGAATCCTTCAGCAGCAGGAATGCAGCGGTACGCGCGAGCAGGTCGCTGGGCACATTCGCCACGGCGGCGCGCGCCCGTTCGGCCAGATCGCGCGCGGTAAAGGCGCGAAGCGCTTCTGTGCGGAAGATCATCGGGCAAAAAGACGGCGTGCCCGGCAGGTTGTTTTTGACGCGATGCCGCGACGACGTCGTGGCAGCCGCCGCCCATTGCTGGTCGGGATCGACGACGAGGACATAGGCGCCTTTTCCGGCCGGAGGCAGGTCGAGCTCGGTTCCGAGCAGCCACTCATAGAGGAACCAGATGCGACGGGCATAGGAACCGGTCGGTGTCGCCCTGACGATCGCCTCGATCGGTCCGGGTCCTGTGGCACGAAAGAGCGATTTCAGGACGAGAAGATCGAGCCCCTCATATTTCAGAGCGAAGCTCAGATGCCCTTCGAGAGTCGCCGGGGGAGCGTGCCGGGGTGTATAGATATTCCATCCGTCCTGCTGGTAAAGCTTGTGCCGCGGGCCGATTGCCGAGAGCATACGCGGCGCCGGGACTCTCAGCCGCAATGCGTCGATCAGGGCGGCATACCCAACGGGCGTCGCCAGTTCCGGGAGCCGTCGATCCTGAAAAACTGTAACAGGGCCTGAAAAATCGTTCTTAAGTCCATTCCCCATGAAAAACGCATCCTACTCGTGAATTTTCGTTCCAGACTTACTCTATCATGAAAAACCGTAACATTCCATGAAAAATCGTAACTAAATGGCGATTTTCTGAAAATTCATACTAAAGTGGGGTATTCACGCTCCTCAGCGGCGAATCTCTGAGGAAAAGGCCTGCTACGAACCGGCCTCCCCGATTGCGGCCTCAAAGCCCTGAAGGAAAGGTGAAGCTTCTGTGCAGCGCGAGCGGTTTTTCGCATACGCTCGCATTGCCGATTTCAAGCGAAGACTAAGGAGCTATTCAACAAGGCAGCGTCTAAATATTTCCTTAATATAGTACATTTTATACTAAGGTATGAATGAATGGCAGCCGACATCGTCTTTCACACAGGCCGCAGATCCTGATGGCAAGCTTGAAATAGAGCCTGCTATACTGGCTTGGTTCAAGGCACGAGGCGCGGGCTGGCAGGAGGAGCTTAACGGCGTCCTTGAGTTCTATATTCACACCGTCGAGCATCCGGCCTCGGAACCGGAGCCGCAGGCACCGAGCGGCCCAACCTTTAAGGGATAAGCGACAGCGACGGTTTCTTACCGACCAGCCTTCCAGTGGAAGAATGATACCGGCAAGCGCACGCGGGATTCATGCTCACCTCGTATGCGTTCCGATTTGTTGGGTATTTTCAATCGTGCAGGGCTTTGCGAAGCGCGTCAGGAGCATCCGCATAAAATAGAATCTGGATTTTTGTTGCAACATCATCTGAAAGATCCACAAGCAAGCGACGGCACGAAACCGGCATCATCACGGTCGTTGATCCTTTCTCAAGAGCAAGCTCGACGACATCAATTGGATTGTGGACAGGCTCGATCGATCCGCCAAGATTGATCCCGCCGACGATGATAAGGCCACCCTTTAGGGGTTTTCCAAGAAGGGCGGAACAAAGAGCAACAAGCACACCGACTCCAACTTGGGATCCACTTTTGGCCGCATCGAAGGAACGAATCTGTACAGCGAACTCATGCTCTCGGGGGTTCCGGTCGCCGACCAGTTCGCTGGAGCGCGCATACAGGTTCTGTTCGGCGATTTTTACGCTTTCGCGGAACGGGGCCGGGGGCGATTGATTCAAGATGCGCACCCCGCCACCGGGACTCTCCGTCACCTCAATGCGGAACAAGCCATTCGCTTCGTCCTGACCGCCTGGGCTGATAGCCCATACCTGACCGGCCGGCAGCGGATCAGAACCGATGCTGTCCTCGCTCTGGAGCTCTGGCGTCGCTACAAATTTCTCTACGCCATCCAAGCCCATTACATAGCTGAATTGAGTGTTTCGGAACTCGGCGGAACCGATGCGTTTCTGTTGTTCCTTCACGCGCCTGCGCACTTCAAGCCCAAGACGTACCGCCCATTCGACATCTTCATCAGGCACGACCGCAGTGGGATCGGGATATATGAGCTTGAGTAGACCCGAGATGGTCTTGTTGACGGCATTCTGATCACGCCCTGACAACGCTCCACCAAAGTGAACGCGGCCAGGGAGAAGATTGACTCGGCTCTGGGCTCTGAGCCGAGAGAAGCACTCCGCCAAAACGTCGCTGACCAGGCCAAATCGATCCGTGAACAGCTCCTTGCTCACCTTCGGAATGTCCCACCCCGGAAGATAGCAATGAATCCTGTCCATAAAGGCCGTGTCGTTGCGCATCTCGGGCGGCAGAGGTCCGAGCAAGTGTCCAACCCGCTGTTGGTGTTGGATATCCACATCGAAGTTTCCGATCATCACGATGCTACCTTCGGCCCGGATACTCTCGCGGCCACGCGAGAACTCTCCCGATTCCATGTAGCCCTTCATGATGTTGACGCCATCCTTCTGATCGAAGGAGATTCCCGACACCTCGTCAAAGCACACAACGTCGTACTGACAAACAAGGCCACGCTGACCGTTAGCCATATTTACAAACATTCTGGCGACAGTAGCTTTGCCCCCGGAAACAAGATGAGCATAAGGGGACACTTGCTGATACAGATGGCTCTTGCCAGTTCCTCGCGGTCCAAGCTCAACCATATTGTAGTTGGACTCTACGAAGGGAACCATGCGCAAGAGCATCGCGTCCTGTGCCCGCGCACTGAGAGTGCCGGGTTCGAGTCCAACACTCCGCAGCAATAAACTCTTCCATTCCGGCGTACTGAGTTGTGAGCGCCCTTCAGCTATCTTTTCAAGGATATCACGAGTAGAGAGTTGAATTTCCCGTAGATTCATCACCTCAAACGGACGGCCGCCTTTTTCTTGTGCGATGCTGGCATCGTATCCCAGCTCTACCTCTGCATAGAAGCCGCCGGTAAGCATACGCTCATGGTTCTGGACGATCTTGTCGCCGATCCGCACGTCCGTGAGACGAAGGCTGGGAAGGGTCGCAAGATAACTATCCGTCTTTGCATCCAGGCGCGCCGTGACGATGTCGATGACGCGCACTGAGCCACGGTCGCGGGCGCGCGCCTTGAAAAGCTCTTCCTCACCCGCGCGAACGCTCCGGTCCGACAGTTGGGCCTGCACCATCTGCAAGCCTTCCTCGATTTCCTGCGGATCTATACTTGCGCAATAGCGTCCGAGCATAAATTCAACCACGTAAGTCGGTACAGGAAACTGCCCACGGAACCGCCGCACCAGATCTTTGCGAACAATATGGCCGGGGAAAGCCACTGCAGCCTTCTGATCCAATTCGTCGAGCTGCACCACGTTACTCTCCACCAATTGTTAATGTGCGGTGGGCGAGGATCCGACCGTCTTCATCAAGCACCACCAAGCACGCTGAAGCTCCTTCATGTTCGTCGCTGACGAGAACCGACGTGCGACCCGTCTCATCAAGCACTCTGCCGCCCTTAATCAGGCTCATACCAATTGTTTCAGCACCAAGGCGCAAATCGACGTGCAGATCCGTGCCACCCGAAACTTCAATCCGAAGGCGCAGTCCCTCCCATCGAGCCTGCGCGATGGAAACATCGGGCTTTTCTGCGCCACCCGTGATCTCAATGACCGGCAAGACGCATTCCTGCGGGCTTACGCCTCCATGAGCGTACTCTTGGCTGGCATAGAATGACCGCGCACCGGTCGCAGTCGCGACAAAAACATCACCGTTCCATGACCACGGGATCTGCAAATAAGTTGTCTGTGCTTTCGGCTTAACCATCGCGCATCGGCTGCGCTTTCCTTGCGGCTCGACAAGGCCAACGTCCAGTGCGGCATGCGGCAATCCGCCTGGCATCAAGAGCCAGCCGTGATCAGTTACGACGCGAACGGTGCGCCCAGCGCGGACGAGTTGAAGCACATGATCAGCGGTGTCACGAACACCGGCTACCAACCGCTCGGCGAGCCGCGCGCCAAGGGCGTGGCCCTCCTCGTCAAAGCGGCCCGTTTCTGCCCAGAGGTTGCCGTGTGGGAGAAGCGCGTTGTCGGTCTCCCACCCCTCGGATTCCATGAGCTTGAACAGCACAGGCTTCGTCGCCGACTTTCCATCGGGCGTAACGGGGAGAACGTCTGTGGCACTGGCTAAGCCGCTCATTCGGTTCGCGACGGGAGATACAAGCGGCTTGCAGGTCGCGGTGACCGTTGGGAATCCAGACCAACACCACTGCAACTTAACCGACAGCCCTTCCTCCGACAGGATGCGCGCAAGTTCCTCCCCGAGGTCCATGCGGAGCCCATCGACAAAAAGCACCGTGATAGCTGCGGTCTTCGTCTTAATGGGCGTTGCAAGCTTCACCTTGCCAACCCGGATCAGCTCCTGAAGCGCGCAGGCCCCATCTTCGAGCCACGGCAGATAGATCACCCGAAGGGCGGCTGTTACAGCGATTCGGTCTAGTTCCCGCGGTGCAGCGGCGAGAGCTCTCATGGCGGCTCTATCGACTGCAGCGCCGTGGGCCGTATAGGCCTCGGCAAGAGCATTACCATCATGAACGGGTAGTGATTTCGCCTCCGCGATCACCGCGAGATGAGCGAGAGCATAGCCCAGCGGCGCGTCTCCGCGACGAGCCCAGATCGTGTCTCGCCGCCAAGCGTGCGCCGCCTCCAGTGCCTGGATTCTCGTCGCCGCGTCCGCACGCGACATATCTTTGAGTTTTGTGAGGGACTCCCGAAGGGATTTCTCCTCTTGGGCATTGACCTTTGGAAACGGTGCCTTATCCGCGAGCAGGTCGGAAGGCTCTTCAGCGGCGAGCAACTGGACGACGCCCTCATAGCCTGTGCTGCTTGCGAAGCGATTCCAAACGCCGTTCCATTTTCCCTTGTGCTGCGCGAGCCGTTTTGCGGCGTCCTGACGGGAGAGCTTCCTGGGGTCGAACTTAAGGTCCTTATCAGCGATGTTCGCGAACGCGGCGAAACGCCCGGAATCGACCTGCTCAGTAAAAATGCCATTCATCCAATCGAGCATATCCGCCGCTAAGTCGGGCGCGAGCAGGACGTTCAAAGCATCGGCGTCCCACCGCTTGTTCCGTAACTCCTCGACGGGTCGCGTACAGAATCGGACAGCCGCATGCGCCAAGGCGACGCGCGTCGCCGCATCATCGACAATATTCAACTTCAAGGCCCCACGGTCTGCGGCAAGGAAGCCGCGCAGCGTCCAGTCCTTGCCGTTGACATGACCGAAAAGGTTTCCCGCGACTGTAAACCAAACAAGGGGCTGTAAGGGCTGAGGGCATTCCTCGGCTCCCTTTAGAGTCTCGCGCCCTACGCCTGGAAGATAAATAATCGGGACAGTATCTTCTGGCCAAACAACGGAGGAAATCGCCCTGGCCGTTGCCGCCCGCAACCAAACCGCCGGACCGGAACGCGCTGCGGGGTCAAACTCGCCATAGGTGAGCAGTTCGGGCAGACGTTCGCGCAGCAGAGGCAAGAGCGGCAGAAATTCCCGATTGGCGTCACACCACACCACCACCTCAGGGGGCGCTTCTGCCGCGGCGTTGTAGGCGGCTGCGTCGTGCACTGCTGCTATCAGGGCGTCGAGTGCGGTCGTCACTGCGCCGCCTCCGCGCGTATCTTGATGGGCTCGCGCGCTGCCTTTTTTTCCGCCAAGGTCGTATGGTGGTCGTTGATGCGCTCGCCTTTGAAGACCGAATACCAGGGCGCGGAGGCGACATCTGTGCCCCTGTCCTTGGTCCACTTAATCTTGGGCTGTTCGCGGAGGACACCCGCCGTGACGAAGGGGCGAATGTTCATCCGTACGCCGTCATCAATATCCGGATCCCAGCCGAGCGGCTGATCGGCAAGCGACTTCCAGCGCACGAAGATATCGTAGGGTTTCTCGCCTTCCAGTATCTTTTCCAGTGTCTGCTGAAGCTCACGGCCCTTCTCATAGCGAAGGTCATTACTCTCGGCTTTGGCCCGTGCAAGCCAGTCGCCCAGCATGGTGTAGGTCAACTTGCGGAGCGTCGCCTGATCGAAGCGATGATAGTGAACGAAGACGGAGAAGCCGTCTTTCAGCCCGTCCCAGATATGCCAAACGAAGGGACGCTGGTGGAACAACGCGCAGTGCTGCCGGAAGGCGCGGTCGCGCAGCCAGGCCTCCAGCGAGCCATCGCGGGCCATCTTCTTGTCCAAAATCACATCAGCTTCTGCGACAAGGCGGCGCTCGAGCGTGTCAGACCAGTCTGGGCTGAAGGCGGCGGCGAGATAGGCGCGCAGACGGTCCGCCAGCGGCTTTTCGCCAGCTACGGCCGGGAGGGCGAGTAGACCATCATTGTCGGCAGATGGCAGCGTCATTGCGCTGGTAATGCAGTGACGTGCCTCGGCTGCTAGGCGCATGTCCTCGTCGGTTTCTGCGGGCCACCGATAGCCACAGAGACGCGCAAGGGCAACGTGCAGGCCCGAGCCTTTGTCGGCCTTGGCCGGATGGCCGTGGAAGAGCCATTGGGTTACGTCGTCAGAATAGGGCTCCGGCACTCCTTCCAGAAACCGCTTAGCGGCGACCTCTCTCCACTTCCCCATGTCAATTTTAGTATTAAGTATGGTCCCAACTTCGATCTTCATATTGTTGTTATTGGACCTAACCTCACGCTGAAAATCGCTGGAACTGCAATACGCCCAAAGTGGAGCCAAATCGGATTCAATATGAGGAACTATAGCACAACAATTCGTATCATACCGTTCTCCAGTATATACGTTTGCAACTAAATCTCCCATCATGCTGACGGAAACACCGCGACGGTCCCAATTTGGCTTTCCTCGTCGCCAATTCTGGACGTTGTGATTCAAATGCTTCACGGATTCCGCAAAACGCCCAAGTTTTCCAACCTCACTCTCCCACAGTATTGAGTCAGTCATTCCGCCTTATAGCTGTGTCTGCCTAACTGTTGTTTGAAAATATTCCCATGAATTCCCCTTCTTTACCCATTCCCAGAATTTAAATATGTACTGCGGGGAATCAGACGTAGACACCCCAACAAGCACGGAAGCATATTTACTGATAAGCTCCCCAACATCTTCACGATTGAAAGATATTATAGAGTTAACAGAATCACGTATATGTTTCTGTAGGATAACATGGAGCTTGTTCTTAATAAGCGCTTCTTCTTTTGCTTTATGATCGCGAGCCGTATTACAGTCTATGCCCGCGAAATTGTCGGTACTCTTGGGTCTGGCGGCGGATAGCGCGATCAAGCTGACAGTAACCACCTCGCCGCTAACAGTCTCGAATGCTCGCGACCCTAGCGCACCCATTATGTTGAGCCTCAACTGATCTATCAGACCCTCCCGCAGTTTCATGTAGCTGCTTAAGAATAACCAGTTCTGCGGCGTAACGGCCGCCACCGTTCCGCTTGGTGACGCCAGCTTGGTCATTCGAGCCAACATGGCGGTGGCAAGATCAGATTTGGCCTCCGGGTAGACGCGCCCGATAAAGTCAGCCAATGTTCCCGATTGTTTACCCCTGCCCAAGAATGGAACATTGGTTGCCTGAAGCGTGTAGCGCCGACTGAGGAATGCCGCCGCATCGGCCATGCCGCGCGCGGCGATAGCGCCCTCCGCTATCTCCGGCTCGGCTCCCTGTGCCTTGGCCAATAACTTGTCCAGCAAGGGCTCGATGTTCCCCAGTCGCCAGTAGTCTCCCAAATCGCCGCCCCTTGGCTCAATCAGGCTGCCGAGCGTTGGCGCCTGGACGAACAAGTCATGCAAGGAGGTGAGACCCCCGTGCAGGCCAGCATCACCATTGGCGAGCGCAACGAAGTCCGCCTCAGGCAGCGGCGGTGGGGCGCCGACCCAGGCGAAGTGGGGGAGTGGCAAGCTCTGCCCGCCGCCAATGCGCCAGGCGGTGAGCGCAACGGCGAAGGCGGCGATCTGGACGCAGCGGCCGTCGATCTCAAGGCCGTACAAGTTGTCGCGCAGAACAGCAGAGACTGCTTCGGCAGCCGACAAGTCTTCCTCAGCTTGGCGTAGTGCCGCCAGAATGGCTAGAGCCTCGGTTAAGAAGTGACCCGAGCCGCAGCAGGGATCGAGCATGGTGATGGCCTTGGCATCTTTCGGCCAGCCGGGGAACGTGCCCGCAGCCGGGCGCCAGCAGGCGGAGCCGTTATCTTCCTGCGCTTCTTCCTTAACGAACCGCAGCATGTCGAAGGCGTAATCCGGCAGAGAGCAGGCCGCGCGCAGAGCGTTCTCGTCCGGAGCTGTTTCCGCTAGGGCCGGATCGGTCGCGAGTCGCTTGCCCGCCCACCAAGCGCCGAGCGTGTTGTGCAGCAGGAACCTCACCATGTAGGGCTCGGTGAAGAGCTGGGTGACGGCGGGTAGTTCGTCCGCGGCGATCTTCATCCCCGACTTGTTGACTGCATCCTTTTCTGCCGCCCGCCAAAACTGATATGTCCAGCCCAGACTGTCCTCGACCTGGAAGATCTCTGCATCGAGATCCGTAACGAGACGATTGAGCTTCTGGGTGTGGACGGGGTCGAGTTCGAGCGCCAGCACCGGGTCGTCGATGCGGAATACTGCAGGCAGCATTGCAGCAGCGTACCGTTCTGCGACCGCCCAACTGTCGGATAGACCCTCTGCGGCAGCTAGCTCGCGGCAATCGCCAATCGTCACCGGCACGTTATGCTCGGGATGCCGCAGCAGATCACGCTCTGCCAGGAACCGTGCGAAGAGCATGCGGTGCCAATGAGCATAGGCGGCACCTTCCACAAGCTTCTTGGTCTCTTGTGTCTCTAAGGCGCGGTCGAAAGTATCACCTAGTGCGCGAGCATGCGCGCGAAGCCGGCGTCGCAAGTCTTTGTCGGTTTCACTGAGATAGGCCGGGGCTTTGGATTGAGCCACGCCAAGACGACGGATAGCATCCGAGGCGCCTTCCTCTGCAACGACCCGCGCCTCCTTGATAGTCTTCTCCAAGGTGCGGCGCAGAGCTGTCGGTAGGTAACGATTGCTCATGTCGTCACACCTTTGGAATCACTGGACCATCGCTCAGTGCTTCAATGATTTTTGTCCGAACTTTGGTGAGCCAATCATCCAACTCTGGCTCTGATTTCAGGAGGGCGCCAGGCAGATTCAGCGGTCGCGCCTTTGGTTCAAGTTGCGCAGCCGCGGCGGCCAAAGCATCATCAATGCGCGTTGGCAGGGCCTTAATCATGCTCTCCCATTCTGAAAGACCACGTTGCGCCAATGCATCGCCGATCGCCTGCGGTGTATCGACGGCAGGCTTCGCCACTATGAGCAAGCCGCTTTCCTGACGAACCGTGTGCTTCTGATCCGGGGTGAGATGGCCCCAGGTCTCTGCGCTCGCCAACCGTCCTTCACCCTTGGTCCAAGCGGCATCCCACGCGCCGTGAGCCGCGTTGATCTTAGCCCTTAGTGCCTCGCCAGCGGCGCTGATTAGCGGCGGGACAGGATCGGGATCAGCAAGCAGTCGTCGTCCGCTGCGAATGTCTTCGATGTTCGCGGCTAATTCGCTAGCGCCTAAACGAATCAGACGCTCGGCCAAATTCCAATTCGGCAAGCGTGTGCCGATCTTGGAGAAGGCCGCTTGCCACGACTTCAGTTTGTCACGAAGGCTCGCCGCATTCTCGGCCAGTGCGGCAAGGAGATCGTTCCCAGATAATGACTTATACTTCGGCAGGTTCGGGACAGAATCAGGCTCCGGTGCGGGTGCTTGCCCACCGGATTGTTGGGCAGCGGTCTGCAGGCGATCGACTAGTGCAGAGAGCGCAAAGGCCTCTTGGCCGTTCTCGAATGGGACACCGGCTTCGGTGAGCAGCCGGCGCACAGCCATGCGCTGATCAACCGTGATGATCGTCGTCTCCGCGCGGTATGTGCAGGTGCCAATCTTCTGACGGGGAATATCCGGCAACGATGTCGGCTTCCCGTCCTCGCCAGTGACACGCACTTGGCCCGCATTAGCCAAGACGATCAGCGCACCATCGACCGCATCCTGTGACCAGCCATAGCCCGGGCTCGTGAACTTGGAGCGAATATCCGACCCTTTCCGACCCGGTCCCAGATCTGCGAGGATGGCCTTGCAAACGGGATGGTTTTCGGGCGGCCCTACATGCTCCACCGTCTTCATCGCGTCCGGGTCTTTGCGCATCGCCCGTTCGCGCACCTTGTCCCACCCGCTGTGGTCACCGTCAGCAAACTGTGGGTAGAGTCGCGCCAGCGCGTTCGCCGCTGCTTCCTTCACCGCATCCGCAGGCGCGCCCGTAATGATACGCCCGCCCGCCTGCATTACGCGCGTCTGAGCGACAGCCTCTCGGAGAATCTCTGTCGCAGCCGACAAGGCTTTCACTGAACGTGACTGCATGGCGGATTGAGCCTCGCGGCCCGCATCCGTCTGTGGCACACCGCGTAGCTGGAGGACATGCTCCGCTGCTCGTCTCGTTGTGAGAGCTTGCACCAACTCATTCTGCCGATGCCGGGGGATCAGCAAATGTACAGTGGCATCTGTCGTCGGCGCCGCACCAATCGCCTTCTCTATTGCTGACAAGTCTTCGTCCCATCCGCTGCGGAGCCGTAGCGTCACGCCGTCCGCCGGGGCTTTGTCGTCCGGCTGCAAGCGATGAATGCGGCGCGGCTGCTTGCTGACGCCCTGCGTCACGCTACCGGCGCCGGCCAACGTTGTTTCGATCGCTTGGCCGAGCAAATCACGTCTCGTGCGCGCGATGCCTGCCTGGTCCGCGACGCAGGTTTTTTCCTCGGCTCGGTAAGCGGCTTCCCATTCCGCGCTTTCCTTGGTCTGCAGCCGCCACTCGCCTCCGACCTCTATAACCGCGCCATCGGTCTGGAGCTCTAGGAGCAGTGCGGGGACCTTTTGCCGGAGATCGTTCTCTCCCGTGAGATCGACGATGAGAAGGTCGCCAATGGTATCCGGTTGCGCCCGTGCACCATGATGGTCAGCTTCGGGAGCTATGCGCCCCAGCATATAGACGAGCATAAGAATGCGGGCTTTCAGCTTGTCGGTTCGGTGCCCCCGTTAAGAGCCTCGATTCGATTTCTGGTTTCGCCTGGCAGAAGGCCAGCGTTGTAGGCTTCCGTGGCAAAACGTCCGTAAAGGAAGTCGACCGGAACCGCGTGCCCAAGAGGCTTTTCGCCATATGTTTTGGCGGCATCGAGTGTCGTTCTGAGCTGACCGCGAAGCGTGCCGCCGAGGCCTGTCCGATCAAGCTCGCGCAGGATGCGCTCCCAAAGGCGACGCCTGGACGGGAGTAGCGGCCAATCCAGCACAGCTTCGTCGTCATCTTGAACCGTGTGGGCCAGACGGCTTCCCCGCAGATGACGGCTGATTTCGCCTGCATTTGCCGCGAGCATTGCGCGGATATTCTTTTCCGCGCCTGTCTTTTTTCGCAGCACCGTCTTTCTGATGACGGCATCGACGTCAGCCTCGCCTAAGGCGATATGAACCGGGAAGCGATCGAGTAGCTTTTGTAGATTCTGAACGTCGCTGAGAGCCTGTTGTCCAGTCGCGACGAGAAGGACCTTACCGTCGAAGCGTCCCGCCAGGCGCTCAGCAATGGTCTGGATGTTCAAGGTCAGCCCAGGGTCTTGGCGAATAAACTGCTGCACTTCATCAAGGACGATGAGCGTGAGCGGAAGCTCCTTCCGCCCCAGAAGGAGCGCCTGACGGCCCATGCTCTCCAGGAGATCAACGGTGACAGGCGGAGGCTCTGGAAACTGAGCTTGGAGCAAAGAGCTGAGCTCGCGGGCATTTGCCGCGAGCTCCGGCTTGGCACGAAGGACAGCCGCGCCAAGGCGCGGTGAAAGAATGAAATTGCGGATATCTGTCTGAAAGGTCCCCTCAAGATCGGCGCGCACAGCATCCAAAATGCCGATGCTTGCAAGCCATAAGGCGACTTGCGCGGCGCGTATGTCGCTTGGTAGACCAACGGCGCGAAGAATGATCCCGAGTGTCGCTTCCGCAGGGTCGGTCGGCCCGGCACCTAACGTATCGCCAGCCGCGACGACTCCGCCCGCACGCTTGGCTGCGATCCGCAATTCCTTCAGCGGCGCAGAAACTTCCGGCGGCAGATGAGGAATCAGACCCTCGGCCGTCGCGCCGTCAGGAAATTCAAGATTCGTCCAAAGGGCGGCGAGCATGCTCGCAAGATGCGATTTACCCGAGCCGTAGAAGCCTGAAATCCAGACTGCGGGCGCACTGCCGCCCTTTCCAACAGACCCCAAATACGCTTCAAGGATTCGGTCCAGGCCATTTGCATAAGCGCCGTCGCAAACAAATGTTGAGAGCTCGCCACGAAGCGTTTCGAGCACCTCCGAAGTTGGCGGAAAAGAGATCTTTGCAACCCCTTGGTTCGCCAGGCGGTAATCCGCCGGATTCGTTTGAAAGGTATCTTTGTTAAGCATCACTATCGGCCTCATGCGGCGTTTTCGGGCGGAATAGGAATGGCGTGGTAGTTCCATCCGTCGCGCGCATCGAGAAGGCGATAGACGCCCCCCGAATGCTTCCCTGGAAATCCAATTATCAGACGGCCCGGAATCACATCGGCAACGCGACCAATCAGATTCGAAACACGCGCGATGCCGAATAGTGAACCACACCCATCGACCGCGAGGACATCGTTTCTCGTGCACTGCTGAAGGGTCTGCCGGAGCGTGGATACGAGCTCTGATTCAATATCAGGTAGGAGACCCCTCAACTCACGCGGCTGATTCACTAGGGCATCGAAGAACTCGTGCTTGGCAATCCAGCGACCAAACCATGAAGAGAGGCTGAGTTGCCGCCAACTGCGACCGGCCGATAGCGTTGCGTTCTCGAACTCGCCAAGGCGCCCGGTGAACCGTCGCTGAAGAGCCTTGTCATACCAAACGATCCAAACACGCCCGGCAGGCGGCGTGTCTTCAGCCCAAGGAAGCTGAACTTGGCGAGTGTACGCCGATAGGATGTCATCAAACGTGTTCAAGCTCGCTCACCCCTAAAGCAATAGCCATCGGTTGGCGCACAGCAATCTCCGTGACATCTCCGGCGGACCGGACGCGGGCCAACCCCAAACCCTCTGCCTGCCTGAGCAAATCGAGCGCGCGCTCCGGAGAAAGGTCGAGAACTCTCATCCACATTGAACTGAGTATTGCAGGACCGCCGAAACCACTTGCTGTCGCCAACAGCGCGGCCAAAGCGACGGCTTGAGGAGTTGCCGAGACCCGCCGCCTGATTTTGCGGACCTTACCTTCCAAGAGGCCAGCTTGTGTCCACGTCGAGGCGCAATTTTGGGCCAGAGACCGAAACGTCTTCTCACTGAAGCGCCCGGGGTGGGCCTCAGCCAGCGCTGCCTCAAAGAGACTCCTTGGAAGGGGCTCCCCAATTGTCGTGGCGAGGATCGGTGCCGCTGTATCACGGAGAAGTGGGTCTCTGCCCAACGCCACCAGTAGGGCAAGCAAACGATGGCCTGCTACATCAATCTTCCAAAGACCATATAGAACCTGGAAAATTGGTGTCTTCTGGTTGAGTGCATATAGAGACGCGAGATGCTTGTGGCTTAAGATTCTCGTATTTGCAGTGGCTTTGCCCAACACATTATCTTCGATCACGGCGCGCTTGAGTTCCGATGAATCTGTAAGACCGGTTGCAAGCAATGCTTCGATCTCTTGCAGCATCATTGTCTTTGATTGGTGTGCACCGCCGCCAGCCAGCCGCAAGCCGAAGGCCATCATGGCGGTCGAGTTCGAGCGTGGACCAAACCAGCGCGGCGCTTCTGGCGCGGCGCTTTTCGACATAACTATCTGCGTTGCCACTCTCGCGTTATTGCTGGCGTGTAGGGCCGGCATCCTCTGTTCTTTCCTGTTTCTCTATTTTCCGTCGTATCCAGTTCTCTATTTCGCCCCTGTCAAATCGCCATGAGCCCCCGACCTTGAAACCGGGGATTTCGCCCTTCGCGGCCAGCTTGTACGCCGTTTTCTCATTGATCTTCAGAAGGGCGGCAACCTCCCGCACCGTGAGAATCTCACTCATGGCAACCCGCCTTTCTGGAATTCAATTCCGCGAGTATAGAGAGAATTCGAGAAATTTGGAGAGGAAAATGGTGTAATTTTCCAGATTGCGAAAGATTTTCTGAACCAACTGCACGGTGCGCGTTCCTGGCCAATGCTGGCATCCGCGCTAAGGTTCGTCACCCGACCCCAGCAACGTGGAACCTTAACCCCGCCTGACTTTGCCGCTGAATATCTCCGCACCCTTCCCTGAGCCGTTCCCCGTAAGCGGTCGCGCAAACGGCCTCTCATGCGGGGACTGTGACCGGTCCCGCCTCGGGATCAACGCGGCTCGCTTCCGCACCCTTCGGGATTTGTGCAGCTCTGCCCCGCATGGCGGCGCGCTGACGCGCGGCGTTTGATCCCTCGTCCAATGGTCCCGGTCCCTTTTGCCCCACGAGGCCGCAATCGCGCGGCCCGCTAGCAAAGGGGAACGACCATGACAAAAGAACGCTTCGACATTCACCAGCACATCACCGACAAGATCGTCAGCGCCATTGAGCGCGGCGCCGGAGAGTTTCGCCTTCCCTGGCATCGCGGCACCGGGAACATCATGCGCCCGGTCAACGTCTCTTCGAAAAAAGCCTATCGCGGCGTCAACGTCGTCGCACTCTGGGCCTATGCCGAGGCATCCGGCTACAGTTCCGGCACATGGGGCACGTACCGCCAGTGGGCCGAGGCCGGCGCCCAGGTCCGCAAGGGCGAGAAAGCCGCCTTCGTTGTTTTCTACAAGGAGCTAGAAGTTCCCGCCGAGACGGGCGAGGCCGAGACTGAAACCCGCCTCTTCGCCCGCGCAATGCCGGTATTCGCCGCCGAGCAGGTGGACGGCTATCAACCGCCAGTGACCGAAATGCCTGTCATCACCATGACGCCGATCGAGCAGGCCGAGGCCTTCGTCGCCGCGACCGGGGCGCAGATCGACCACGGAGGAACCCGCGCCTTCTACCGGCCTTCGACGGACAGCATCCAGCTTCCCCCGCGTGAAGCCTTCATAGGCTCATCCACCAGCTCGCCGGCAGAATCGTATTATTCGACCCTCTGCCACGAGCTCACTCATTGGACTTCCACCGAGTCCCGCTGCAACCGGCAGCTTGGAAAGCGCTTCGGCGATCACGCCTATGCGATGGAAGAGCTTGTCGCCGAGCTGGGCGCCGCCTTCCTCTGCGCCGACCTTCAGATCACCGACGAACCCCGCGCCGATCACGCGCAATATCTCGCCTCCTGGCTTTCCGTCATGAAGGAAGACAAGAAAGCGATCTTCACCGCCGCTTCGAAGGCCTCCGAGGCTGCGGCGTATCTTACCGGGCTGCAAAGCTGATGCCGCCCGGTACGGGGGCCGCCTTCGGGCGGCCTCCTTTCCGGCATCCCCGCAGAAGCGCCGCGAGAGAAAGATTATTGCGTTCTGACAACAGCGTATCGCCGTGATACCGCAATGTTGTTACACTCTCCCATCTTGGATGGAGCGTGCGCCAAACACCCCGACGCACTGTCTAATGCGGGCCATTGTGGGAATAGTATATTCATGGATAAGGGCGAACCAAAACAAGGCATCCTGTTTGCCGACAGATTCCTGGACAACTACGCCGGCTCGATTATTTCTGACCCTGCTGTCGCTATCGTGGAACTCGTGGCGAATGCCTGGGATGCATACGCGACCATGGTTGACATCCGATGGCCGAAGCGCACCGAGAACGTCGCCTTCTCGATCACGGACAACGGCAAAGGGATGTCTCCGGACCAGTTCCAGAAGCGTTGGAGCACACTGGACTACAACCGGATCGCCGAAGAGGGGAACAAGTCGGAGCCGCCGGAGGATCTGAAAGACTTCCCACCGCGTCATCCGTATGGCCGCAACGGTCGCGGCCGCCATGCCGCGTTCAAGTTCTCCGACCCGTACAGGATTCGCACTTGGCGGGACGGCGTCGAGACCACCTACGAAGTTTGCCGGAGCATCGGTCAACCGTTCGATGTCAAAAAGATCAGCTCGCGCAAGGGTGTCCCAGGGCACGGCACCGAGATCACAGCTACCGCGTCCGAGGGCATCTCCATGGATGCGGATGGTGCCCGCGAGGTCATCGGGACGCGGTTCCTGGCTGATCCCAATTTCGTGGTCTCGCTCGACGGAACCTTGGTGACGTTCGACGACATTCCCACACACAGCATTCAGACGGCCGATGTCGACGTGCCCGGCTACGGCAAGGTCAAGATCGTTATGATCGACTGTCAGAAGGCCGACAGGACGACGAGGCAGCACGGGATTGCGTGGCGCGTGAATTCCCGTCTCGTGGGCAATCCCGGATGGGTCGGATTCGACCACGAGCGAATCCTCGATGGCCGAACCACGGAAGCCAAGCGCTTCCAATTCATCGTCTCGGCGGACCTGCTCGAAAACGCCGTGCAGACCGACTGGAGCGGATTCATCCCCGACAACCCCGCGTGGCAGGCGACGCGCTGTGCTGTGCACGCGAAAATCAAGGAGTGCCTGTCTGCATTCTCAGCCGAGCGACGCCGTGAGGCGAAGGAGGCGGTCAAGGAAAGCCTGGTCAAGACAGTGCGGCAGCTCCCGCCCGTCGGCCGGGATCGCTGGAACCAGTTCGTCGACGAGGTCGTCGACAACTGCCCGTCCATATCGACAGAGGAGGTTGGAAAGGTGGCCGGCATCCTCGCCAACCTGGAACTGAGCACCTCGAAATTCGGCCTTGTCGGCAAGCTTCACGAATTGCCCCCGGGTGATCTCGACACTCTCTACAAGCTCCTCGACGACTGGACGGTGAGACTTGCCAAGGACGCTCTGGATGAAATTCAGACTCGTCTCAAGTTGATCGAGGAATTAGACCGGAAGCTTCGCGACGAGAAGATGGACGAGGTCAGCGACCTCCAACCGCTCTTCGAACGATCTCTCTGGGTATTCGGTCCAGAATTCGAGAGTCTGGAATTCACTAGCAACAAGGGCATGACTGAGGTTATCCGGAAGATCTTCAGCTCGGATCTGACTGGAAGCAGACAGCGGCCGGATTTCGTCATGCTGCCTGACGGGAGTGTTGGGCTCTACAGCCGCGATGCTCATGATCTCGGGCACGACGTGGACGGCGTCTCGCGCTTGGTGGTCGCCGAAATCAAGAAACCTGGGGTGACGATCGGGTCAGACCAAAAGGGCCAGGCATGGAGATACGTGAAGGAGCTGATCGAGGGCGGTCTCCTGACGGAGGCCGCCACGGTGACTTGCTACGTTCTCGGATCGAAGGTTGATCCTACCGAGCGTGGGAACCGCACCGAGTGGGATCATCGTGTCACCATCATCCCGATGACCTACAACACATTCATTCGCAGGGCAGAGAAGCGGATGTTGGGTCTGCGGGAGAAGCTCACAGAAGCCCCATTCCTGAAGGAGCATGGGATCGATGGAAAGGCCTTCGTGGAGCCGCCTCAGGCCGCTCAGGCCGAACTGATTCCAGTGTCCCGCGCGTAGCGCTTCTCGCCACAGTCGAACTGCCGGAGGACCATCGCAGAGGCCTAGCTTCCCCTCACCTGTCTCTGAAAACCTTCCGGCGCGACCCCTTCCCATCTCACGCATGATAACGTCATTTATCATGCTGAGATTCCTGCTAGGTTAAGGGTTATGACATCCCATAACGACCAGCTCCCCGCGACCATAAAACCGACCGCGCTCACCACCCACCTGGCGACCCCGGCCGACACCCACCTCGTGCCGGCGCTGCTCGCCGATAAAGGCGAGCTGGCGTCCTGGCGCTACGTCGAATTCTTCACCGCGAATATCCGCAACCCGAACACGCGCCGGGCTTACGCGCGGGCCTGTAGCCAATTCTTTGCCTGGTGTGAGGATCGCGGGCTGACGCTGACGACGATCCGGCCGTTCGATGTGGCCACCTATATAGAGGCGCTCCAGAAGACCCATTCGGCCCCGGGCGTGAAGCAGCAGCTCGCCGCCGTGCGCATGCTGTTCGACTGGCTCATCACCGGCCAGGTGGTGCCGGTCAACCCGGCCTCGGCCGTGCGCGGCCCGAAGCATGTGGTGAAGACCGGCAAGACGCCGGTGCTCGACGGCGCGGAATGGCGGAAGCTACTCGACACCATCCCGACCGAGACTGTGCGGAACTTGCGCGACCGCGCGCTGATCGCCACCCTGACCTATTCCTTCGCCCGCATCAACGCGGCCCTGAAGATGAAGGTGGAGGTGGAGGACGTTCGGCCGCAAGGCGCCGGCTGGCGGCTCCGTCTGCACGAAAAGGGCGGCAAGCATCACACCATGCCGTGCCATCACGCGCTCGCCGAGGCGCTGCACGCCTATATCGCCGCCGCCGGCATCGGCGAGGACCGCAAGGGCTGGATGTTCCGCACCAGCCGCGGGCACGACGCCACTGTGATCTCCGGGCAGAACATGACTCAACTGGACGCATGGCGCATGATCCGAAGGCGCGCGGCCGCCGCCGGCATTCACGCGCCGATCGGCAATCACACTTTTCGCGCGACCGACATCACCGCTTACCTTGCCAATGGCGGCGCGCTTGAACACGCGCAGGAAATGGCGGCGCATGAGAGCCCGTGCACCACCAAGCTCTACGACCGTACGAAGGAGCGGCCGACGCAGGACGAGGTGGAGAGGATCAGGTTGTGATGATCTCCTCCGAAACACCATCTATCGGCCAGGGTGCGGCACTCCCCGTATTTTTCGGGAGCATGTCACGGCGACAAGTTCAGGCCCGGGGGCGTTGAATGAACACGGGTAATGGGTCCGCTCCGTTCGATTCCACGCTGCTGCCGGAGGTGGGGCGCAACAATCTGTGGTACCGATATTCGGATTCCGAGACAGTGTTGATCTTCGTCCACGGCGTTCTGTCGGATAGCCGATCGTGTTGGCTCTCTGCGGGTGAAGGCGGGACCTATTGGCCTCGTCTTGTCGCCGAAGATTCCAGCTTCGGAGAAGCTGGAATCTACTTGGGCGGCTACTACACCGCGGTCGATGCTGGCCGATACGAAATCCGCAATGCTGCCGACGAACTGTTTTCTGCGCTCAACCGCGGTGGCACCTCCTCTGTGCTAGCGAGGAACCGCCTGATATTCGTATGCCACAGCACCGGCGGCCTCGTCGTCCGCCATATCCTGACGACTAACGATCACCTGTTCCTAAACAAGACCGTCGGTCTGGTGCTGATCGCTTCTCCCTCCTACGGTTCGCGCTGGGCAAACAGGGCCAGATGGCTGACCTCCTTCTACGGGCACAGCATCGGAAAGCAATTGGCTTCCGGGCATTGGACGGTGAAGGAGATCGACGCCCAGTTCAAGAACTTGCTTAACGAGCGGCGAATTCCGAAGCTCGTTGGCGTGGAAGCGTACGAAAACCACTTCATTTTTCATAGGAAGTGGCTGCCCGACAAGCAAGTCATCGTCACGGAAGAGTCGGTGGGACGCTACTTCGGCTCGCCAATATTGCTGCGGAATACTGATCACTTCAGCACGGTGAAGCCGACCAGTCGGGAGCACCCCTCCTACGAGCTTCTGGGCGATTTCTTCGAGAAGCATTTTAGAACAGACGAGGCGCAGGCCCCGCCCAACAGTCTCCGCCCATATCGTTTGTTTGACGCGGCGGCTGCCCTTCTCTTTTCGCATCCGGTTGATCTCTGTCCGCCGCCGTGCGTCAACAGCGTGTCGCGTCCGACGCACGTCGCCATGATCAAGGATCTCGCCGACATCTATTTTGGCGTGGTCGTCGAAGGTCGCCACAAATACGGCAAGAGCTACATCGCGCGTGAGTTCATCACCTGGCACGCAGGCGAGCAGCGCGTGCTCTGGTACAATCTTACGCCGGGCGGAGAGCTCAAAGATGTCTTGGCGCGGCTAAGCTCAATCGAGCAACCTCTGGTGGCCTGGCCGGGTCATCCAATTCCAAGCCTGCTTGAGTGGCTGCGCACGACCGACACCATGCTCGTTATCGATGGACTCGACCACACGAACCAACATTCGTTTTCGCCCTTGCTGCAGCTCATTTCACGGGTTCCGGGGCCGTGCCGCATCGTCGTTACATCGTCCATCAGGAGCGCAGGTGCCAATGCGTATGAGGTAGGCCCGCTGTCGGGGGACGAGGCGATCGCAATTCTCGGTCAGCTCAAGACCGTTTATGACCGCAATGAGATTCGGGCGATGGCGAACGAAGGGGCCCTGTCCCCCTTTGCTTTAAGGCAGGCGGCTGCGCGTTTCGGCCAGGTCAATCGGCAGTACCTGACTGTAGGCATGAACGCGCTGCACACGGAGATGGTCGCGCTGCTGCCTCAGGATCTTCGCAGCGTCATCGAAGTCCTTCAGGTGTTGAATGCAGAGTTCGATCTTGGGGTGCTGAGTGAGGTGCTGGACGAGCTTCAGGTGCGCGATACGCCTCAGCAGGTGCTGACTAAGCTCGAAAACGTCCTGCTCATCAAGCACACGTCCGCGGGGACTTGGAGGTTGGAGGCCAGCAAATCGGAGCTCACCCCGATTTATTTGTCGACAGAGCGTCTAAGCGCCGTCCTAGTGCGGCTCGCGCGGCACTACCGCGGCAAGGTTGCCCGAGGGGGAGGCATACCGAGGGACCTCACGCTAGCGGATTGTATGAACTTGTTTGCGGCTTGTCGGCTGCTGCAGTTCGCCCGCAGCGACAAGCCTGAGCGAGATAGACTCCGTCTCGCGTTCGCCACGGCGATGGAACGATATGGCGCGTTCAGGCAGCTGGCGCTCATGTACCTGTTTGAGCTGGAAGAGGGCGAACTGTCAGACGAATGGTTGCGGTTTAAATACGCCCGGGCGCTCTTTGTGATCGGCAGATACGATGACGCGATCGCCGTTCTCGACGCGGCCCTCCGCAAACTCGTGGGGGACGCAGACGAGCGAAATGAGGATCTCTACTTGTCGCTGTGCCGACTGATGGCGGAGATTCTGATTGAGGTCGGCCAGACCGGTGTGGCGGTCAAAGTGCTGGACGGCGCGCTCGATAACGCCGATGTCGCCAATTTGGGTGGCGTCATCTGCGTGCAAGCGGTATCGGTCCTAAGCTGGGCGCTGGTCAAAGCGAACATGCCAAAAGAGTGCATCGAATTGAACGATGACATTCTGGACAAGCAATTCGAAGGCTTGGCGCTTCCATTTTCGCGGCAGGTGTCAAACATTCGTGTCGGAGTCGCGCTACGCGACCTTAGGCGGGTTCCGGAATCCATCGCGTCATTGAATGAGGCCTGCCGCTTTTTCGAGAAGGAGGATGCGCGAGCCTATGCTTGGGGCATGGCTCACCTCGCCGTGAGCCTGCACCTGGCGGGTGATTTTGCGGAGGCGCGCCGCGCCCTTCAGGGCGCCATCGAAACGAACGCCACGAATAACCTCTTCAATAGCGAGTTGGACGCGACCTACCAGATGTTTGCCTTACATCCCGAATACGTCAATCTGGCACCTGCACTCTTGAGTGAAAGGGAGCGGATAGCGTCTTTCGAGCTAAAGAGACTGGACCTTGGTCGCCGCCTCGCGGACACGAAGCTTGTGGAACATGTTCTGCTTGATCTTGGGGTAAAGGCAGCTGAGCCGTTCACCTTCGACAAGGCCAAGTATGAGTTGTTCTCGCTCTCGAGCCCGCATGCGATGGCGTCCAAGTTCAACAAGAACCTAGTTGCGCGCCTGCGCGAGGCGAACATCGAGCTGGTCTTGGAGCGCATCTTTACGGCGAAGCCGATTGTTGCCATTTTTCGGAGTCACATTTACAACAGGATCATCACCGTCGCGTGCAAAGACGCGCAAGTCCTCGCCAAGAAGTTCATTTACCCACACCTCGACACGATCGAAAAGCAGACCGACAGCATTCTCTTCCTATATGCGCGATATTTCGAGGCGAGCGGCGACCTGCGATCGGCCGAGCGCCTGCTGGAGAACGTGCGTTGGAAGGAGGAGTCGTTCAGTTATTACAACATCAAAGCCAATTGCGCCTCACACGAAGAACCATTCGTCGCACTGAAGCTGAACGATGAGGCGCTGCGACTATGTCGGTCGAGGCAGCAGAGAGCGCAGATTCTGCATAACAAGGCCTCGATCGTATACAATCGTGGTATTCGGGACATGTTCGAGGAGGCGAAGGAATGGTGCGATCGATCTACGCGCCTTGCGACTAAGCGTCCATTCCATTGGCCGAGAAATCTGTTGTTGAAGCTCAGCCTGGCCACCTGTGAGTCAGAGGGGGTCGAAGACGTCATTCTGGCGCACCGGGAGCGATTTCGTGTGCCCACTCCGATCTTGGTGAAGGTCGTTTCCGAAGTCAAGAATCATCGTCTCAGAGAGGCTGTGCTCGACGTGATCCGCAAACTTGGTTGACTGCTACAAGCCGTCGAGAAGATTCGCGGCTTTACCCCATCTGCCCATTGGCAAGATGCCAAGCTTTTCTGAGCTGGTCTCACAACACGCAAAAGATTCCTCGGACGCCTATGGTATGCACGGATGGCGGCTCGAAGCCTTCGTCGCAACGCTGCCGAGAAGGCCTTTTTTGAAGACGCGCAAGATGGGAGGCTGGCAAGCCTTCTCTACGAACGAACCGCGCCTATCCATCGTCATCACGATCGATCTTTCTAGCGATGGCCAGTGATGGTCTCGACCATTGTGTAATGAGCTATCCTATTGACAACGCTTCAATATGCCAACGTAACATAACGTCCTTTAATTTACCCTATTAATGTAGGTCATCCTTTATACGACGGTCCCCCACGCGACCATTGAACCTTTGCCGCGTCATCCATTCCATGAGGTGCGGGTGCGGCGGCATCCGCCTCCCCCTCCCCCTCCCCCCTGCCGCCAGCCGTTCCGCCCACTGGTCGAACAAGGCCCGGCAGGCGAACTTTTTTTTCAAGGTCCGAGAGATAGGGGAACGTCGCAACGACTTCCTCCGGCATCCGGGTATAAAGCAGCCTGTTGAGCGTCCCGACATTGGTATCATGGATATAGGCCAGCACTGCCGGCACATATTTTTCGTCGGCATCCCCGAACAGAAAATCCCGCCTTGAGAGCAACTGCACCGGCAGGCCGTTGTCTATGTACGCAATGATTGGACGCCGCATCTCATCCCCCTCATGGCTTGTGTGAGGGGGAACCCTAAACGCACCGGAATCTGCGAGCCAGAGTCCCCGGATTCAAGCTTTCGTGAATCTTTGGGCGTGTCCCTCCGGGCCTGGCTCTAGGCGCAAGAGCGCCCGAAGTCGCTTTAGCGGCGTCTTCGCCCATCCGGGTAACGATCCATCACGCAAGAAGAAAGAATTCGTCGTCAGCCTCCGGCTGGCTTTGTCCCGATTCAAGGAAGACGGGGCTGCGCCCCAGGCCGTCAAGGCCAGGCCCTGCGGGCGGTTATGCCGGTATCCCCATCTTTCGCCCGGAAGAAAGACCGGGCTGCAAGACGGCTGCGCCGCCCTCCGGGTGGGTGATCCCCCTCCGGCATAACCGGCCTTGACCGCCGTTCCCCCGCTCATTGCCGCGTGGCTAGCAAGGTTGCATGCGCAACCTTTTTAGCAATTAAGGAAAGACCGATGAAAACCTATCAATTTACCGCGTTCCAAAACCAGCGTTATGCCGCCAACGGCGAAGTGAAGGCCGACAGCCCGGAGGAGGCAAAGGACAAAATCATGCAGCGTTATAACAGCCTGTGGCAAGGGCTGGACTTCGATGATTACGTTGGGGACGAAGCGCCTGACCTCTTCATTCTGACCGACGAGGCGGGCGAAGAATGCCACCTTGAGGACGAGACGCCCCCGGACGTGCTCAAAGCCCTGACAGCCTTGATCGGCAAGGCCGACGACCTGATAGCGGCCATTGACGGCACAATGGGCCAGTTCGAGGCGGAAGTTTCCGCCCTTAGCGAAGCAACGAGCACAGCGGAAAAAGCCATACAGGCCGCGGGCGGTGCGTCATGACATTGCCAGTAAACCAGATTGTCCAGGGCGATTGTGTGCAGATTTTAAAGACACTGCCGAGCGCATCCGTCGATCTTGTCGTCACCGACCCGCCGTATCTTGTGAACTATCGTGACAGGAGCGGGCGGACGGTCAAAAACGACAACGGCGGCAGCGCCGGAGTCCTTGCGGCCTTTTCTGACGCCTACCGCGTTTTGAAGCCGAATAGTTTTTGCGTCTGCTTTTACGGCTGGAATCGCGTCGATGAGTTTTTCAGCGCATGGCGGCGGGCAGGGTTCCGGCCAGTCGGGCATATCGTCTGGCAGAAGAATTATGCTTCAAGCACGGGCTTTCTACAGTCCCGGCATGAGCAAGCCTATTTGCTGATAAAGGGCAATCCCGACCGCCCCGCAAAGCCCATCGCGGACGTGCGACCGTGGGAATATTCCGGCAACCGGGCGCATCCGACTGAAAAGGCGGTCAGCATCCTGACGCCGCTTATTCAGGCTTTTTCAAAGCGGGGCGATCTTGTTCTTGACCCGTTTTCAGGGTCCGGCAGCACCGCCGTTGCCGCCGCCTTGTCGGGCCGCCGCTACATCGGGATTGAACTTGAGGACCGTTATTGCCGCCAGTCCCGGACCCGGCTTGCCGGCGCTGCGAAATACGCAGCCAGAAAGGCGGCATAACATGGATACGGCACTCAAAAACGCAGCCATTCTTGCCAATTTATCGGCCCTCCGCATGACGCTTGCGGGCGCATTGGAGCGAGCAGAAGACGCGGAAAACGCCATCAGGCAAGGCGAGATCAATCAGGCTATCGGCGCGGCCATGGGCCTCGACACGATGTTGCAGACCGCCACCGCGCTTTATGGCGCGGCCTTGGCCCTGCACCGAAGCGGCAGGCCATGACTATTAACCCTCTGCCCCGGCCCCGCCATTGGCGGCGGGACCGGGTTTTTTCATCACCATCAACAAAAAGGATAACGACCATGAGCAACTTTCTTGATATGCGCTGCCCGCAATGCGGCGACGAACGCTTTATCGACATTGAAGCGACTGTCCGGGTTCGCGTTTGTTGCGACGGAACGGATGCAGACGGCACTCACATCTTTGACGCCGATAGTCTGGCCTTTTGCGGGCGCTGCGGCTTTCGCGGCACCGTCAAGAAATTCGAGCGGCCAGACGCCGAGGCAACGGCAGGTGCAGCATGACCGCGCAACTTGGATTTGCCGACCTCCTGACACAAGCCGCGACGACCAATGAGCAGCGGCAGATGGACCGGGCGACCGCCCACCTTCCCGGCACGATGGAAGAAGCCATGCCCTTCTATCGGCGCATGATCGAAAACCACCATGCCGCCATGCAGGCCGCCGACATCGACAAGGCCATGAGCATCAGGGAGGAGGCGCACCTTCTGGCCGCCAAACTGAACGGCGGCACTTGCGGCATTATCGCAGGGCCGGACGCCCCCGGCTGCATCCTTGAGCGTGAATCAGCCGCGCCGCCGGGGTCTGTTCCCCTGTGGGGACAGGCGGGCGAGTTCATTGTCACCGTTGGCGCAATGCCCGTCAGGATCGAACTGAAAGGCATGTTCGGAATCGGCAGCACCTCTTGCCTGTTCCCCGGCTTTTACGCCCATGCCGTCGATAGGGACCGGCCCTTTTTGAGCGAAACAGGGTTCCGCAGCTTCCTTGGCGTGTCCGGCCAGCTCGTGCCCGGCCTGACCACCGAGGATTTTGCGCGCGAGACGATTGCCGCGCATGTCAGGCAGGAACTGAAAGGAAGGCTCTTGCCGATACAGAAGCGCCCGAGGGCTTGAGGAGTTCCCCCGCCCACGTTACCGGCTGCGCCGTATCAGGCGCGGCCGGTAGCGGCCGCACATTTTTTCTGCGCCCCAGGGCAAGCCCTGCCCCGCACCCCGCCCTTTCTCGGGGCTGCGCCCCGAGAGGCAAGCCACCTCTTGGGGGCCAGCCCCCGCCGGTGCGATCCCGCCCGCCCGGCATCCCCCGCAATCGGTGCAGACGCTATTCATTCTCTTCGGACATGGCTCGGGCGCACGACGCCCTTGCCATACAGCGGCGCGTCAAGGAGCGCCGGGGTTACGCATCAAAAGCGCCGGGCGTATCGTCCCCGGCGTGACCGTTGAGCCTTTTCCGCTCCACCCATGCCATGAGGTGCGGCGGCAGGCCGTCCCACCCTCCCGCCAGTTCTTTCGTCCAGTTCTCGAACAGCCCCCGGAGGGCGAAGGTTTTTTCACGATCCGAAAGATACGAGAACGCCGCGACGGCATCCTCCGGCGACCCGGCCCGCAGCAGGGCGTGGAAGGCCGGGACATCGTAACTCTGGATATAAGCCCGCGCGTCCGGCACGTATTTTTCGTCAGCATCCGGGAACAGAAAATCCCGCTCTGACAGGCATTGCACCGGCAGGCCGTTGTCCATGGTCGCAATCGTCGGGCGTCGCATCTCATCCCCCATTGTTTCAGGCAGGGAGGACTCTCCTGTTCTCCGTAGCCCTCCTGTCCCCCGAAGCCTTGGCGAAGGGGGATGGCGTAGGAGGATAGCGCACCGGACTCCGCGATCCAGAGTCCCCGGATTCACACTTTCGTGAATCGAAGGCACGAAAGAAGTTGACATGCGATAGGCTACAGGCTACATTTCCCTATGATAAAGAGTTTTCGGCATCGTGGATTGAAACGTCTTTTTGAACGCGGCGACAAATCACAGGTCCGGGCGGACATGCTGGACAAGATCGAAAACATTCTGGCCGTGCTGGACCATGCCGATACGCCGGAAAAGATGGACCTGCCCGGTTTCCGCCTGCACCCGATGACGGGCGATTTACGCGGTTTCTGGTCTGTCACCGTCCGCGCCAACTGGCGGATTATCTGGCGCTATGACGGAGCCGACGCCGTGGACGTGGAATTGATCGACTACCACTAGGAAGGAACGAACCATGCCGATGAAGAACCCACCGCATCCGGGCCGGATTGTCCGGCAGGAGTGCATTGAACCACTCGGATTGAGCGTGACGGACGGCGCGAAGGCGCTAGGCGTGTCGCGCAATGCCTTGTCTGAATTGCTGAACGAGCGGCGCGGCATTTCCCCGGAAATGGCGATCCGGCTGTCAAAGGCGTTCGGCAGCGCACCCGAAACATGGGCGGGCCTGCAACTCGATTACGACATGGCGCAGGCCATGAAGACCGCCGACCGCATCAAGGTGCGGAAGGTGCCGCAACCCCGACTATGACCAGCCGCCGCAGCGTTGAGGGATCGACACCGAGGGAGCGGGTGACTTGGCGAAGGCGGGTTCACACCACGGCGACCATCATGGCGTCGCCGCGCACGGCGGCGAGCACGGGCGAATACCTCGAGCTTTCCGAACTCACCGGCCTCAAGACCTTCATCACGAATTTTGCCGGCCATATTGCGGCAGAGGCAGCTCGAGACGCATAGCGGCCGCAGCTTACCCGCCTAAAAGACATCCTTGGGAGCCAACATGACGATGCGCTATTCTTACTCAGCGGCTTGGTCCGTCATCGGAGGCATATATAGAGACGCCCAACCAGGCGCTCACAACGGAACGGCCGACAAGCACCGCGTCAGTTAACTAGCCGTAGCCATTCGGAACCGAACATCACGAACGCAGCGTAGTAATTTGCGCATAAGTTTTGAATTCTGGGCAAAAAAACAGCCCTGAAATCACAGGGCTTTTTTGTTGCGTAAATCAGGTGCGTAAAGACTCTTCATGTGCGGGACGTTGCTTTCGCTTCTCCGGCCTTATGAAACGCGGCGCGGACTATTTGCCCTGCGATTCAGCCACCCCTCGTCGCGCCGGGGAGGCCGTCCGCGACCGGCTCGAAGAAATCGAGATTTGCGGCATCAACGCGAATTGCTGAACCGCACAGGATCGTTCGACGACCCGGCATGGATCGAGCGGCGCAGCCTCGCCGCCCGTACGCGTCTTGAAGCGACGACCGGCCCGCTCTTGCTTCCCGGCTATCGCAAACTGGTCAGGAAGCGGAACGAGGAAATTATGCGGTTTCAGGCGGAGGTTCGCATAAAATCGCGCATGGCCTGCGGGAATCAGGACGCAGCGCAAGCCGCTTATAATGAATTTGCAGAATGGATGCACCGCCCGGATCGAAAAGATTTCGACAAGACCTGGTGACTTATGACAACACCCTTTTAAGCGGCAAAGCCATTTTATTTTCAATGACTTACGATGGAATGTTTGACCGCTTAAAACCATTCCTTTTTGAGCGGTTGACGAATTGTCTTGTTTTTTACTCAGACGAGTATATATTCATCATATGATTGATTCTACACAATGCAAAATGGCGCGGGCCGCCTTGGGATGGAATACCGCAGAACTGGCGAAGCGAGCCGGTATTGGCATCGCCACCGTAAATCGCTTCGAGCTTTCCCAGGGTGAAACCACGACCGCGACCATCGCAGCAGTGCAACGCGCTTTGGAGGCCACTGGCATGATTTTCGACCAAACCCCTGAAGGTAGAGTTGTAAAGATGAGAAGGTTCCGGGCAGGCGATCTGGTCCGGCTCAGGCCACAGTCCAGACTGCACACCCTCGTGAAAAGCGAGATTGGCAAGATCGTCGCGGTCGAGCCACATCCCCCACAGACCGGGCCGACCTATCGCGTCTGGGCCGACTTCCCCGGCAGTGATCGTCTTAACGGGATTTTTTCATTCGAATTCGAACTGGTGAAAGCTGCGCCGGAATGGTCATCAACTGCCGACCTCGCCGCGTTCCAGGTGCTGCGTGAGGGAACAGGCGATTTTGACGGCGTGATAGTTCACTGCTTCGACGGGCAGAAGCTCGTTATTGCACTGATCCAGAGAGCTGTGTTAGAGGACAGCTTGAGTTTCGGCCTTGAGAGACGACCCACGATTACACAATGCGCGGACGTGGTCGAAGCCAACATTTCAATTTTGTCCGATTTAATCAAAGCGAAGTATTTCAGCGGCGACTACAGGATGCTTGACCGGTACGGCTCTACCTACCCGTTTGTCGAAGTATCCTATGCCGACATTCAGGCAGGGGGAAAAGCCCTGCATATGCCGTCCGCCCAACACTCCTGGGTGTAGCTCAAACTATCGCAGGCCGCCGCTATTCGTCGCTGACCTCTATTGAATTAAGCTCGCACCACATCCTCAAGGCTCTTTCCTCGGCTTTCGCCTCGAAATCATACCATTGATCGAGCGAGCCCCTTCGATGCAACAAATCCTTGAATCTGGCGTAAGCACCCCTGCCGCTGAAAAACTGCCGAACGTCGTCGAAGTCGTCGGGCAGGAATTCACGGGCGAAGTCCAACGCGAGGGGCTTCCCCAGATCGAGATCTTTCCTGTCTGGTATTTGGAGGAATTTCTCGTTGTCGTCGATGTCATCCGGCAATATGTCCAAGTCGTCGCCGAGCTCGGAATGACAATAGAGCTTGCCGGACTGCTTGCACAAAAAGGCCTGATGCTCGTCTCCGCCGCCCGCGCTGACGAATTCAAACGCTTCCCGTAAGTCCTTCAAGCTAACATGCATGGTTATCATCGCCGATGTTGGATAGAACTACATAACGTCCTTTATGTTACACTATTAATGTAGGGTTATCCTCATACGGCGGATCGTCTCCGGCATGACCATTGAACCTCTGCCGCGCCATCCATGCCATGAGGTGCGGCGGCAGACCGACCACCCCACCCTTCCGCAAGGCACTTGCTCCACTGGTCGAACAGCGCCCGGCAGGCGAAGCTTTTTTCACGATCCGACAGGTAGGGGAACGTCGCAAAGACTTCCTCCGGCGTCTTCGTCCAAAGCAGGTCATTGAACGTCCCGAAATCGTAGCTCTGGATATAGGCCAGCACGTCCGGCACGTATTTTTCCTCTTGACAGGTTTGCCTATCCCTGTCATGTTAAGTTAGTGGACTGACTTATGCACATACATGGCTATGACACATATCGATAAACGATCGCGGCTGGTTAGTGCGGCAGTGGGCTTGGCGTCCCAGAACGGGTTCGGCGCCACCTCGCTTGCCGACATCGCGCGCGAAGCCGAGGTTCCTCTGGGCAACGTCTATTATTACTTCAAGACCAAGGACGAGATTGGCGAGGCGATCGTCGA
>Ga0185299_10001833_pt1 | contig 36943 bp, 24 predicted proteins | sample PaiPotPPA55metaG_FD_128002 | JGI IMG/M metagenome (GOLD analysis project Ga0185299, IMG submission 128002) | Iron sulfur acid spring bacterial and archeal communities from Banff, Canada, to study Microbial Dark Matter (Phase II) - Paint Pots PPA... ...
TTCTCAGCCAGATGCGCTTAGGACAGCGCACACTACAGCGGTTGACGTAAACAGCCTTGCAATTTGTTTCGGTTGCAATCGGCAATCGCAAAACTAAAATCGAAAATCTCCTCGCGGGTGTAGTTCAATGGTAGAACGGCAGCTTCCCAAGCTGCACACGGGGGTTCGATTCCCCTCACCCGCTGGTTTACGTGCGAAATGAGGGCTAATCAGGTCCAAAGCCTCCGGTCAAAAGACCTAGTTCAGGACAGATTCGGCAAAATCCGCCGATGCTCACGTTCTTCTGAACTTCGCCTTTTTTGACGCTATGGAAATTATTTCTCGACTATGCTGCTTCTTCCCTCTAAGGATTTGGAATGGCACAAAGGAAAGAAAACCCGACACCGCCGCCACCTGAACCTCCTCCCTCAGGGGCCCGCTGACCACTAGCGAGTCCCAATCTTCAGCGTCGTTTCTTGCGAACGCCTTTGAAACAGGCGTCCTGTGTCGTTTTGCGCCTTGCTGAACAACGTCGAGATAGGCGGCGTTTGTGCGAAAACCCTTATCGTCCGCCGAAGAACCGCCTGAAGGAATTGAACATGCGGCCCGGGAATGTACGCGCTTTCGGAGCCCCATTTGGCGCCTGTTGCGCAAACGGCCATTGCGAACCGCCATGCACCTGACATGCAACAGTTGGTATCTTGTCGACTGGCAAATCGATGTCGTAAGCGGAACCGGCCGCCGTGCAACCGGTGGTGGCGAGTTGATTTGAAATCGAGCAGACGGTCGCATGTTGAATTGGGATTTTTGGTTCCAATGGCTCGGCCGGATAATGCCGTGACGCTTTGTTCATGACCTGAGTCCACACGGGCAATGCCAGAGCAGCGCCGTAACCGTGCGCGATGATCGTGGTCGGCTGATCGAATCCGACCCACACACCGCAGGTCAACGTGCTGGTGAATCCGACGAACCAGGCGTCCTTGTAATCGTTCGTAGTGCCGGTCTTACCTGCCGCCGGTAATTTGAAGCCTAACGAGCGGGCGCTTGCGGCGGTGCCTTTGGTTAACACGTCCTCCATTACTTCCGAAGTCATCCAGGCCGCACCGGGGTCGACGGCCTGCGAAGTGATGTGCGCTGAGAGATAAATCGGTTTGTGTTGCTGATCATCGATGCGCTCGATGATGTACGCCTGCCTGCGCACTCCGGCATTGGGAAACACAGTGTAAGCGGAAGTCAGATCTTTCAGGTTGCTCTCGAATGAACCGATGTAGCTGGCGGGGCCGTGCGGAACATTTTGAGAAATGCCAAGATCATTCGCGACTTTTTGTACCGCATCGAGTCCGGCGAACTGGCCAACGCGCACGCTCATGGTGTTGCGGGAATGAACGAGACCGTAAGAGCAAGGCATGGTCCCGCCGTACGTGCCGTCGGAATTTGCAGGCGACCAATTACCGGCACCGTCGATTTCGCCCGCCTGAATCGGACCGTCGCTGATCGCGGCTCCAGGTAACAAACCATGGCTGAATGCGATCGCATAGACGAAAGGCTTGAACGCCGAACCCACCTGGCGATTCGCCGGAGCCAGCGCCCGATTGAATTTGCTTTGCGCGTAATCACGGCCGCCCACGAGCGCTCGGATCCCGCCACTTGAATTATCGATCACAACTACCGCGCCCTCGAGGTACGGCATGGCCGCGTCCCCTTCTCCGTTTTCCGGCGGTTTATATTCTGCCTTGGCCGGGTGCCGGAAATTGGCTTGATGTTCAATCTTGGCCAGTTGCGTCTCTAGCGCATCCTGCGAGGCGTTTTGCACAGATGGATCGAGCGTCGTGTAAATGGAAAGTCCGCCGTCATCCATTTGGTCTTGAGTCAGAATCAGGCCCAAGGCGCGCTGCACAGCGTCCATCGCATAGTTCTCCTGGATCTGTGGCATTCGCTTCGGATGTGTGACGATTTTTGTTTTTTTGGCCTGCTCGGCCTGTGACGGCGTAATTTTTTTCAGTGCCACCATGCGGTCCAAGACCGCGTCGCGCTGCTTTGCCGAGCCCTCGGGATTCTTCAACGGCGAGAAACGATTCGGGCCGCGAATCAGACCCGCCAGCAGCGCAGCTTCCGAAAGATTCAGCTTCGAAGCGTTCTTGCCGAAGTAAGCTTGTGAAGCGGTCTCGACTCCGTAACACCCGGTGCCGAAATAAATGCGGTTAACGTATAGCTCGAGAATCTGTTGCTTCGTAAAGTCGCGTTCGATTCGCAGCGCCACCATTGCTTCGAGCAGTTTCCGGCTGAACGTTCGCCCCCCCAGAGGAAGGCTGTTACGCGCCAATTGCATTGTTAGACTGCTTGCGCCTTCTTTGGCGTGCATGCTGACGACGTCGCGAAGCAGCGCACGCAGCACTCCCCGCCAATCAATTCCTTTGTGCTCGTAGAATCGCGTGTCCTCGCGCGCCAGCACAGCCGCGATGAATTCCGGCGAGACTTCGCTCAGCGAAACCTTGAGACGATTCGCGCCTGCAAGGCGGCTGTAAATCTTCCCATCGACATCGTAAACAGTGCTTCGCTCCGGCATTTCCCCGACGTTTTTCATGTCGAAGGTTTGCGCCCAGGTGCCGTAAAAGAGAAAAACGGCAAACACAGCGCCCGCCAACAAAAGAAGCAACGCTACCTTCCAGCCGTAACGAAAAAGAATATTTCCGCGCGCTTTCTTCGGGCGTCGAAGGCGAGCAAACAATTTCATTGGCTGGGAAACAGGGCCGAATCTAGCCGCACATGGCGTTGCACGAAAGAAGACCAAATCGCCCGCCGCGCGAAATGCGAATTACAAAGCGTCTGCCGAGAGAGACGCGGTGACGTTTCAAGGAAACGCCGTACAACGTTTAAAAGTTGATTTTTACCACGCCGTCGTGTTGCTCGTTCGCGCATGGCGCGTTGGTCGGGACGTCGGTCGCAGCAGCGCTCGCTTCGACGAGTTTGTTCTCGACGAGATAACGTTCGACTTCTTCGCCACTGACATCGGGAAGCATGCGGCCATTGATCTCGACACATGGCGAAAGTGGCTGCCCACTTTTGGTTTCCATTTCCCAGCGAAAGGCCGGGTTTTGAATGATGTCTTTCTCGGTGTAGGGCAAATTGTATTTGGCAAGAACCGCGCGGACACCGGCGCTCCAGCCACAATAGGTCTTTAGATATGCGGTAACTTCTGGCGTTTGCATCAGCGGAATATATCACAAGTTGGCTAGTTGTAATCTCGGTCGAGCGTCGAAGGCACTTACGGAATTGCAATCGTAACGCTGGACGAGATTGGCCGCGCAGCACAGCCATAATTGTTGAGTGGCACGATGCATTTGAGTGAATGCCGTGCATCGATTGACAATCGTCGCTCTGTTGATTTTGAGCGCCGTTGTTCCAGCAGCGGCGAAGAAGAAGCCGACGCAAAAGACAAATCGCCCGAACAAGGTTCAGACCGAGGCGGCGACGCGGCTTCAGGTTTTTCTAGATCGCGCAAACTTTAGCCCGGGCAGGATCGATGGCCGCTACAACAACCTTACCTGGAAGGCACTTTCGCTTTACCGCGAATCGCAAGGGGGACAACCGCAGTCCCCGCCGTCAAAATCCGGGCCACACGCGAATGTCCCGCCTGACGTCCACGGACTCGACCTCGGCAGCGTGGAGCCGGTGTTCGTTCCTTACACCGTTACTGAAGCGGACCTGCAAAGCGTTGGACGGCTGCCGGACAACGTAGCTGCAAAGGCAAAGCTGAAGTTTCTACCCTACCGCGATCCCGCTGACGCCATCGCCGAGAAATTTCACTGTGATGTTCATTTCCTTGAACAACTTAATCCAGGAAAATTGAAAAAGATTAAACCAGGCGATCAGCTAAAGGTGCCGAATGTCGAGCCATTCGAACTCGCTTCGGTGAAAGCCATTCAGCCCGGCAGTGAAACTGCCTCGCAAGCGGCGAACGAAGTTGAAGATCAACCTGAAACCCAGCCGTCAACTCCTGGCGAAAGTGCAGGACCAAGAAATGTTTCCATAAAGATCGACACGAAAACAAACATGCTCGGAGTTTTCGAAGCCGAGAAGCTGATCGCCGCATATCCAGTCACGATCGGCTCAGCGCAGACCGCCTCACCGATCGGCGAGTGGAAGGTACGAGGCATCGCTAAGTTGCCGAGGTTTCGTTACGACAAGGAGATGCTCGAGCACGGTAAACGCAGCGGCAATTTCTACATGCTTCCACCAGGGCCGCGGAACCCGGTAGGGGTGATGTGGATTGCATTGAACAAGAAAGGCATCGGCATTCACGGCACTGACGATCCGCGTTCGATCGGACACGCTGTGAGCCACGGTTGCATTCGGCTCGCGAATTGGGACGTGGTCCGGCTTGCCACAAAAATCAAAGCGGGCGATAACGTTTCAATTCATTGAATTGAGATGAGTGAAACGCTCGCCGTTCGCGCCCAAGCTATTTTGCACGACTGGGTGCAATCTGAAAGCCTGCGCAAACATTGCTATGCAGTGGCTGATTCGATGAAGCATTTCGCGCAATTGCGCGGCGAAAACGCCGATCTGTGGGAAGCCGTTGGATTGTTGCATGACATGGATTACGAGCGGCATCCAAATCTGGAACGCAGCGACACCGAAGGGCACCCGTTTGTCGGTGTTGCGTGGCTGCGCGATAACGGTTGGAGCGAAGAGGTGTGCCGTGCAGTTCTTTCCCACGCCGATTACTCCGGCGTTCCGAGAGAAACGCCGCTCGAGAAGACTCTCTACGCAGTGGATGAGCTAAGCAGCTTCGTCGTGGCGGTCGCGCTCGTGCGCCCGACCAAAAGCATTCACGACGTCGACGTCCGCGCGGTGAAAAAGAAAATGAAAGACAAAGCGTTCGCCCGCGCCGTGAACCGCGACGACATCATCCGCGGTGCAGAACACTTGGGAATGCCGCTCGACGACGTCATCGCGCAAGTCATCGCCGCGCTGAAAGGCGATGCAGAGCGACTAGGCCTCGTTGGAGCGTCATAGCGAAGCCGGGGTTACAATTTTTCCGCGATAATTTCTAGCACCAGCGGTGTGAGCACCCGGGCGTTCGGATTTTTCTCTGCGGTCGCGAGAGCGTTCCGGACTTGCTCGGCAAACTTGCGATCGATTCGCCCCATTTCAATCAGGCGTTCGAGATACGTCTCGATGAATGTGGCAGTCCATTGCCACATGTAATCGTTAGGGCGAAGGCAGAAGATGTGCGGCCTTGCGGAGCGAATCACAAAACCATTTTCGCCCAGCAGTCCAGGTAATTGGAGCGCGCCGTCCGGTTCGCCGCCGGATTCCCGCCATGTCGCGATCACGTGTTCGCGGAAACGCTCCTGCATCGGAAGTCGTGGAAAGAACCGCCACGTCTCGTAATGACCGTATTCGTGAAAAATAGCGACGCTGCCTTTTGGCATAACGCCTCCAAGTTTTTCGATCAACAGCGACTGGTCATTGACAAAAGACACGACCCAGCGGCACCACGCGAAATCATAGTCGCCCTTCGGCAATTCACCCTTCATCAAGTCCATCTCGTGAATTCTCACGTTCGCGAGCGAGCGCGCGCGCCACGTTGTTTCCATCGCAGAAATGAAGTTTCGCGAACGTTCCAGCGCGACGACTTCACCGGTGGGCCCGACGATCTCAGCCAGATCAATGGCCGCGTAGCCGGGGCCGGCCCCGAGGTCGAGCACGCGTTTGCCAACTGTGATGCCGGCCCGTTGCCAACAATCCAAAGCAACTGGTCGCCAGACACGATGTTGCAGGCCGAGTCTGGCTAATTCCTCCTCATGCGTGCCGAGAACATAATCGCGTTCCGCTGCCATTCCTGATCGTCACTGATCGACACCGGATTACAAACGCGATTTTGTTTTCGCGCAGTCGGATCTGTCTCTGGCGCGTCAGCGATTCTCCAGATCGAGGAGAACGGAAGCGACAAGGGACATTTTCTCATTCGAGAGTTCGGGATAGATCGGAAGTGAGAGGCAGTGTCCGCACAGTGCTTCCGTCACTGGCAGGTCGCCTGATCGATAATCAAGATGGGCGTAAGCTTTTTGAAGATGAATCGGCACAGGATAATGAATGGCACTCTGGATCCCCACATCCTGCAAGGCAGAGCGAACGCGATCACGCTCTGGAGTTTCAATCACGTAGCAATGCCAGACGCACTCTGAATCGGACATATGCGTAGGCAACTTGTATGACGAGTCCTTCAACAATTCTGTGTATTGTCGCGCGCGATCAATGCGAGCCGTGTTCCACTCGTCGAGGTGCTTGAGCTTTATCGAGAGCACAGCCCCCTGGAAGCTATCCATGCGGTAGTTATACCCGATTTCGTCGTGCAAATATTTTTGGCTTTGCGCCTGATCGCGGAGAGAACGCGCGCGGTGGGCTATCGATGCATCGTTCGTGATCAAAGCGCCGCCTTCCCCGTACGCCCCGAGGTTTTTACTCGGATAAAAACTAAAACATGCAATCTGCCCAAACTCGCCCACGCGCCTCCCGCGGTATCTTGCTCCGTGCGCCTGTGCGGCATCTTCGATCACCGGCAGTCCATGTCGCTCAGCAATCGCCATGATGCGATCCATCTCTGCCGGCATTCCATAGAGATGCACCGGGATAATTGCTTTTGTGCGCGGCGTGATCGCCGCTTCGAGGTTGTCCGGATTTAACGTGCGGCGAACAGGGTCGATATCGACGAAAACCGGCGTTGCGCCGACGTAGCTGATGCCCCATGCGGTGGCTATGAACGTCATCGAGACCGTGACGACTTCGTCTCCCGGCCCGACATCCAGACAGCGCAAAGCCAGATGCAGCGCGCTCGTGCCGCTATTCAGGCTGACACAATGTTCAACTCCGCAATACGCTCCGAATTTCGCCTCGAAGTCTGACGTTGCTTGTCCTTGGGCGAAGCTCGTCGATTCACAAATCTTCTCCAGTGCGCTCAACACTTCGGTGCGCAGTGTTCGATACTGCGCTCGAAGATCCAAATACGGTACCTCTTCCATTTCAGTGTGATTTATTCGCAACGCAGGGCGGTCGAGGATTGGGTTTCTTTCGCTGATCAATGTAGGCGCAGATACGCAATGTTGCCACCGATCCTCCTTCAGCGCGCGCCATCATTGAGCGAAATCCGAAAATAGCCTCTGCGCCGGCGGCGCCTGTAACCGCCGCATCACGGTTCAGATATGCGGCGTTGCGGAGCGAATCACAAAACCATTCTCCGCGAGCAGCCCAGGTAATTGGAGCGCGCCATCGGGTTCACCGTTCGAGCGCTACCACTTCACCGGTTGGCCCAACGATCTCAGCCAGATCAATGGCCGCATAGCCGGGTCCGGCTCCTACGCCTAGCACGCGTTTGCCAATTGTGATTCCGGCCCGTTGCCAGCAATCCAAAGCGACCGGGCGCCAAACACGATGTTGCAGACCGAGTCTGGCTAATTCCTCGTCATGCGTTCCGAGCGCATAATCGCGTTCCGCTGCCATTCCTGATCGTCACTGATTGATATGAGATTACAAACGCGATTTTCGCCTCGCTATGTTCGAAGTTGACGCACCACGCCGTGAAATCCGTGCTGCGACGCTTTGTCATGCTCTGCTAGCGGAAGAACAAATTTGAATCAATGCAGCCGCTTCTCAGCTTCCGTCGGCGTGGCGAACCGTGCCGTCCGAATGAAGCCGAGCTCAGCGCGTTGCTAAAAGAATTTCCGCGTTGCCCGCACACAGAGCGGCTCAGACTTACGTACGGTTGACGATAGAACTCGCGAATCAAGCTCGATCCAGGAATACGCAGTCACAAATTGCTCCGCATCTTATCAACGCGCTTGCAACATACGCGTGAGGCTTTTGGGGCCCGACGCCAAGGTCTCCAACCCGTTTGATCAAATAGCGTCTTACCGGCGTCGGACTTACTGCGGCGCTGGCGAAATCCCCGCTGCGTTCATAATACGCTGTCTTTCCCTTTGTAATTGGTCTGCGTTAAGCTGGTTTTGGGTGGGCAATCCTCCCGACGCTGGCAGGTTTTGAGCACCTAGTATTTCGCTCTCTTTTTCAACTGTTTCGACAACCGCTTGCGAGGGATCGGGAATCCTAGTGGAAAGCTGCTGTGTTACCGTGTCGCCTTCAACATCCATCTCTGCGGGATCCTGGGCGTTAGCAGGATTCGTCTGGGCGTTCATCGTGGCTTGTTCTTTTGCGGCCAACGATTTCTCCGTTTGCTGTAGCGCTTTCTCCCTTTCATCCAAGGCTTTCTCTCTGTCATCCAATACACTCTTTCTTTCAGCGAACGCTTCCTCGCGTGCATCCAGCTCCAGTTTCCGTTGCGCAAGTTGTTCTTTAGCGGATAAATCTTGCTTGTGGCAGGAGCAAATCATTGCCAAAGCGGTGATCATCGAAAGGACAAATATTTTTTTCATACGAGGAACAACTGTAATCGATTTAGGTTATATTGACAGCCACGGAAGGCATTCGCCATTGCGGCGAATGCCTTCCGGTTTAATTTGCGTCGGTGCTTTGACACTCAAAGCCAGTTTACATCCCAGCTTTTAGGGCTTATTCGTGACCACTTTCGTCGTCGGCTTACTGACCTCCAGCTGAGCGCTAACCTTCTCGATCTGCGCGGCCTGCTCTTTGAGCTGCGCGGTGAGAACCTGCATCTCTGTCCTCTGCACGGCGACAGTCGATTTCAACTCAGCGATACTAGCCTGCTGTTCCTCGACTTTTTTGTGCTCTTTGAGGAACTCATTGAGCAACATCGCGTTCACACACTCGTAACGTACTGAGCTTACTTTGCCATCTGCCCCGTGCTGCACCAAATCGGGGCTAACCTTTTCTACGTCCTCGGCAATCAGGCCGAAGCTGAGTGGACGCGAGGGTTCAATCTCCTTCTTGTAACGGAAGCTGACCGGCTTCAGTGTATAAATTAACTCACTAGTTTGATCTATGGGCTTGATCTCGTCCTTAAAACGGCGCGAAGACGTAAAGAAGCCGAGCTTGCCGGCTGAATTGACGGCAACGAATTGCGTTCCACCGGGTTGACCGAAGATCTCTTGTATGTAACAGGTGTTGCTCTCGCCAGCCACACCAAAACTTCCCTGGCCGATATAGATATTATTATGGCCGGTGGTTTGCTGATCTCCGGCTGCCGCACCAATAGCCGTGTTGAAGAAGCCCGAAGTGGTGTTTATGAGGGTGTCATCACCAATGGCTACGTTCGCATTAGCTGTTGCATTCATGAGTGCATTGTAGCCAACTGCGGTATTGAAGCCTGCCCCCCCACTAGCGAATGTCATCGCGCCCGAACCGACGGCTGTGTTAAAGGGAGAGGTAGTGATGCCCGCAAGCGCCTGCCAACCGATCGCCACGTTGTCATTGGTCGTCATAGCGCTCTCGCCGGCGCGCCACCCCACAGCAACGTTGTTGCTGCCGGCCATGAGGGACTCCAACGCTCGCCGACCAACGGCCACGTTTTCTTCACCACTTGTTAGGAACGTGAGTGCAATACTACCAAGGGCCGTATTAGCGCCATCAGTAGCGGTGGTGCCATTGAAACTTGCCAGCGCCCCATCACCGACAGCGACGTTGAACTCCGTGGTTGTGTTTAATGTGAGCGCACCGGCGCCAATGGTCGTGTTATCACCGGCGGTTGTATTCTCCCTCATCGCATCGGCACCGATGGCCGTGTTAAAACCGCCGGTGGTGTTGTTCCTGAGTGCCGCGGCGCCAATTCCGGTGAGATGGTTGCCGGTGGTGTTCATGAAGCCCACTCGAAAACCAATCGCCAGGTTGAAGTTGGAGTTGTTGTTCGTGAGCGCGTCCGTCCCGATGGCCATGTTAAAGTTGCCAGTGACGTTGTGGGCAAGCGCGCTAGAACCAACCGCCACGTTGAAACCGCCGGTGGTATTGTCATGGAGCGCATTTAGGCCGACAGCGGTATTGGCGATCCCGCTGGTGAGGCTGAACAGAGCGTCCGTGCCCTCAGCGGTGTTGGCGCCGGGATAGCCGCCATCCGGTGGCGGATTGACCGCTTGCGTGTTTTGGATGAGCGCAAAGCAGAGCGCAATTGCCAGTGTAAGAAGACCGCAACGCAAGGGCGAGCGGTTAATGGATTTTATTAGAGTTTTCATTTTTTTGTTTATTTCGTTGAAGGTTGCCCTGTTGAACGCGTGAACTGCCCACCCAGTTCGCACGTAGGTGGGAATCATCCGCAGGAATGCGGCTCCGCAGAAGAGCGTTCTCATTCATTTGGCTGACTCCCAGTCCATCTGGATTTAGGACCGCGCGAAGCGCCGGTCCAGCGTCGATCATCCTACAGACTACTAATTCAGTCTGGCCGAAAATGCGCTGGAACGTCCCAGGGCGTGATCGAAGCCTTGGATATCAAATCGCGCTTCAAGGTGTCAAGCAAATACTGCTTGAACTTTGAGCACGGTGTTTGATCAACTCCGGCACCAGGTGCGTACCTGGTCTAAGGGCCGTCTTGTTCGCCTGTGTGGTATTCCGAGCTTATGCTCGTCGAGCATTCGACAGGCAGACCTATCGTGGGCCCGAAATCCGCCGCGGGATAAGCTGCAGCGATTTCGCCGTTAGCTCGCTGCCTTTCTGGCGACAATCTTATCGAGGAGCTTCGTGCAATCTGAATTGTAGAAGGAAAATTCATATTGGTCCCCGTTTCACCGCAATTCGTCGAAGCGGAGCCGCGACGGCCGTCTGCATCGGCGAAGCCGGCGTGTAACCGCTGTTCCGGTTAGGCGCGGCATGATCCATTGCCGTCCGTGTCGGTGACCGATCAATTTCATAGACCTCGTAAATCCTCTCGCCAGCAGACCAAAAATCCTTTACGAGCCGGGATTTGAGCTCTGGGTGGGTTGCTAATGCAGCGAGGAAATTTCGTCGTGTCTCGGGAAAAGTCTCTTTTGATGCAGCGAATGTCAGCGCAAGGCTTTTGCCTTCCGGAAAGATGGAGTTTAGCGCCGCGACCTGGCTTTCCTGATTCTCGTTCTCCATCCGTTGAAAAAACGGCCAGCAATCGCCCATTCGCTTCTGCAATTTGCGGGGGGCAAGTGCGTGGAGTTGGTTCTGCAGGCCCCAGTCAACCGAGATTACTCTCTGAACTCCAAGCCCATGCTCGTTAACATATTGAGAAAGAGAATAGATTTCTGGTGACGAACGCGCGTTGTAATGTGAATTCGCTCGTAAATGGGAGAGGTAGCCTCCCAGGTTATAAACGTTTACGGTAAAAACACAAAAGGCCGCGCAAACGACAAGAAGAGCGGCAAATCGCTGCACAGTTTTCGCAGCAAGCTGCCTGTACAATGGTTGGGCGAGAAAGATAAACGCCAGGAGAGGCAAAGGAAAAATCATTGAGTAATGATGTGGCCCCCCTGCCTGGGGCGTAACAAGAATTTGTACAAATACAAGAAAGCTGATCAGGAGTAGAAAGAAGCCGTGCCTACGATTCTCCCGGGCTTCAGCTTTTTGGCCGAGGAAAAATAAAGCGGCCAATGCCAGGCAACAATCTGTAACAATCAGCCAAAAGGGAACAAAGGAAATAATCCAGCTGCTAGTTTCAAAGATAAAATAAGCTACAGCCTCACCTGATAGAGCGGTTAGTAAGCCAGTCCATTTTGCTTCGAGATTCATTGGCGGAAGGCTGGCAGCGTGGAGATGCAGAATAGGCAAAATAAGAAATAATGTCGCGCCGACTCCGACTAACAGAACAATGCCTGTCACGGCCCGAGCCAATTTCGAACATGAAACCCACAGATTCTTCAGGCTATCTGGATAGCACAACGCAATCCCAAGAATGAAAGCTAATATCAGCCAGATAAAATTGAACTTGTCGAAAAAACCGAGTCCGGCACAAACGCAAATAAGGACAAGTTTCCACAGTTTCGGCTTATCGCGGTAGCTAAACCAGAGAGCAAGTATGGCAGCCTGGAAAAAGTGCATTAACACGGTCGGGCCCCAATCCAATCGGCTTGGAAACAGAATAGCCGGATCGACCGCCATTAGCCATATGGCAATGGTCGCCCAGACAACTCCAACGTGCGGTTTCAGGAGCTGAAAAAAAATCAATAGGGTCACTCCAGCTATCAGAATTGCCGGTAGACGGATGGTCAGAGCCGAAACACCAAAGAGCCAAAAAACGGGAGCGTAGATCCATCCCTTTAGGGCGCCGAGGTAAGGCATGATCAACAGCGGCACCGAGCCTAACCGCATATAGATCATGTTATTATCGGGACCACCTCGGGCCGCATTAACAAAGTCCACCTCATCCATGTACAGCCCGGGGAGATCGATTCGATGGCTGGCCAAAAGAACAAAAACACATGCCGCTGCAATCGCCAGGGCATCTGGCAGGTAGCGCCGACTGTGCAGACTGAGCTTTCTAAAGTTACTTTGGTTGATCCTGCGTGCCAATTGAGGCGACTCCTTACGATTCACGGCCGGCACTTGTCACTCTCATGCACCTGTCCAAAAGTTCATGCGTACAACAGGGCAAGCACCTCTTCGAGCCGAAGCGCTAATCCTCTGCGATTCTACGGCGCGGTGCGCGCCTCCGCAAGAACGCGAAAATAAAAGATCTGGGTACTTACGGATTAATGGAGGCTATAGACTTCCGCCAAGCCAATGCCTGTACCGCCATTGGCTCCGCTCACAACGGCGGTATATTCTCCTGCGGGCAACTGTAGCACGAGTGCCGATTCCTGCTCATTCGGTGGTGAGAGTGCGTTCCTCTGGACGTCGATCGCATTAACATCGGCTCGCCAGTTGTCGTTGCTCGCGATGGCAGTGCCAGTCGAGTCGTAGATCGTCAGCGAGGGTTCGCTTAGCACTGGGCTCACACCAAAATTAGCGAGCGATGGACCAAGGGCCCGTACGACGACGGTCGTGCTGCCTACATCTCCAATGGTAAAGCCACTGATCAGTACGCCCTCGCCGGTGCCGACGGCGCCGCGAGTGCTCATGTTGGTCAACTGCGAGTTGGATAAGGGCGACAGGTCGTAAAGCTCGACCAAGCCAATCCCCGTGGCCGAGTCCTTTCCGGTCACGATCACCGTATAGGCGCCCGGTGCCAAAGTCTGCCAAGTGGCCGATTCTAATACATTGCCTGGCGCGAGTCCATTCTTCTGGATGTCGGCGTTGTGAGGATCGCTTTGCCAATTGTCGTTGGTTGCGATGAGAGTGTGAGAAGAGTTGTAAAGGCTCAGAACCGGATCGCTAAGCACACCGGTAACCCCAAAACTGCTGAGCGATGGCCCCAGCGCGCGAAGCACTACGGTCTTAGGTTCGGTCCCCGTGATGACAAACCCACCGATCAAAACACCGTCACCACTTGAAACGTTACCCCGGGTAGAGAGGTTGAGCGCTTGAGGTCCCACTGTCGGAAAGCTCGTGCTTTCCAAATGCAGCGGAATGGAGTTGTACGCAGTGTTACAACCGACGGTTGGATACTGATAATAGAAAATCTTCTCACCCCTGGCATCCAGGCCGATCAGTTGAGCGAAGTTGGGACGACCCGGCAGTCCGCCATTAACGAAGGCATAATCGATTAGGTAATTGTGCGGCGCATCCTCATAGCAACTGCCGCAGAACGGGCTGTGGATACTTTGGTTCATTGGGAAGTTCCACACTTCAGTCGCAACCTTGTTCACCAGGTCCAAGCTATACTTGCGGGGACTCGCATATTCGCGTTGAGCCCCTGGAGGATTCTGAAATTGACTGTTTTGACCGTTATCGAACACCAAAAGCCCCAGATCGTAAGTGAGCGATGGGGAATGTTGCCCGATTGGAGCCAGACTGCCTGGTGCCATCGCGATCGCAAATTTTCTCAAAGACGGAAATTGGTACCACTTCTTCGTCGGATCGCCCAGAATCCATTTGATAGCACCTGTGTTGTAATCCAGACCGATAAGAAAATTCTCACGGCTTGAAACAATTATAGAATCGTCAGCTCGATCGTATGCTGCACCGTTGTTATGGAACCAGTCGGTCGGCCTTGGGAAGACAAATTGGCTCGGATCGTCACCGCCAGCGACCATGGCTGCGCCAATGATGGCGGCCATATTGAATCTTTTTAATACCGTGCCGTCTGTACTATCAACTTCCAGGATTGTAGATTCGAGGTAATCCATGGTATCCGGCTCAATCAGTATTCCCTTCTTCCCGGGATCGATATTATGATGGAAGTTGGTAACGCCAATGTCTGAGTAGTCTGCAAGCATGCTGATGCTCTCATCAAGACCGATTCGCAACAGTTTACTGCCTTGTGTCACGTAAACGGCGTTATCGAAGAAAGTGGAAGCCGCATTAAGAGCGCCTTGCGTGGGTAGAGGGCTTACCCAGCGCAATGCTCCGTCGCTATCGAGAATGACGGGTGAGAAATCGCCGCAGGCAGATCTGTCGAAAATATAATCATAACTCAACTCGGTGCTGTTCGTCCTGGGTTGAAGCTTGGTTGGATTGTTATAGCCGCACCCTTCGTCATTGAAAGTGGCGGTTGCAACCGTGGTTTGAGCTTGCTTTGAAGAGCCGTCCACGAAGCCATAAGTCAGTCTAACGATATTCGCACGCCCAGAGTAAAGTCCATAAACCGGCAAAAGGACGGCCCCGGTGTTTGGATTTTCAAATCCCTTGCTCACGAGGTAGTTGTTGGAATACGTGCCCGACAGCGGCCGGGCGAAAGCCCCTGGTTTCGGATCGATTGTGAATTGAATGCTCTTCAGAACGCTGGTATTACTGACATCTAAGGCCAGCTTACCGTTAAAGGGCGTGAGACCTGCAGTGAAGCCGGTGATTCTTATCGTCGTGTCATCGGCATAACTTGCTCCCGCAATATGCGAGAAGATCATGAATGCAGTCCCGACGACGATTAGTGAACATCTTTTCATAAACATTAATTTTTTATACTTTTTAGTAGGCAAGAGTGCCCGAGGATTTCAGACGAGGCCGTTCGAGTCCAGCAAAAAATTGGTTGAAAATGCATTTTCTTTGCAGGTTCTCGAAACTCGAACCCGCAGCAAAACCATGGCGTAGGCCCAAATCCTGCCGCACAGCGCGAATTGAAGATCGAAACCGAACGAATTTAGCCTGCACACGCGACCGTCGTTCGCTACTGTTAGATCACTTATGGATTAAGGGAGGGTATAGACTTCTGCCAAGGCGTTGCCTGTAGCGCCGTTGGCTCCGCGCACAACGGCGGTATATGCTCCTGCGGGCAGGTGAAGCACGAGCGCCGACTCGAGCAGATTCGGCGGGGCGAGTCCTCTCCGCTGAATGTAGATTCTGTTATTGTTCTGCTGCCAGTTGTCGTTGCTCGCAATAGCAGATCCTTTTGAGTCGTAGATCGTCAGCACGGGATCGCTTAGCGGCTGGCTTACACCGAGAGCACCGAGCGATGGTCCGAGGGCGCGCACGACGACGGTCGCGCTGTCCACATCTCCAACGACGAACCCACTAATGAGCACGTTATCGCCGGTGCCGACGTAACCGCGTCCGCTCATCTTCGCCAACTTAGAGTTGGATAGCGGCGAGAGATCGTAAAGCTCGACCAAGCCAATCCCCTGGGCCCCGTTCCTTCCACTAACTACAACAGTGTACGCCCCCGGCGCCAACGTCTGCAGAGTGGCCGATTCCAACAGATTTGGCGGCGCGAGTCCATTCTTCTGGATGTCGGCGTTGTGAGGATCGCTTTGCCAATTGTCATTGCGCGCGATGAGAGTGTGGGACGAGTTATACAACTTGAGAACCGGGTTCGCGAGCACACCGGAAAGCCCAAAGCGGCCCAAAGATGGCCCCAGGGCACGAAGCACCATCGTCTTCGGCTCGGTTCCGGTAACGATAAAGCCGCCGATCAGAACGTTGTCACCGCCTGAAACGAAACTCCTGGTACGGAGGTTGAGCACTTGAGGCCCTACTGTCGGAAACTTTGTATTTTCAAGATGAATCGGGAGGGCGCGATAGATCTCCCCACAGTTCGTGGCCGGGTATTGATAATAGAAAATCTTTTCACCAGCGGCGTTCAGGCCCAGGAGTTCAGCGAACACGGGAACGCCCGGCAGTCCATCATTCACGACTGCGTAATCAATCAGATAGTTGTACGGGGCATCCTCGTAGACGCTTCCACAGAAGGGGCAGTGGATATTCTCGTTCATTGCGTAGTTCCACACTTCAGTCGCGACCTTTGGTCCCAGATCCAACTTATACTTGCGGGGACTCGCATATTCGCGTTGAGCTCCGTAAGGCCTCTCAAAAAAACCGTGTTCTCCGTTATCAAACACCAGAATGTTCTGATCAAACGTGACTGAGACAGCGTGTTGCCCAATCGGAGGCAGGCTGCCAGACGCGGGCGTGAGCGCAAATTTCCTCAAAGACGGAAATTGGTACCACTTTTTCGTCGGGTCCCCGAGGATCCATTTGATCGCGTTTGTTTCGTAATCGAGGCAGATAAGGAAATTTTCCCGACTCGAAATAATCACGGAGTCATCCGCGCGATTATAGGTGACGGAATTGTTATGGAACCAATCGGTTGGCGAATAATAAACGAACTGGCTGGGATCGTCTCCCCCGGCTCTCATGGCTGCGCTGATAATGTCGCCCAACTTCCACACCTTCAAAACGTTGCCCGCAGCATCCACTTCGATGTTCACCGAATTGTAGTATTCTGTGGTATCCGAGTCCAGGATAATTCCAAATTTGCCACGGTCGATGTTGTGGTTGAAATCAATAACTCCGAGACTGGTGTAATCGCCAAGGAGGGTGACAGTGCCATCGAGGTCGATTCGAGACAGTTTGCGGCCCCAACCCAAATAGGCTGCGTTATCAAAGAAGATGGCACTACCGGCCGAGATGCCGCCCGTGCCCACCCACCGCAATCGGCCGTCGGTGTCCATGATGGCGGGTGAGAAATCGCTGCACCCTCCCTTAAGCATCATGTAGTCATAGCTCAAATCCGTGTTATTTGTGCGTCGTTGCAAGATCGTCGGGGTCTTGTATCCGCATGGATCGTTGAACGTGGCGGTCGTGATACTGGTGTTAATTTGCTTTGACGATCCGTCCAAAAAACGAAACGTCAGTTTGGCGGTGTTATTATATCCATCGTAAAGTCCATAGACCGGCACAACGACTTCACCGGTTTGTTCGTTCTCGAACCCGCGATCGATGAGGTACGAATTGGCATAAGTGCCTGACAGTGGCCGGGTAACAGAGCCGGGTTTCGGCGTAATCGTAAACTGAATGCTCTTCAGCACCGATGCGTCGCTGACCGCCAGGCTCACTTTACTGATAAAGGGTGAAGCGCCTGCCGTTTGGCCGGTGATTCTTATCGTCGTGTCATCTGCCTGATTCGCGACGGCAAAATTGGAGAAGACCATGATGACGGCGCCGACGACGATCAGTGAGCAGATTTTCATAGACATTAATTTTATGGTTTGCTTTAGAAGACTGCCGCGAGAATTTCAGAGGAGGCTGTTCGAGTCCAGCAAAAATTTGGATGAGACACCCGGCAAGGAGTTTGATAAATAGCCAACGCCATAAACGAGTCGCAATAGAGCGCGAATTAAATTTCGAAATCGAATGGCGCGCGCGCGATTTCGTGAGACGCGACTATTGTACGCTGTTATAAGACGCTCACGGGATTAATGGACGGTGTAGACTTCGGCTAACGCGTTGCCTGTAGCGCCGTTAGCTCCTCGCACGACAGCGGTATAGGCTCCTGCCGGCAACTGCAGCACAAGCGCCGATTCCAGCGCATTCGAGGGCGCGAATCCATTCCGTAGGACATAGTTGGCGTTGTTGTCGTCCTGCCAGTTATCGTTGCTGGCGATAACAGCGCCATTGGAGTCGTAGATTGTCAGTGTGGGATCACTAAGCGGTTGGCTTACACCAAAAGAAGCGAGCGACGGACCAAGGGCGCGCACCACCACGGTGCGACTTCCGACCTCTCCAACAATGAACCCGCTAATGAGCACATTATCGCCACCGCTGACAAAGCCGCGCCCGCTGATGTTAGTCAGCAGCGAGTTAAGGCCTGGCGAATAGATTTCGTAAATCTCAGCCAAGCTAATTCCTTGTGCCCCGTTTTTTCCCCTTACCACCATGGTGTAGGCACCGGGCGCTAGGTTCCTCTGCAGCATGGCCGCATCAGCTGGGTTGTCCGGCGCCAGCGCATTTTGAGCGATAAATGTGGCGCCAATGTCGGTCTGCCAGTCGGTATTGGTCGCGATCAGAGTGCCCGAGGAGTTATACAGGCTCAGAACTGGATTGGCCAGCACACCAGACACCCCCAGCCTGCTGAGTGATGGCCCCAGCGCGCGAAGCACTACTGTTTTGGGATCAGGTCCGCTGATGATAAAACCGTCGATCAACACATTGTCGCCGGTTGAAACCGTTCCGCGAGTCGAAAGGTTCTGTAGCCGCGGACCCACTGCCGGAAACTTGGTGTTTTCCAGGTGAAGAGGAATAGCGTTAAAGGACACGGTGCAACCCGGCGTACTGTGGTATTGGTAGCGAAAAGCCGTCTCACCGCCATCATTTAAGCCAATCCACTGCGCCAAACTTCCGGGGTCTTGAACACCATCGACAAATGTAAAGTTGATGAGGTAGTTGAACGGCGCATCCTCATAAACACTCCCGCAGAACGGACACCACAAACTTTGTGCCAAGTCGAAATTCCAGATTTCCGTCGCGGTTCTTGCGTTCAAATCTAACTTATACTTACGAGGCGCTGAATAGGCGCGCTCCATACCCGCTGGCTCCTGAAAGGTGCTGTTTTGTCCGTTGTCAAACACCAGGATGTTCTGATCAAACGTGACGGAGACGGCATGTTGCCCGATAGGCGGCAGGCTGCCGGGTGCAAGCGTGAACGCAAACCGCCTCAAAGACTGGAATTGGTACCACTTTTTGGTTGGATCTCCGAGGATCCACTTGATCGCGCTTGTGTCATAATCGATGCAGATGAGAAAATTTTCCCGGCTCGAAATAATAATAGAGTTATCCGCTCGATTGTAAGCCACGGAGTTGTTATGGAACCAGTCGTTTGGCGTCTGGTAAACAAACTGACCAGGATCATCGCCTCCGGCCCTCATGGCAGAGCTGATAATAGCGGCCACGTCCCATCTCTTCAAAACGTTGCCCGAAGCGTCCACCTCAATGTTTACAGACTCCGAGAAGGATGTGGTATTCGCGTCCAGGATAATTCCAACTTTGCCAACGTCGATATTGTGATGGAAAAAAGTGATCCCGAGACTGCTGTAATCGCCAACCTCGGTGACGGCGCCGTCGAGATCGATTCGATACAGGCTGGGACCATGAGCCAAGTAAATAGCGTTATCAAAAAAGCCGGCCGAATTACTCGAAAACCCAGCCGTGCCAACCCATCGCAGCGCACCGTCCGTGTCGACGATGGCGGGCGAGAAATCGCTGCATCCTCCCTTAACCATGATGTAGTCGTAGCTTAAGGGGGTGGTAGTCCTATGCTGCAGAAATGTCGGATTTTTGTATCCGCATGCATCATTGAACGTCGCTGTTCCAATTGTGATGTTTGCCTGCCTGGAGGAACCGTCCAAAAACCGGTAAGTCAGTGTGACGAGATTACTGTATCCATCGTAAAGTCCATAGACCGGCAAAACAATCTGGCCGGTTTGCAGGTTTTCGAAACCCCGATCAGTAAGGTAGTAATTGGCATAGGTCCCGGACAGTGCTCGCGCGACGGAGCCCGGCTTTGGCCTGATTGTGAACTGAATGCTCTTCAAAACGGTCGTATTGCTAGCCGTCAAATGCACATTGCTGATAAACGGCGTTGCGCCTGCCGTTTGACCCGTAATTTTTATGTTGGTGTCATCCGCCTGGTTGGACTCGGCAAGGGGAGAGAAGAGCATGGGCGCGGCAGCGATAATGGTTACCGGTATCGAAACAAGTTTCATGATACTTTTTAGGAGCTGATTTCAAAAACCAACGCTCCGATCCTCTCAAAAGCGGCCCTCGTGTCCAACACAAAATTGATGGCCGCAATTACGATGATCGTACTTTCTCCACCATCTTGTGTTGCTTTGGAGAGTGAAACTGATATGGAGAGCAACCAATAGGTTTGGCAGGCTTGGCCGGGGTTGTCGATGACAGGCGAGAACAAACTAGAAGAATACGGCTCGGGACGAACAATCTCAGCGTCCCTGGCAACAACTTCTCGCCAGCGCTCGCTAAGCTTGATAACGGGTGTTCTTTGCTTTGTTCTTTCCCTTCTCTTTTACTATGGCACGGTTGTTCGGGTGCAGTTTAGCCGGACCGATTTTCTCGATCTAGGTCCTTTTACGGATGGGGTGGAATATTTCGCGCAGGCTAAGTCGATCTTGAAAGAAGGCGAGCCGACGATTCAGATCGGCTATGACAAATTACCCTCCCGGTACCCGCCGGGCTACCCAATTTTGATGATTCCTTGGCTGAGATTTCTGCCCCACAACGGGATTCTGGCCCCATTTAGAACAAATCAGACAATCGGCATGTTGCTCCTGGCAGGCAGTTTCGTGTTTTATTTTGCGATCGGAAGGCCGCTCGCTGGGGGATTGGCGACCTTGTTAGTCGCAACCCAACCAGCGTTCATTACCTTCAGCCGGTCGTCGATGAGCGACCTCAGCGGTGGGGCTGTCATTGTACTCGCTTTTGCACTGGTATATTTGGGGCTCGCCCGGCGGCGCCGCTGGTTAATTTACCTCGCAGCCGTTGTTCTTGGCCTGTCCTTGTGCATTCGGCCACAGTTATTGTTCATGGCTCCCTTATTAATAGCCATGGCTCTCTTTCCGGCTAAAGTCTCATGGACGAGGTGGTTTATTCATTGCTGCCTCGCTCTTGTTGTATTCGCGGTCGCTACGAGCCCGTATTTTATTCTAAACACTTTGGAGTTTGGCCATCCGTTAAAGAGCGGTTATGAGTTCTGGGTACCGGAATTGGCAAGCAAGCAAGGTGCTTTTTCCCTGCACAACGTGCCTCCCCAGGTTGCCATGATCTGGTCTGAGATTACGGCAAGCTGGGATCAATTTCGGGTAGCGAACCTCTTTGGCACGGGCACATACGTAGTGCCGGCTTTTATTTTTCTCTCTACCTTTGGTCTGGCGTTCGTCCGGCTGCGGCCGTTTGAGATCAGTGCATTTTTAGCGGGAACTGTCTACATTATGGCGACCCTAACTTTCAGCTACGTTGAGGGGCGGTTCTACGTGCCTGTTTTTCTGCTTTTGGTCGGGCTCGCCGTTCTGCCTGCGGAATGGGCAGCGGGCCAGGCTTTCAAGGGGCGCTTTTCGATCTGGGGTGTTGGAGTGCTGGCGGTATTTCTGCTCAGTTGTATCGGTTATCCGTCACAATCAGGCTTTAAGCCCGAGGGTGGTCGATCGCAAGCCTGGGACGCTCTTCATTACGCAAATGGAGTTGGAAAATCACCCCGATACGAGGCGCAGAAGGAATTCGTTCGCATCTTCCGAGACGCACCTGGCATTGTCTTGTCCGACATCGACTCCGCTTATTTGAATGCGCTATTGCCTAAACCATTTGTGGCGGCCCCAATCGACGGTAACCATTACTACTCTTACAGCCGGCTGTGGCATTATGGGACGCCCGAGGCAGCTCAATTAGTCGCAAATGGGCTCCGCCACGAGACACCGGTCTACGGTCTCCTGCTACCCTCAAAAGCGGTTGATCAAGACATAAAACGCTTGCCTTTGGTCCAAGGTTACAGTTGGAAACGGAGTGCGAAATCCAACACAAGAGCTGTGATCATGACATTGACAAAGGATGTCCCTCCTCTGACGTTGAAACTCGCATTTTGCTTAGTGGAGTGGTGACAAATGAAGCTATCTGTCGTTATCCCTTGTTATAATGAGCAATCTACGATTGAAACTGTCGTAGAAGCAGTCCGGGCAGCGCCCGTCGAGGACGTGGAAATCATCATCGTGGATGATGGATCGACCGATGGAACGAGAGAACTTCTTAAAGCGAAACCTCACGGGTGGGTCGATAAGCTCGTGTTACAGGAGCGCAATTTTGGCAAGGGAGCAGCTTTGCGTGCCGGTTTCCAGGCAGCGACGGGCGACTTGGTCATCGTTCAAGACGCCGACCTGGAGTATGACCCACAAGAATACCCCATACTTCTTGCACCGATTTTCGAGGATCGTGCCGATGTTGTTTTCGGTTCCCGGTTCCTGGGCGGCAGGCCTCATCGGGTGGTTTACTTCTGGCATATGGTGGGAAACCGCTTTCTCACGCTGCTCTCCAACATGTTTACAAACTTGAACCTCACTGACATGGAAACATGTTACAAAGTGTTTCGGCGAGAATTCCTGGATGGCGTTACCATTGAAGAGAACCGGTTTGGGTTCGAACCTGAGATTACCGCGAAGGTAGCGAAAGCCGGCTCCAGAGTTTTCGAGGTCGGCATTTCGTATAATGGCCGAACATACGAAGAGGGAAAAAAGATAGGATGGCGTGACGGCGTGAGAGCTGTTTACGTGATTGTTAAGCATAACCTATTTCGAAAGAACAAAGTCATATGGAAGAGCGATATTCAGGAGTCGACGTCCTCGAAGCGCTCGAAAGCGCGCACAACTACAACGATTACTTGACTCGCTTGATTTGCGAATCAACCGAATCAAAGGATCTGATCGACTTCGGCGCGGGTATTGGGACATTCTCCAAACGGCTGCGTACGGCCGGTTACCAAGTTAAATGCATCGAACCGGATCCTGTACAGAGGCAAATACTCGAGGAACAAGGTTTTGACACTTTGGCCAATATTACTTCGGTTCCGGACGATTCAGTGTCATTTGTTTTTTCGCTAAACGTCTTTGAGCACATCCAGGACGACTCGGTAGCCCTAAGGGAAATTCGCCAAAAATTAAAACCAGGCGGTACTCTTCTGATTTATGTACCCGCATTTGCGTGTCTCTGGACAAGTCTGGACGAGAAACTTTGCCACCATCGGCGCTACACAAAAAAGACCCTTCGCCGCCTTGTTGAGCAAGAAGGTTTCGCCGTTGAAGACGCTCGATATGCAGATTGTCTCGGGTTTATTGCCGTGCTTATTTTTCGGGCGCTCAATAGAAGCGCCTCTGCGCTGAACGCGAGCTCAATTACTCTCTATGATCGCTGGCTATTTGCGCCAAGCCGCGTCTTGGATAGGCTTTTCGATCGATGGTTTGGGAAGAACGTCTACGTTCGCTGTCGAAAGTAAGCTGTTGCTTTTCGCGACCGGTAGAGGACATGCCAAATAAAATGCCTTCAGCAATTTCCAAAAGCATCCAGGGTCAGTTTACATTGAGATCTGGAAGGCAGAGGTGTCGCCTGCCATTCTTGTTCGTTACTGCGGCATGCGTTTCGTTTGGTTTACAATTACTCCCTTTAAATGGCGACACGGTAACTTCTGAAACGACAGAGTCCCCGGCGGCTAACGCCCCCAATTCGAGCGACGCCACGACCACGGGCGCCGTTACCGTCCCAATCCCAAACAAAGGTAGCCACCTGGTTAACGTTAAAGAATACGGCGCGGTCGGCGACGGCGTTACAAACGATACCGCCGCCTTTATTAAGGCTTTAGCAATTTGTGCGGGGGACGGTGGAACTTGTCTGGTTCCCGAAGGAACGTATCTTATTTCTCCTTCGGGTATCTCGACTGGTAGCCACAAAGCATCCGTGGTGTCGGGTGTCCATCTCAAGGGCGCGGGGCGCGGAGCGTCTATCCTGAAGATTGCCGGGATGCCGACGGATCATTTTCTACCCTGTGAAGGAGACAACTGGAGCGTGGAGAACCTGACCTTGGACATGGGGGACTACACTCCACCGGTCGGCAGAGCGGCCATCGCTTGCAAGGGTAACAACTGGCGAGTTTCAAACTGCAGGGTCCTCAAGATCGGGAGGTCGGGGATTGCCGCTTTCGGCGGTAGCAACTGGTCTATCGAAGGAAATTATGTTAGCAGGACAGTGCCGGGAGCAAGGCCACCGACTTGCGCGATCCTCGTTACGGCCAATGCTGGGGTATGGTCGATCAATGGACGCGTCATCAAAAACATTTGTGAGGGCGCTGGGATTACGTTCACCGGTAGTGACGGCCTGGTCGCACGCAACCGGATAAGCAGATCGGGAAGTGGCACGGGCATCTTCGTACAAGGGTCGCCCAGCACACACGCGGCGAACATAGTCGGTAATATCTGTACCGGGGGCACTTCGGGTTACGATGATGCGCAGGGAGGGAGGTGGTGGTCAGTGAGTGGCTTTGAAATATGGGCAGCTGACTCTGTGATTTGTAATAACACTGCCCACGATAATGATGGCGGTGGCTTCGCCATTGGCGGACAAAGCAGCATAGTGATCGGGAACACGGCCTATAATAACGGCCGGGTGCGCCCTGGGTACGCCGGATTCAATGCGCGCATAAATCCAGCAAGGGGGGCATCGGCGTCTCATTCGATCTTTATAGGAAACTCTTCGTACGATCAGGATTACGGTTACAAGGAACAGGCTAGTGGAATAAGCGACATCAAACAGATTGGCAATGACTACAACCGTAACAGGAAGGGGCCTACTAAGTCTTTCAGCTCTGGCGGTCAGACGTCGATTTCGCCTGAAATGAAAAGTAAGCTGAAAGAGCTCGCCGAAGATCCAGACGTCCCCGATAATGCGCGCCGCGCCGTGCGCCAATGCCTCGCACGCTAAAGACGGCTATGCATAGTGTAACCGCGGACTCACCTAGGGTCACGATGCCGTTCCCCGCCGCGGGAAATATGCTAGGCGCTCAAACATCAGGAACGGTTTATTCGCCGATCCGTAGCCACCGTCACCTTCGCCACGAGCTTGCTGTGATCCGAGTTGTAGAGCCGAAATTCATAACTGGAACCCGCGTCGATCCAAGTCGCATCGTTTGATCCCCGCGGTCCTACGGCGAACAACGACTCTTCACCTCCATTCACCGAAACATAAACCTTGCTGGTACTCTCCCCAAAGGCGTTCCACGATATGGTCGTCCGGCCTAGCGCACGGCCCGCAGGGACTGGATTAGGGAAAGCGGTGAGAATAGGCGCGACTTTGTTCACGAAGACAATGGACGGTGTGAAACGTACGCTTTCGAACTTTGATGTTCGATGCTCCTCTACCGGATAATTCCTGGTGATACTAGCAGCGCCTTGTTCGTCTACTAACTCCTTAACGAAACCAACCATCCCGTAAGAATGGCAAGGAAAAGGGACCTTCACGTTCTCTGTCAGCGCTGTTGAAGTCCTGACGGAATTCGGGGACCCAAGAGGATTTCTTAGATTTGGCGCCTTACCATCAGGGAAGTCATCCCAATAGCCGGTGCCCCAGTCCTCAATCGCGTACAAGCCGCCTGGCCTTAAATGATGATCGAACAGATGCCAGAACGTTGTTTTCGTCAGCTCGCCGATGTGCGAGGCATCGTCTATGATGATATCAAACCCCTCCGGAGCGGTCCTACTAGCGACTTCAGATAGAAACCCTTCATCTGACTGACTACCCTCGAAGACCTGAATGCGCTCTCCAGGCACAAAGCGCTCCGGCAACTTGATATCGATCCCAATGATGACACCAAGCCGGAAGTAGTCGCGCCACAATTGAAGTGATCCACCTTCGCGGACCCCAATCTCGAGAAGCTTAATCTCCCTATCGACCCACGGCGCCAGAATCGGGTCATACACGTCCAAGTAACCATGGGTTATCTTGTCGGTATTGTAGGAATCCAAATCTAATTCTTTACTTCGCATATTGGTGGACGAATGCGCCTCGGTCGGCGCTCTTATAACATCTAAGGAAGATTCTGGTCCGCCTGCCAGGCAATTCCAGTCTCCATTTCTGCGGTGACATGCACTATCGAAATGTCGCCATGTGTTTTACTCGCGCATCGAACTCGGACTCCAACTCGTCGGCTACGGCAGACGATTGTTGGCCAGGCTGACAAGTTTGCTCGATCTCGGTGGAAAGTCGCCGCGCCTCTTCCACGATCGGGGGATCAGTACGGGAATCGTCAGGTTTAAAGTCCGGCGGTACATTGGAACTGTTGATCCGCTGTGAAAGCGGGTCGAGGCATTTGGCAGAATAAGGCTCGCCCACAAAATCAAGTAGCGAGCGCAGAGCCAACTCGGGGGTCTCTACTAAGGCGGTATAGCGCAAGCGATAAACCACATGCGGACCGTACGCTTCCTCTGCCTTCAAACATCCCCTAACTGTGCGCACCCAATATTTGTACGCGTCTTCTTCGTTCGCTACCAACTGAATTCCTGTGGCGCGATGGAAGTTAACCATCGAGCGAACTACCGCATCGACATCGCGAAACACATGGACGAAGCGAGCTTGAGGAAAAAGCTTTCGCAGGCCGCAGATGTGCAAAGAATACTCAGGCGTTCCATCGACCCACCGAGTCTTCGGCCCGGCGGTCATGCTTGTGGCTTCGAGCCATTGTTGGTTAATCTTTGACGGGCTATTGCTGTTTTCACGATTGATTTCGAGATCTCTGCGATGCCCCACGACCAGCTCGTTAATGCTTCGGCCAAATGCAGCAAAGAATTCGTCATCACGAATGTCCATCGCACTAAGTATGGACAAACGACCGCGCGCCGAACCAATTTGATGGGCAACAGCTACATTTGCCGCAAAATCTCCCATCCAGTTGGATTCTGGCACTGGAAAGATGTTTGGATGGTGGCCAAGACACCACGCAAGAATGCTAGTTCCAGATCGGGGCGAGCCCACTACGAAGATTGGTTTATTAATTTCCTCGTGCATTTCAGCGGCCTTGGGAAGTTGCACTGTCATTCCCCGTTTGCGATCCTCTTAATTCGGTGACCGGCTTTCGGCGCATCCAGAAGCTGCCTCCAATCCAGCGACTGAGATTCGGAAAAGCGGCTTTCAAGTCTGGTGGATAATAGTGGTTCAGATAGCTATTCGCCATTAGCACCTCGAACTCGGGGTTGAATATCAGAAAGGCCTGTAACAGGTACTGCTCAGTCCAAAAACGAAATTCCTCCAGCGTCCAGTCGCGTCGATATGCGAAGGGAAAAAAGATGTCGTGCACGTGCACGATGACTCCCGCCTTTAAACGTGGCAATACCTCCAGGAAAAGATAGTTGACGTCGCCGCCTATCTTCACCGTGTGCGAGCTGTCGATAAACAGAATGTCACCCGACTCGAGTTGGGAAAAAAATTCCACGTCGACGTCCTGAACCTTAGTCTCAATCAATGATCGCAAGGCAGGGATACTGTTACTCTTGCGAACAAGCTCGTGCGGAAAGGGATCGATGCAGGTCAGTGACGAGCTCTTGTTTCTAGCAGCGGCCTGGCCGAGCACAACAGAAGAAAAACCGCTGCCCACTTCGATGATACGCCGTGGTTGAAAATAGCGGACCATACAATAAGCAACTAAGACATCGGTGCCATGAAATGGCCATAGCCGGCCAGGCGGGGGCTCCGCTGGAATGGTTTCATATTCGCCACGGAACTTTGAAAAATGATTTCGCAGCAGATCAAGCTGCACTGAGTCGTTCATGTCAATCCCCACGAGTTCGCTGGGTTGGCTCCAGAGCGTTTCAGGCAACGATTGCGTGTCGGGGACCGGTTCGTAAAAATGTACTGGCGTCACGTGAAACCCGTGCCTCTCCCAATTCAGGAACAACTCTCGACGTTCCGTGCTCTTGAGACAAAGCGGCATCACCGCCGAAATGAATCGAGAAAGCTCTGAGATCTCGATGTTTCCCCGCTTTACTTCTTCCGCAATTTCGCGAAGAGCGGTTGGCGCCGACTCAATGTCACGCCTCGCTTTGACCGAGTCGATTGCTACCCCGGGGCTACTAGCCACATACAGGCGAAACTCATATACCTTGGAGTCGTTGATCCACGGAATTTCCACCTGGCCAGACGGTCCTCCTTGAGTCACAAGTTTCTCGTCATTTGTCCCCGTTGAAACGCGGATCTCCGTTCCAACCGGATCGTTCGTCTCCCAGGAAATCACGCAGCGTTGCCCGAAAACAACTGGATTCGGGTTCGCGTTTATTTTTCCCGTAATCTCTCCGGTTGGCTCCGTCTTATTCACTGCCGGTAACCAACATCAGCTGCTGCAACAAGCTCGTGCTCTGCAATCGGCTGCGACGGCTCCAAGCTTTTCAGGTGCCGATCGCTGAAGAGAAATTCCAGTTTTTCGCGTGCAGCATCGGTAGAATAGAGCTCTTGCGTTTTGCGAATGCCGTTTTGCGAGAGTCGCTTCCAGAGCTCTTCCGATTCGTAGAGCTCAATCAACGCGCGCGCAAAATCCTGCGGTTCGTCGGCCACCAGAACGTGTTCGTGGTCGGCGAGGTTCATTCCCTCCACAGCGATTGAGGTCGCCACGACTGGCACCCCTAAGGCCATGCTTTGATTGATCTTGCCTTTGATGCCCGCCCCAAAACGCAAAGGAGCCACAGAGAGCCGCACACTGTCGAAAAACGAGCGCACATTCCGTTGCAATCCCGCAACAACAATCCTGTCGCTCGCCAGCGCGACGATCTCAGGGGGCGCCTTGTCACCGATGATATAGAATCTTGTATCCGGCAGACGGTCGCAAACGAGCGGGTAAATCTCTTCCACGAAAAACAGCACCGCATCGATATTGGGCCTGTGCTGAAAGCCGCCGATGAAAAGCCAGTCCCGCCGAAGTGCAAACGGCGTGACTGGCTCAGTGACGTCGACAATGTTTGAAACCAATTGAATAGACTTGTTAGGCCAATTCTCCTGGAGCATTTGCTGTTCGATGGGGCTTACTACCCACGTTTCATCTGCTTCCTTTATTAAGGAATCTTCCAACAGCTGTCTCTCTTGTGCTTTCCGGCGCACATCGGGATCTTGAGTGAGTTGCGCTTCCCGTTGTTCGCGCAGGTAATGCAAATCAACGGTATCAAAAATGATGCGGCTCTGTGGCGCGTGCAGACGAACATCTTCAATGTGCTTGCGTGCAAAATCGCATCGGCTTAGCACCACGACGTCGAACATAGGACCGTGCGAAATCAGATAATCGCGCACTCTTTTCACATATGGATGATGAACAACTTGAATCCCGCGTTTCTGCAGCTCACACGTGTAAGACGGCATGTCTGCCAAATTGTCAGGAAGGAAAGTGATGCGATGACCGAGTCGGTGAAGAATTTTGAGGATCTGAAACATCCGCAGCGATCCCGAGTCGCGGTCAGGCATCGGCAGATGATGGTCGATAACCAGAATGTTCTTGCCCGACGGAGTTCTGGGTCGCTGAAGAAACGTGACATCCCCGTTGGCCGGTCTCTTCGCCAGTTCATCACTCCACACCTCTGCGAAAGTTGAGCGGTTAATCTCCTGATGCTTCTTCGCGCCGGTTGAGATATCGGTGCCACCAGTTGCTCCCTCATGATGGATCACCTCGCTCAGCGGTTGATACAGGACTCTGTAACCAGCTTGGCGAACCTTAAATGCCAGGTCAGTGTCTTCATAGTAGCCGGGCGCGTATCGTGAATCGAAGCCGCCGGCACTTTCAAACAGCGCCTTGGGAACCATCAACGCTGCCGCTGAGCAATAATCTACGTCGCGCAGGTAGTTGTATTCGGGTTTACCCGGATCATCAAACTTTCCGTAGTTCCATCCTGAAGCGTCTTGCCAGATTATGCCCCCTGCCTCCTGCAAACGGCCGTCTGGGTAAAGGAGTTTCGAACCGACAATGCCTGCTCGCCGCTCCTCCTTGAAAGTATCGAGCAAAGCAGTTAGCCAACCGGTCTTTACGAGTGTGTCGTTATTCAGGAAGACGAGATATTTGCCGCGCGCGGCTTTTGCACCCGTGTTGCAGGAAGCGATGAAGCCGGAATTGCTATCATTACGCAGATACACAACTCCAGATATTTGCGTGATGACCTCTGGAGTGCCGTCGGTCGAACAGTCATCGACTACGATCACCTCGAAACGCGGCTGCTGTTGCACAGCTTGCAACGAAGCGAGGCAGGCATGCGTGTATTCCAACTGGTTAAAAACCGGAATAATGATTGAGACGTCGACTTCCTCGTGCTGCGGGAAACAGATCGACGTCAGTGGCAAGACGGGCCTAACTGGCGCGGCTACGGCGTCTTCGCGCGGTGCGCTTGGAGGTGCCTGACCGTCAGTTTCCGGTTGCCCACTCCTGGGAACTTTTGCGACCTGAGCCGCTTGGATTTCATCATCGATTTTTTTGATCTCAGGATGCTCCTTGCGCCATTTGGAATAGGCGGCCACAATCCTTTCAAGGTGTCCGTACCCGGCCGGTCCTTTTCTGTGGGCCAATTTTGCTTTTAACGTCGCGCCGGGATTGGCCAGCTGCCATCGACGGGAGGTTCGCAGCTTGCGGGCGGCGTCGTCGGTGTCATCGAGGAGGCGCGAGAGTCGTCTGGTATTGTGCAGCTGTTTTCGCAACCGGTCCGTCAATTCCGCGATGTACTTCTCGTCTTCTGCGAGATTTACGCTCCTCTGGTGAAGCAGACCGTTCATCTCCATGATCCGCTGGCCCAATTGCTCGATTTCGTTGGTGTAGTGCGTGGTGAGTTCCTCCACTTGCGCTTTGTGGTCGGCTTCGGTTTTGGCCAGATGAGCGCTGATTTCTTGGATCTGCGCTATGTACTGCTGTTCGGTTTTGGCTAGATGGGTGGTGAGTTCCTTAACTTGCGCCTTGTGTTGCGCTTCGTTGTGCGCGAGGTGCGTGCTGAGTTCCTTAACTTGCGCCTTGTGTTGCGCTTCGTTGTGCGCGAGGTGCGTGCTGAGTTCCTTAACCTGCGCCTCGTGTTGCGCTTCGTTGTGCGCGAGGTGCGTGGTGAGTTCCTTAACTTGCGCCTTGTGTTGCGCTTCGTTGTGCGCGAGGTGCGTGCTAAGTTCCTTAACCTGCGCCTCGTGTTGCGCTTCGTTGTGCGCGAGGTGTGTGGTGAGTTCCTTAACCTGAGACTTGTGCCGCTCCTCGGTGTGCGTGAGGTGGGAGCTGAGTTTCTCGATTTCACTCTTGTGTCGCGCCTCAGTTTGGGCGAGAAGTTCGCCATAGAGATGCTCGATTTGTGCAAGGCGGTCTGGAATGAAAGCATCGAGTCGGCTCACAGAGCCGGGTAGTATATCGCTTTCGGTTGATTTCACTCGGCGGCCGGACTTTGCGACTGACCCCCTCCCGGAGGTTTCCGCGATCAAAGCGCGATATAGCTCGATCACTTCTCCAGAGACGCCCGCATCAATCAGTTGGTCAATGGAGAAGTGCGTGTGGCGTCTCTTCGCGGCCACCAGTTTTGCGACTCTGCGTATTTTTGCATCAGGCAATCCAATAAAATTTGCAATCCGCTGTAATTCTTTTTCAGCGTTTTCGAAAAACAAATCGTAATGAGTAAAAAGCCGATCGTGTTTGCCTGCCGTTTCGATCAAGCGCCTGTTATAGATTTCCCACAGCCGCAAGCCAAACGCATACGACGTTCCGTTACGTTCTCTCATCGAATAAGCGACTTCCAACGGGTTGCGCACGATAATCAGCGTTTTTAAAGCCGGCAGGAGGTCCTGCCAGAAGTGCAGCGTCAGGCTATTGCGGGGATCCTTCCAGCCCCATATCTGTGCCGAATGAAAGCCCTCGATTAGGAGCCGCGCTTTCATACGCAACGGATCCAGCCGTTCGTCGGATAAATTCTCGTTGGTCTTTGGTGGCAGATCCCACGCACCACCGAGCGCTTCGAGCAACTCGTCATTCAACGCCACAAAGCCCAGATGCTCCCAGAATCCATCGGGATTATCGGCTTGTGACGGCATCAATTCGTTTTTTTCGCCGAGGTAGAGCCCGCAAGCGTGCAATAACCTCGTCAGCATTGACGTGCCGGAGCGGTGCGCGCCTGCAATGCAAATCGCCGTGTGAGTGTCGGCAGTATTTTTCACTCGAAACGCCTAAACAACGATGGGCCGCTTATTGCGTCAAGCCGATTAGTCAGCGCGGCCATACGCTACGGCGGTGGAGCGCATAAAACGAGCTGAAACGGCCGCAAGGGCTGGCGATGCGGCTCTTATTTGCGACCCGTAACCTGAATTTTGGCAAGCACCTTGGCGTGCTCAGTTCCCGCATAAAGGCGAAACTCAAATGTTTTCCCCGCTCGAATCCAAGGTGCCGGGGCAGACCCCGGTGGACCCGCGGTGAAAAGTGTTTCTGGAGCACCATCCTCCGAGACATAAACTTGGCTTGTAGTGCCATTTCCAGTATTCCAACTTATCGTCGTAGTACCGGATCCTTCGCCTGTGGCTACCGGATTGGGCGATGCCGTAATCGTTGCCGCGGGTGCTGCCGGACTGGCAGCCGACGCATTTGCCTCGGGGCTTTTCGACGGGCCGCATGCAGCGAAGAAGAACAATGGCAGGAGCATAGCAATCGTTGGAATGAATCGTTTCATAGAGATCCGTTGCTTATCGTGTTTCTCGAACGGTTAGCTTTTGTCAAGTCGCGTAGCCAAGCCAGCTTGCAAAACGCTTTCTTCAGAAACTGACCCGTAGTCCGTCGCTGACATTGTGGCTGTCTTAATTGTCGCAGCCCGGTTGTCCGTCGTAGGAAATGTACGTTGAAACGCGCTCGTTCCATTGCACCGCCACAGCGGCGCCCACGAGACATGTTGTCAAGCCGCGCGCAGTTCCGGACGCAGTAGGTCACGGATGAGCAGCCATTTATGTTTCCGCAAATCTTCATCGCACAAATTGGGTCCTGCATCTAGCTTCTCTCCGATGCAGCGAACTGACAGCCGTGCGCCAGATGAAATCCGTCCGATCAATTTCGAGTTGAACGTGGCGCCGCATGCGAGCGGTTCGGTTTTAGTCTCGATGGGCAAAACGCGCGTGATCTGCGCCGTCACGATCGAAGAAGGTGTGCCGCGCTGGATGAAAGAACAGAGCGTGACCGGTGGCTGGCTTACTGCGGAATATTCGATGCTGCCGTACTCGACGCAGCCGCGCAAACCTCGCGACATTACAAAAGGCCGCATCGATGGCCGCAGCGTCGAGATTCAACGGTTGATTGGCCGGTCGTTGCGCGCCGTGATCGATTTGGAAAAACTCGGACCGCGCACGATCTGGGTGGATTGCGATGTGCTGCAAGCCGATGGCGGAACGCGCACAACCGCGATCACCGGCGCGAGCCTGGCGCTCGCCATCGCTTGCCGAAAATTCGTTCGGGAAAAAAAACTCGATGCGCCACCGATGCAAAAGTTGGTTGCCGCAGTGAGCGCCGGTATTCTGGATGGGCAGGCGATTGTGGATCTGAATTACGAGGAGGACAAACTCGTTGCAGTTGATTTCAATCTCGTCGCAACCGAAGACGGCGAATTTGTAGAAGTCCAAAGCTCGGGAGAAGAAGCGACATTTACCGGTTCGCAACTAGATGAAATGCTCGCGCTCGGGCGCAACGGCATCAGCGCGCTCATTGGCGCCCAACGTGCAGTTCTAGCGCGGATCATGGTAACGCCGCTCGAAAGTTGATCAGGTTACGGCGCCAGCCTTTAGAGTGCGCAAACACGTCCGCGCTTTGAAAGCGGCGTGAAGTCACCACACTCCAAAAGAATGCCGGGTTGATCTTCGTGCATTGGCGCTTTGCAGAACAAAGCCGACGCGTGCGGAGCGACATAGATGCGAAGCCCGACAGGTGAGCGAGGTGAGCGAGGCTAGCGCAAGTGAATCAAACACCCTACAGTTACTGCCGCGAATTAAGCGGGCGTTGATCACGGGCATCACCGCGAATGACGGAATTTATCTGGCGGTGGTCCGGTTGCAAAAAGCCAGAAAATGCGGCGATCATTCAGGGTCGATACCGTTTCTCCCACTAGAAGTCGGCACGGCAAACCCAATCTAAACGCGCAGACTTTCGCAATTGAACGGCCGCGAGAGCCAGCAAAAGCCTTCATTTTTGACCCGTGACCTGAGTCTTGGCAAGCATTTTGGCGTGCTCAGTTCCAGCGTAGAGACGAAACTCACCTGTTTTCCCCGCTACGATCCATGGTGCTGTGACAGATCCCGTTGGACCAGCTGCGAAAAGCGATTCCCGCCCGCCATCGGGGGAACCGACATAAACTTGCCCTTCGGTGCCATCCCCCGTATTCCAGGTTATGGTCGTAGTACCGACTCCTTGACTTGTGGGCACCGGATTTGGCGATGCTGTAATCGTCGCCGTGGATGCTCCGGGACTGGCAGTTGGCGCATTTGCTTCAGGGGCCTTTGAGGGGTTGCACGCGGCTAAAAAGAACAGCGGTAAGACAACAGCAGTGGTTGGAATGAATCGTTTCATAGAACTAGTTTACTTGTCGAGCTTCTCGGATTGTTAGCGTTGGTCAACTGGTATCGCTAAGGTGGTAAATCGCACGCGGCATTAATGTGATTTTCTTCGCTTCCAAAAACTACTTCGCATCGCCCTACCGCATGAGGGAAACAAGGCTTTGAGTCCTTGAGAAAAAACAAGCTCAGATTAGCTGTTGCGCGTCAGCACCTCGAACTGTGAATTGAAAGTGAGGGATGCTTGTCGCAGATATTGCTGGGTCCAAAAACGGACTTCTCCTAGAAGTCGCTGGCGATCATAGTCTATGGGTAAGCGCAGGCTGCCCTGCAGCTAGATCATTTGCTCCGCCTGAAACGTTAAGCTAAAGCGCAGAATCAGCATGAAGAAAGCACTGATCACCGGCATCACCGGCCAGGACGGAAGCTATTTGGCTGATTTGCTGCTGGAAAAAGGCTACGAAGTCCACGGGATCATTCGTCGCGCCAGCACGTTCAACACTTCGCGCATCGATCATCTCTACGCTGATCCACACGTGAACGACGTCCGAATGTTTTTGCATTACGGCGACCTCAGCGACTCGGTGAATCTTGTGAAGCTTCTTTACGAATTGAAGCCGGACGAGATCTATCATCTGGGCGCGCAGAGCCACGTGCGCGTGAGCTTCGATATTCCTGAGTACACTTCCGACGTCACTGGCGTCGGCACGATTCGCATTCTGGAGGCGATCCGCGAAGCCGGTTTGCGCTCGCGCTTTTATCAGGCGTCGAGCAGCGAAATGTTCGGCAAGGCCCAACAAACGCCGCAAACAGAGAAGACGCCGTTTTGGCCGCGGAGTCCGTACGGCGTGGCAAAGGTTTTTTCATACTGGGCGACCGTTAACTATCGGGAGAGCTACGGCCTTTGTGCCAGCAATGGCATTTTGTTCAACCACGAAAGCCCGCGCCGCGGAGAAACTTTCGTCAGCCGCAAAATCTCGCGGGCAGTCGCTGCCATTAAGCAAGGTGCACAAAAGGAATTGTTCCTTGGCAATCTCGACGCAAAACGAGATTGGGGATACGCGCCGGAGTACGTCGAAGGGATGTGGCGAATTGTGCAACTTGGTAAAGGCGACGACTTCGTGCTGGCGACCGGCGAAACGCACACGGTGCGCGAGTTCGTCGAGGCGGCCTTCGCGCACGCTGAACTAGATTGGAAGCAATTCGTAAAACATGACCCGCGGTATGAGCGCCCGGCTGAGGTCGACGTGCTGCTTGGTGATGCGTCGAAAGCAAAAAAGGTTCTCGGTTGGGAACCGAAAGTGCGATTCGACGAACTGGTTCGCATCATGGTCGACGCCGACATGGATTTGCTCTCGGGGAAGACAGCCAGAAAGCACCTGGGCAAATTGCCGTGACGCGATGTTGTCTGATTAACACTTGCGATGCACGCGGCTGAAGCCGCGGTGTTAATGAAATTGGCAAGCGTAGTTTAGCGCATTACAAACGGCGCCGTGTTTTCCGGTCCCATTGCATTACCTGAAACCATACCGGGAACTGCGCTGACGAGCGGCGCGTCCACGATTGTGACCGCCGCGCCAACTCCAACGATGTTGTACAATTGAACGACGTCGGTTGAGCGCATTCGAATACATCCGTAGCTCGCTCGCGTTCCGATCAGCCGTTCCTCCGGTGTGCCGTGAATGTAGATGTCCCGAGCAAATGCGTTCGCATTTTGCGATTCGAGTCCACGCAACCATAGAATCCGCGTCACGATGGGGTCGCGACCAGGCGAGTTGGCCAGGACAATTTCGCCAGTCCGCCGCCGGTCTTTGAATACCGCGCCCGGTGGCGCGTTGTTACCAATTTTCTCCGCAATCTGTAGTTGTCCCAGGGGCGTAAACCTGCTGCCAGGGCGATCGCCGAGACCAAACTTGGACGTGGAGACTGGATACGTAGCCAATAGGGTGCTGCGATCCAGAAGGGCTAACTTTTGATCGCGCGTGCTGATGACGATGTGATGCTGGGTATCCGGCGCTGCACAGGACGCGAGGAGTAGGGCGATAAGGAGGCAGGGACGGATCGCCGAGCCGTCCGTCTTGCCGCGCGTTCCCGGCGCGCCCGGCGGTTGCGCCCTCCCGTGATTGATCTTCATGCGCGATTAAACCTAAAGAACTGCTCTGCGGTTTCGGTCGTTGCTTCAGAAATTTCCTCCAGGGAAACACCGCGCGCTGCCGCGATCGTTTCTGCCACAATGCGCGTGTACGCCGGTTCGCAGCGTTTTCCGCGAAAAGGCGCGGGCGCCAGATATGGGCAATCGGTTTCGACCATAAATTTCCAGAGCGGGATTTCTGCCGCGACCTCTCGCACGGCTACGCCGTTTTTGAAAGTAACAATTCCCGTGAACGAAACCAAGTGGTCGAGATTGAGAACTTCATTCGCCTGATCGAGCGAGCCGCCGAAGCAATGAAAAACACCGCGCACCTTCCCGGCATAAGCGCGCAGCACTTCAAGGGTATCCTCCCACGCGTCGCGTTGATGAATCACCACGTTTAAACCAAGCTCGACTGCTAAATCGACTTGCTGCTGGAACAAACTCGCCTGTTTGGATTTGTACGCGCCGTCGCGAATTTGCGCTTCGATTTCTTCATCAGTCTCACTTCGTAGAGCAGTCATAACCTGCACCTGGTCT
>Ga0185299_10001834_pt1 | contig 36940 bp, 61 predicted proteins | sample PaiPotPPA55metaG_FD_128002 | JGI IMG/M metagenome (GOLD analysis project Ga0185299, IMG submission 128002) | Iron sulfur acid spring bacterial and archeal communities from Banff, Canada, to study Microbial Dark Matter (Phase II) - Paint Pots PPA... ...
AATCCCGCTGGGAGTCTCGCTCATGTGTCAAATTGTTATTCGTCTCCGTCGCCGTAAGAGACGATGCCGTTGCCCGACTTGCTAGCTGCATCAAGGCCGACTGGATTGCCTGCTTGATGGCCATTACTCTTGAAATGCGATGCACGCCTGCCTTCAGGTGTCTTATCACCTGCCGCATCGTGGCTTGTGCTGTACGGTTTCGTGGTACTCACTTGTTTAGCCGCCCGTCTTGCTTCAGGCGTTCGGACTTTTGTGCTTGCCCGGTCGCTCTGGTCATTCGGTTGAATTCTATCGTGCTGCTTGCGTACTGCCATGGTGATTCCTTTTCTGCGGGGTCTCCGCTAATTGCTGTTCTTGTTTCTGCGGTTGCCCGCGTAAATCAATATTTGTTCAACTAAGATCGCAGGAACCATCAGGACAGTCCTGAATGGACTCGCTTTCTTTAATGCTGGCCTCTGGAAGCGAGGCGAACCATTCATCAAAACTCATACCCTGCCTTGGCCCCGGCTCGGACTGTACTGGTATAGTCACTATCTCGAAATCAATTTGCACAGGAGCATCGGTCTTCACCTGCTGAACTTCCTTACAAAATGTGAAACTGCTATCCGTGTCGAAGCCCACAAACAGCACATCCCCATGCTCTAGTTGTCCTGATGCCAGCAGTCGAGCGATTGGTTGAGCGATGTGCACATCTACAGTTCTTCGTATCTCACGTCCGCCAAATTTCTCGCTAAATCCGATGTTCAACAATTCTTCCCGTGCTTCTGGCGTAATCGAGATCAGAAATTTCTCGGCACTGCTGGCAATCACACGCTTCTGGAATTTGCCAAGTTCGATACAGAGGATTCGTTTCACCGATTCCCGAGTCAGCGGTTTGAATACTACGGTCTTGTCCAGTCGATTAAGAAATTCAGGGCTGAACAACGCTTTGCCCGCTGCGAGAATGATCTTCTCCGTGTCCGCACTTCCCGTCTCTGTGACTGAGAAGCCGAGGACACCTTTTTCGGTCAATGCGGCTGCGTCCCTCGCACCCATGTTTGTAGTCATGATGATGATCGACTTCGTAAAATCGGTCACACTGTTATCGCCACAAGTCAGCGTCCCGCTATCAAGTATTCCCAGCAGGAGCATATGCAGTTCTTCACACGACTTTTCCACTTCATCAAAGCACACGATGTGAGTGTTTACGCCCTGTCGTTCTGACTTCTCGCGCCACTTGTTAAGCGTATCCGTTCCAAGTAAAGGTTCGACCGATGCCCCCACATATGAAGGCGGGCTACCGACCAGTTTCGAGATGAAGTGCCTTTGTGTATTCGTATATTCGGAGCATGCGATGAGCGTTAATCGCTTCGCATCGCCTAGCACATACTCTGCGAGCACTCTACACAACTCTGTTTTGCCTACGCCTGTGCTACCTGCAAACAGCAGACAGACGATGGGGCGGTTTGGAGTTGCCAGTCCGCTCCAATAAACAGTCAGGGCGGAAACGACTTCTTGTATCGCTTCCTGCTGACCCACAATGCGGGATTCTAGCTTAGCCTTGAGTGCTTCGGCCTTCTCCCCAAGGATAGTGGGATCAAGAGGTAACAATTCAGGTGACATGACAGCACGTTCTCTTTCTTCCCCCATGCTGCCAGCGATTCGTGCAGAGCATCACGCTGTTTACTCACGGCGTCTGCGATGCAAACGCCTCTGTTCCGTGTCTTACGGGTATACCATCGTCGTAGGTACAAAGCATTAGCCTCCGGATGTGCTATCTTCCAAAGATTGATACATATCTTGCAACCGCTATGGCTAGTCAACTTGTCTGGTGTACGCTCATGCCCACGTTTGCAACGAGTCGGTCGATTGTTTGAGGGCTTACCTTTCCTCGAATCGCTCATTCTTTTGCGGGTTGCAGTGGTGTGTACCAATCCTGATGGGCCGTCTCCACCATCAGTCTGATTCCGCAGGGTGCCAGTGCCTAAGTCTTTCCGACCGTAGAGCATAATCAAGAACATCTCTGCGGCAAATGCATCGGCTTCCGACAAATGCTCTTGAATAAGAACCCGTGATAACGAAGGCCCGTTTTCGTGTGCCCTTGCCGACATAGTACGGAGTACCGTCTTCCCGGAGGTACAGATAGGTGTAGAACGAGTTTGTGCATTGCATCGGACCTCCGATTTCAGATTTGACTCCGACCTAATTGTTACCTTGTCACTTGCAACACGAGAGTTGCGTACGTGTACTCGACGCCGCTGGGTGTGGCCGTAGGCGTAGTACGAATAACCGAACGTGGATACTGAACGTCTATCTCGCATTGTCCTTTGGAAATCAGGCTGCACAATCCAGTGCTGTTGACCGTACAAACGTGGCTGTTCGAAGACTTCCAAACCACAGGCACTTCTGGATTCTGCGTCTGGGCATTCTGGGCATCGCTCACGCTCGCGGATAACTGCACACTACCTACCGTCAGACTTATTGCGAGCGACGATTGCTGCTTGCTGCCGCTACTCTGGACGACGTTCGTGCCTGTTATAAAAACTCTGCACTGTGATGCAACGCCGTCAATGTTCTCTTGTAGCATTTGGGGAAATAAGCTTACAGGTTGCTGCCACGCCCCACACTGCACAGTGCCACTGCTGATAACTGGTGAGTCCACGCCGCTGAAACTTGTTGGCAGAGTGGCAAATCTTGAATCGACACTCCCGTTTGGTCCGCTCATTATGTCTCCTTATTCTTTTTCTTGCCGTACGCATGGCTGGCAGTATCTAACTCTGCTTGCTTTTTTCTTTGCTCGATCTGCTGTGTTACAAGCGCGGCATGTTCCGCTCGCTGGACTTCTTCGCTAGGTGACCCTAGACGCTTGGGTGGCAACAGATGTTGGTCGAGCGGGTATCCGATGCTCATAAAATCTCCTTTACATCGTCCGCGTCACGCATTGGCCGCCGTTCGAACCGCTCCATACGTTCTCTGCAAGCATTCACGTCGAGACCGGGCTTGCCCTCTCCTGCTTGTACTTGTGCAGGCCCGTGAGCGGCTAGTCCATGGTCTCTAGCACTCTTTTCATTTGCCGCTCGCGTCTGGGCCAAAATGCGTGCAGTTACTGCGGATATATCTTCACAATTGGTGCCGCTGCGTTTTGGTCGTTGGCTGGCGTCCACAAATTCGATAGATGCATTGTGGGCAGCCTTCGCTCTCGCGTCTGATTCTTTACGGGCCGCGATTCCATCCGCGACCAGTTCCGCATGCGACTCTCGTTCTTGTTGGGGTGTCATATAACCGTTATCATCGTTTACTTTGCTCACGTTTTCCTCCGTAGTTAGGTGCGACGGCATGGAAAGCGCCACACCGCCGCTTTAGGACTGGCCGTCCACCTAATCTGTTACTTTGGGTGTTACCTTTGTGCCGTTGTGATCTTGCCCGATTCTGGTACGATTTAATCATGGAAGATGTGTGTCCAAGCGTCACTCTGAGACTTGTGATGATCTCGGATACCCACGACCGCCATCCGAAAGATATTCCGATGGGTGATGTTCTGATTCATGCGGGCGATTTTTGTTGCGGTGACACCTTAGAATCGCTGCGACGTGATATAGCATGGATGTCTTCACTTCCGCATCGTTGGAAACTTGTCTGCATGGGGAATCACGATTTGGCTTTGAAGCATCTCTTACAGACACGGCCCGAAGTGGCTCACGATTTGTTTAAGACAGCGAACATTCATCTGCTCAAAGATGCGGGAATCACGATCAATGGCGTTCGCTTCTATGGCATTAACTGGGGGTCGTCCACCGTACCTGTCGGCACAGATATCCTAATCAGCCACATTCCGCCATTCGGCATCCTTGACAACCCAGATGGCCAGCCCGGATCAAAAGAACTTCTTAGGGCCGTTCAAAGAGCACAACCCCAAGTACACCTGTTTGGGCATGTTCACGGTTCGCGTGGGCACCGAGAAATTAACGGCACTCATTTTTACAACGCTGCCCAAGCCGCTGGTGTGCGGCCTTGGATTCACGAGATACCTATAGGAGAGTAAATTTGTTTCTTATAATCTTTGCCGCTGTCTTTCTTGCAGTCAGTCTAGCGATCTCAGACGGATCGTGGGGTATCGACGCTCTCAAAGCGATTTTCTATTTCACCCCGAACGCACGTAAGGAGCGTGCAATAGAGCGTATTGCAGAAAAAGAAAATGTGACTGAGTACCAAGCGAGATTGTGGCTGGACGCTAAGCAGACACAAATGAAGGCACGAGCGGATGCGTTGCGGGCTAAGCAGGCTCACGCGGCCCGACTAATACCCATGAATCCGGTCCTGAAAGTTTGTGGTGTCATAATCGCAGGACTATTTGTACTTAGTTTATTTGTCTCAGTAATTCAATGGCTGAGAGCGTGACGAATCACTTCTTCTGTGGTGCCTAATCCAAGTACACGACCTGCCCACTTACCCAGTATTTTCGCAAGTTGTTGACGCTTGAAAGCCTCAATTCCTAGTCGATTCGCCGCCTTCATATCTGCGAGAAGTGTGTTGTCCTTCCCAAAAGCTTGTTCGAGTCGAGGACCGCCGTACTTGGTATTATCTTGCAGTTTCTGGAGTTGCTTCACTGCTGCGTTGATGTTGACATCGCCCGTTGTCGGGTCAATTACATTTACATTCTTGAAGACCTTAGTTTCCACATCGGTAAGAGCCGACATCCGTTTGAATTGAGCATCGGCTTTGGCTAACTGGTCATCTGGTACGCCTGCGTCCTTCGCCTGTTTCAGAGCGTCGGCCATCGTATCTTGAATGTTTGCACGCTTCGCTTCCCATGCCGCCTCATCAGTCGGGTTTGTAGACATACGAATCTTGAAATTGATGTCCTTCAACTGTTTACCCAAACCTTTGATGTCTGTATTACCCGTAGCATCATCAATGGTTTTGTAAAGTGCGTCGGCACTCTTCTCTGCTGCTTCGATGGGCGTCGTCAATGATTCTCGAAGTTCGGGTATCTTGGTTGGTTCAGTTGATTCAGCCTCTAATTCTGTGTCTTTGCCATAGCCCTTAATAGGTTCATGATCTTTATCCCAAAGGTCGATATTCTGGTCGCCCTTAGTCCACGTCTCTCCGTGCGGCACGTCACTGTTGTATTCAAATCCCATGTTCTTCAGAGTATCGTGAGCGTCTGAAAGTTTTCCTTTCTTTTGCCAAATGTCGAGATCGTTAGCCGTAGGTTTTCCTTCGCCAACAGAGCCGCGCAATTCAAAATTATCGCCCAACGCTTTAACGACAGGTTGCGCTTTTTCTGGAGTCCAAGCAGGTTCCTGCTTCATGGCTTCGTCTACTGCGGCCTTATATTCATTAGGGACATTCACAGTAGGGGGTATTGCTGGTTCATTTGGCGCTATATCAGCCGCAGTCCTTAGAGCATTCTGTGCTCCGGGCTGTGCAACTTTCTCGCCTTTCACAATCCGGTCTGCCCAAGGTGAGAGAGCCTTTTTTGCGACTCCTGCGCCTTCAACAGCAGCACCCACAACAGTACCTAAGCCTGTCGCTGCTGCACCTGATTCGAGCGCCTGAGTAGGTGTTGCACCATGCGCCAGTTCCTGACCTGTGACTACTGTTCCACCGCGAACAGCGTTCAGACCATGACCAATAATTTTGGCTATGAGTGGATGACTTTCTGCCAGTTTCGTGACCTTCGCCAGCAGTCCCGCCTTCTCAGCGAGCGATGCACCTTTCAGAAGTTCATCACCGCCGAAGAATTCCGCGATGCTCTCTGCCAGCGCACCTGCCTTACCAGCAGTTGTCTGCGTGGCGGCTGCTGCGTTCTGGTTTGTTGAATGTTGCACTGTTTCATATGGATTGACGTTCGCAGGCAGTTTTGGCAGACCTGCGATGTCTCCAACTTTATTAGCAATGGTCTTCACGAATGGAATGTGACTTCCAATGCTCCCAAGATTCGACAGCGACGTTGCTGCTGCGCTGCCAAAGCCTGCTGCAACCTTCTCGCCAGTCGTCCCTCCAGACTGCGGTGGCTTTGTGGGCGTCGTTTGATCCGGAAAGCCCACAGTTGCACCTTGTGGAATCGGCACGGTGCCTGTACTTGTACCCGTCTGGGTCGCAGTTTGCTGCGATTGTGGTTGCTGTGATTGCGGTGCGCTTTGATCAGGAAAGCCGATGGTTGCGCCCTGTGGTATTGGAATAGTTGCCATATATCTCCTATCGCTTCCCTTATCTCAACACTGGAACTGGTGTCATGGTTTTCCCATCAACCGTAAATCCGAGGATTCTCCCGTTGATAATGACAGCATGACTGCCTGCGGGTTGACCGGGCACTGTGTATCCGTACCGATTGAAGACTGCGGTCGTAGTCGGGCTGACTGGTATATGCCGTCCCGTGTACTGATAACTGCGGTCGTCGATTTCACCAATACGACCAGACATCAGGCCGATATAACCGCCAATGACGCTTCTGATCTGCTGCGGAGATTCTGCGACATTCAGGTTGTCGCTGGCTGTCTTCAATTCAGCCTCGTGTGGTGCACCACCTGAAACAGCCTTCTCTACTTCGGTGTTGACTTTCTGGGCGATTGCCTTGAACAACACAGTATTCGGTTCGCCTGTTTGCACGTTATACGCAGCCTTGACCTTGTTGATGGCCTGAACGTCGTTGTTTTCCAGAGCCTTTGCAACTTGCTCAAGCATGTCTAGGTGCTGTGCAGCGGTGCCCGCCGAAAGCAAACTTCCGCCTGCCGTACCGACACGGGTATCTCGAAGCTCTTTTTGCAAGTTGGCGTTGGCCTTGAAGTCCCCTTCTTGAAACTGTGGATTGATAAACGTGCGAATAAATGACACTGCCTGCGGTCGGGCCATAAGTCCCGATTTCGGACGAGGATTATTCGTATACACGTCATCACTTACATCGTTGTGGGCTACACCGTATAGTGTTTGGAAGTCGCTAGGAACAGTCACACCTTTGCTCGCCAAATCCTTTGACAATGCGCCCGCATCCATGGATGCAGCCTGTGGATTAGCGGTGAAATTCGGCGGTACAACGATGCCCTGCTGTGATGCCTTGATCTGCTCCGCAGCCTGCCTCAGAGCCTGATTCTCAAGTTGCTTGTGCTCTAAATCGGCTTGGCCTTCTGGCGTCTTGCGTTTCGCATCAGCCAGTTCTTTCGCCTTCTTCTCTGCTTCGTCAGTCTTCTGGGCGAGAATGTCATCCGCACGCTTCAAATTCCATGCATTCCTATCAATCCCACCGAACAGTTCACCAAACTTTCCAACCAGTGCCGCGTCTACGCCATCTTTGTCCATTTGGGCCATGGCTTGGTCAGGTTCCATTCCTGCGTATCTGCCCAGTTGCGGAATCAGTTTCCGCAGATATGGATTAGTTGCTACCGCTTGCTTCACATCAATCTTCTGGGCGGGTTTGCCAGTGAAATCTGCGACCTGATTAGACCACTGATTCATGAAGCCTTGTGCATTCTGCATGTCCATCTTTTCGCGATTGCCTTTCGCTAATACTGCCATCGGGACTGCGGTGCCAGCAGCGACGTATTGTAGATTCGGATTATTTTTCTTCATCTCATCCGTCATGGCGACACTCGCGTTGTGGTCATAAACTGTATAGGTAAATTCCGTTCTGGGAGTACCATCTGGATTGAAGATTTGCTTGCCGTTCTCGTCATAAACATTCGACACACCATCACGCAACACAGAATCTCGCGTGACGTGGGCCGATCCATCTGCCATCATCTTCTGCAACGCCTCTTCCGACACGTGCTCGCCTTTAATCGCAGACAAGACATTACCTTTGTCGTCTGTGGCGGTTGGATTGAGTTTCATTGCTTCGATGAGTGGAGCATCGTCCTGCACACCCTGATTCATCACTTCGCCTTGTAACTTCAAATTTCCCAACACCGCCGCGTGCATCTTGAGATTGTGATCCGTCGCACTATAATTTCTGGCTGTTGCTGCGTTCGCTTTCTCTTGTGCGGCTGCTTGACTACCTGCCTGTGTAAATGGCTGACTTGCGGCTGCACCAGCAGCGGCGGAAGGACCGAAGTCCTGAACACTGCGACCACCACCTGTCTCTGTCCGAGAAGTAGGTGCCGCGTATCCCGCTACCATGGCAGACAGTGCGCCTGCCAAAATCGACGCACCAAGTGCCTTCTTCGAGGCAGGAGCCATTACAACATTGCCATTGGCATCAGTTTGTGGCTGTCCGTTCGGACCTATGACCGGGCGATTGCTGCCGCCTGCGAGCGTTCCGAGAATCTTCGTAAAGATACTCGTATGCAGTTGCTGGGGCGTAGGGGGTGCTTGTGCCGCTGGACGCACTGCGGGCGTATTCGCATTTGGTCCCGCTGCGGTTGGTCCCGCTGGCTGGACTGCTGGTGCGGGCGTGACGCCCAACGACGCGGGCGTACCTGCTGGGATAGGATTCGGAATATTATTGTCCGACACGGTACTCGCCGTAGTCTGCAACGAGTTCTGTGCGGCGATATCACCGTTGGATGGTGTGTCATTGGTTGGTTCGGGCATATTGCTCCTTACTCGCAAGCGAGTGTTCGTGAATCTGTAATTCTGATCTAAGATTGTTGCTGTCCGGGCGTCGATGGTTAACGGCCATCGCGGATAGTCCGGACAGGCTGGTGCGAGACGCGCAAACACACCTTTTAGGCGAGTATTCGTCTCGGCTTTTCAGAGGTCACCGCCATACTAGACATTGCTGTCCGTGGCTCTCTCCGAAAGTGTGCCACTACTGCTGTGGTTAATGATGTGCCACGACTAGGAAATCACGTAGTCTATGGTCTTGCTACTCTTGTAGTTATTACAACCCTCAAAACCGTGGCACAACGGTTGGAGATTTGTGATGTGATTCATCCCACCATTCTTAATTGAGATGATGTGGTCGGGGACTAATTTAAGACCGAGTGTTTTCAACTCATCCTCAGTTCTCCAACAGCTTACACATCGGAATCCGTACTGTCGTTTAAGTGTCATCCACTCTGCGACAGTCCACGAGCCGCCATTGCCCTTCTTGCGGGCACGCCTGCGATGGGTTGCCGCTATACCATATTCAGGATGCAATTTTTGATATCGACGATTTTGTCGTCTGTTGCTGCGATGATGTTCTTCTGGATGTGTTCTCTTCCAAACTTTCACGGACTCCCGTCTTTGTTGTCGTGCCTTGACAGGGTTCTTCTTACGCCAACGTCGGCTGTGTTCTGTGCTGTAACCTACAGGCTGTGGATGAGTCTTCTGATATTCCTTCTGCTCCGCCAAGATGTTCGCACGATTCTTCTCGTAATACCGACGAGCATCGAGTTTCACCTTGAGTTTCTTGGTCATCAAATTTATGTGAATCATAACTCTCCCTAAAAGAGTCAGGCGGTGTTTAGGGCACCGCCCTGTCCAGCCCACCATCGCGCCAGGGGACGTATGAAGTTTCCTGCGATAGCAATGGTAGGACTTCGGTCGTTCGTGCAGAGCCTAACTTTTAGTAAGGAACACGAACTGTCGTGGGTTGCCGCAATGCAGACGAAGTTATGAATGCTTCTTGCGAAGCAAGGTTTCCTTCGTGTCGCTATCCACGCATTTCAATGGCTTGAGTTGCTTGCTCGTGCGGCGGTTGTTCGTTCCGCGTAGTTTGTGAACCTGCCGTATAACTGGCTCGATTCAGGACTGTGTATGCTCTCACTCGCTCGGTCAGCTTGGTCCGCCGTCATCCTACTTGCTGTGATCCCTGTTGCGGTCGCCCAAGATTGCAGGGCTTGACCACGTGCCGTGCCCGATGAGCCGTTGTGGTATCGGTCAAAAGATTCCTGTGCAGTTGCCTGCGTAATCCCCCTATGAAATCCCCCATTACATGTACCCTTCCCATGACTCCTGTCGATGGGCTTCCTGCTACTCGTCTTAACTTTCAAATGCCTTCTCTATTCTGTTGTTCCAAACCGTTGCTTCGCTTCGGGCGAATTGAAATAATCAACGGACTGTCGCACTGTCGCCTGTGTGAATCCGAGCAGGTTGGCCCACTCAGCCATATCGTGGTTGACCGGGATTCCCGCTGCGCGATGGAGCACAATCTGTTGGTATAACTCTTTCGCTCTGGCTTCGGTCACTCTACGGGTTTCTTCTGCCAGTCTGTGCTTCGATGGTGGAACGCCCGACTCGCCGGGATTGAAGCGTGAACTGCTGCGGGATGCCTGCACGGTGTTGGCCTGCCGAGCGGCTTCACGCTCTGCTTTCAAACCTTCTAGCCGACAGTGCTCATTGAATTGACGCCTTGAAGTGAATCCGGCATCAAAGATGGTCTGATCGCTCACAAAATCGTTCGCCATGTTCTCCTCGTGTACTCGTATAATTTCTGAGGGTGCCTCGCCCGAAAGTAGGCAATCCCTCCTCCAACAGAGGCCGCGAGTACGGCGGTCGGGCGTGGAACTTGCGAAATCCTCAGTCTGAATCGTTTTCGGGCTGCGGTATGGCTCCTAGGTCACCCCAGAGGCTATCGAACGATCCTGCATGAGCCAAAACGACAGTCTGCCTATGCCAGCGAAGGCATGTAAACTATCTGGTCGGGAAGAACGGCGGCGTAATGGTCTTGCTTTCCCGCATCACTGGCTTTCTTAGGAAACGTTATCTTTCCCGTGGAACTGTAGGAGTGGGCCGTTCGAACTTCAATCCGCAACATCTCCCCATCTTTCAGCGTAATCAGGTCACATGGTGCGGAAGGGCTGACCGACCTGAACACTTCATACCCCTTGTCGAGAAGGTCTGTTGCCACCCGCAACTCGCCGATTGCACCCTTCGTTCCACAACAAAGACCTGAATATGAAGCAGGTCTTGGCGCTCTGTATTTAGGTCTGCGGTCGGCTCTAATCTGATTTTCGTAAATCTGTTTGCATTTCTCGCTACACCACAATCGATTAGGGCGAATCGTAGCGGGTAACTCTATCCCACACTCTCTACATAATCGCATGTTCCTCCGTTCCTAGATTTGACTCCGACCTTCACTTTTACGCCGTCAGTCGCTTCGCTTTGGCCTGTTTCAGCCGTTCGCCAGCCGCCGCACGTCTTTCAGGCGTCCATTCAGCCGTCGGCTTGGTCCGCTTCAACTCAATCCGCCGCTGGACTAATCCCCAATGAGTGAGTGCGAGTTCCGCATCGTTACACGCCCACGGTCGCCACTCTTGGTCGGGGTGCTGCCGTTCGAGAGCGTCAATCTGCTTCTGGACTTCTTCGAGGGCGGTCATGGTTGCCTGATCCCAGAATGCGGGTTGGACGCGTAACTGCGGTTCCGTCCTGTCTGGGCTGCGACTTCGTCAGCAGTCATGTTTTCGATGGCTCGATAGTTCCCTACAAGGGCCTTTTCTTCGGGTGTAAGGAACGAATCATTTCCTGTGAACTCACAAAAACAAAGTCTTGTTCCCGTGCGGTCGGAACCAAATCTCCGTCGGGCGACAGGTGACGCAGCATACGCTTTGAACTGGAGTGCGACACTGCTCGAAATCAGCAGACCACTCTGATCCGAAATTTCTTGCAGAATTGCCCTGCTCGAATCATCTGACAACAGTTCCGCCTTGACGGACTCAGCGTGTATACGTCGTTCGAGATTTTCTCTCGCACGGCTATTACCGACTGGCAGAGCGTCTAGTTCGGATTGCAGGCTCGCAATAAGTTTGTCCTGTTCGGGAAACTTACTGGTCGATACAGCTACTTCCACAACTGGTTCAACAGTTGCTACTGGTTCAAGGGCCGCGTAAGCCGCATCAATATAATCGAAAGCCGCTCTCCAATTCTCGATACGCGTACAATCAATCCTATCCGCGTTCGCTCTTAGGAACGCAACGACCAGTTCACCCTCTGTCTCGTTTACTTCGGTCTTGAAAATTTCGTAAACCGCGCTGACTGCCTCTGGCACGCCTTCTGTCAATGTGCAGGGTTCCGTACGAAAGTCAGATGGTTGGGTCGTAAGCCTTTGTTTCAACTCGTTCTGTTTTGTTTGTAAATCCAAACGTGCTTGTTCTGCGATCAGCGCACCGTGCGACTTCCTCAACTTCTCGGTCGCTTCGTTTATCGGCTTAGCGATTCGTGCTGCTTCCTCTGCTCGAAATTCTCTGCCCGCCTTGGTCTCTCCATCCCCACTTGAAAACCTACTTGTTAAACTCATGACTCCTCCTAATTTCGTTCCTGCTATTATTTCCGCGTAGTTCTCTGCGGTTCCATTGGCTTAGAAAAACTACTCCAAACGCCGCCGTTCTTTCTGGCGTATCCTATCTTGCTCCCGATGAAGCCATTGGACTTTTGCAAACTCGCGTAGCATACGGTGGTGTCGTCGGATGCTGCTTCCTGCACGATCTGCTCGAAATCAAATTGCTTGCATTTCACCGTATATGTCTCAGATTTGTTGTCGGCGGATAATTCCACTCGGATTAAAGGAAGGCCGAGGTAGTGCGAGAGCACGGCAACATCCCTTGATTTTGTAATCTGCTCGTCTCTTGAAAAGGCCGTTGCCACCTATTTTTCCTCCAAACGTTTTGGCCCATCTGTCGTGGCTTGAGCGGCATCGAGAAGTGTTTGTTCGGATGGTTCAAGCCCGAAACCCGTGTCGCTTATTGTTTGAATGTCCGCCGCAGCATTCATCGCCTGCGCGTACAATGTTTTGTATGCATGTAGTGTTTCTTGGTAGAACGTTGCAAACACCCGACTCCATTGCGGGATGAAGGTGTCAAAATCAGTCGCATCAATATTCAGATTGATACTCAGTTCTTCGAGGTTCGTGACCGCGTAAGTGTACAGTCCATCGAATTCATCCATCGACATCCCGGAAATCAAGATCGCCTCTCGAAGATTCTCTTTGAGTAATGTTGCCCATCGAGAATAGTAGGTCTCGACAGTATCGTGGAGACTTATCCAAGGGTCGCTGATGGTTTCGGGCACGGCACAAAATTCGCACAGACTTGGAACGATATACGTTTCACTCATGATTTAATTTCTCCCTGCTGCTCAATCTGGGCTAGTTTTACTTTTGCTTTTGGTACATCGCCGGGACGCTTCCCCGTGATAATGTCGAGCAAATAACGTTTGTGGTCTGCACGAAGTTTCTGGATGATTTCTCTGTCCTGAGCATTCCCCTGAGACATACTCCTCCATATTCGGTCCTACGCTCCCAACTCATCATCGAAGACTCTATCTTTGACTTGCCACGTAATAGGGTCCCAGATAATCCTTTTTGCGCGTAAGCACTCCCTCTCAGAAGTAAACGAACGGAGGGCAACAGGGTCTTTTTCGTACTGGTGGCGAAAGTCCGTGAACATCTTAGCCCTGCGGATAGGGTCTATATTTGAGCGAGCGTAATCTGCCCACATCTCCGCGTCAGGGTTAAAACCTTCCGTCCCATCAGACTGTACGGGTGCTGGAATCTTATCGAGCAACGCCTGCGCGGTTGCCTGTTGCTGTTCATCCGACATCGGGTTATCTACGACTGCCTGAAGTTCCTGTCTGGTCACTTACCCTCCATTTCCACCTTTGCCCGTTTGAGTGTTTCATCAATCTTCCTGCGTTCAGCAGCTATCGCCAGTTTCGACTTCCTGTCGGCGGCTTCTACCTTCGTCTTTCTGATCTTCAACTGCTCACGTTTGGTCAGGTTCTTCTGCTTGCGGTCTTCGACTTTCACACAACGACTCCAACATTGCAGAATCATTTCAATCGCCTGAAGTTTCTGGGCTGTTGTGCCGTCGCCTATCGCAATCCGCTTCAACTCTTCTGCGATCTCGGGAAGCATTGGAAGTAGAGCCTGAGATACGCGGACAAACTTCTTATCCTCCGTATTTTTGATCGCTTGCTGGAGATAGAAGCCCAGCCGAGATAAAATGTCCTGTTTCATAGCAGACCGTCCGATCCCATCGCAGACCGAATTTCCATGACTTCAGGATCAACCTGCTCGATTTCTGGAATCTCAGTTTCCTGTGTCCATCCACGTTTTTCCTTTTGAGAGGGCGTAAAATCAACAGCGATTGTTACGCTGCGAGTGTGGGCCTGCGGACAATCAAGAATCACCTGATAGGTAGATGAATTGGCCGTCTCGTTCGTTATAGCCGTACACTCCGCAATGGCCCGCAGTTCTTTACACTCTACGCACCAAATGCGAAGATGATTCTTCGTACTGCGCTCAACAAATCCACGTCGGGTCTCGCAAGTAAAGTGCGATGTATGACCTATCGCTTTAGGTGATGCGTTCTTACCGCTCCATTCTCCAATCGGCTTCGCCATGTCCCCTCCGATGTTCTACGCTGCGAGTTTCTTCAATCGCTGTTGCTCCCGTTGCTCCGTCACGGTCTGCCATGAGCATCGGCTTTTGCAGTACATCCCGCCATCTAATCGCCGCCCGAGCGTCGTTCCCTCTGGTCTGATACCGCCCATGTCGAAGGCGAAGTTCGAGAACTTCAACCACCGCTTGCAAACCTTCACATCGGCATAATATTTGTGGTTAGCCTGATTGGTATTTCGAACTCTCGTGAGCATCGCTGCCCACGACCGATAAATTCCCGTTCGTTTTCCGTTCGAGCAATGACCATGACGCAAATTCACTCGTGCCCTGCCACAGCAACTGGTTATGGGCCTGCATGTCCGAGTCATCAACGATCCGTCGAGTGCTCGAAGATTTTGGCAGACATTACAAAATACGAAATACGCTGTATGCGTGTTGATTAAACCCGCCGCCACTTCGATTACTTCCAACTGTCCGAACGTTCTGCCTACTAGATTCTTTCGTATCTGTCGTGCCATTCCCCCTATCCTCTCGCCTGAGAGTCTTACGTTCGTAATCTGTTCGACCCACTGATATTTTAGTAGGCTGTTATTGCCCATCCCGCCTTTTTAGGAGGAGGAAGGGTAGGTGATGACGTGCAGAAAGCAGGACACCAAATGCATGTTATGACCATGCTAGTTGGAATCCCACTGTTGGTGGAAGTGTTGAAGGAACTTATTCACTCACTTTTCGCCAGATACCTGAAACAATAAACATGCTAAGGGGACTCGATATCCCCAAGGCATTCTTTATGCCTGTCACCACTGCCCTAATCTTGTGTCCCCGTAGCCGGGTGTATTGCAATCGCCAATTCCGTTGTACGTGTACGATCCGATTGAACCTCTGGGTGAGGCTGATCATGCACCTGAACGGGCGGGAGACTAATTCATTACATGTGAGGGAGTTGGCCTGCGCTGGTGGAATGTCCTGAACAATCAAACCTTCAGAGACCGTGCTCCCGTCGATTAAGGCTCCATTTCGAGAGTCGAGTCTACGATTCAGGGTGTTTCACGGACAAAACCCAAAGAAACACTGTAAAAAATATTTGTCATGAGCCAATCCCAGAATCCATCGGAGCCTCTGTCGGCACTTCCATCAACCTCTTGGTTAAATCAGCCAACTGATCGTACTTGCCTTTATTCACGCCCACTCTATCCTCATGGCCCGCTGATACCTGCTTGCCAAATTGGGTCGTCTTCGGCTTCTGTCCGTTCTTGTATAGTCCGACGATCTTCCCAGTCGAGGGCTTGTCGGGATTCACCTTGCCCGCCGTCTCCTGTGTCGTGCCACCGAGAGCGACGGTGTGGTCACCTATCTCCATCGGGTAGGTCGGATTCTCCGTGTTGAATTCGTCTACGGCTTTCAACCGTTCGTCTTCGGATTTCTGGACTGAGTCCTGTCGAATTTCAAGAGCCGCCTTGCGATAGTCGATAACCGCGTCCCCATCTGTAGCGCGAACTGAATGCCAATCCTGCTTACGCCCGACGATTAGGTGCCCGAGCCATTGGTCGATTCTTACTCTGTCTCTGTAACCGATGAACACCCGACCATCTTCGAGATATAGCACCGCATTCTTCAACAGACGGAGTGTATAGTGCCAAAATGACCAGTCCACGAACAAAATGAGCTGCGCGGCGTTCAGCGTGTCTAATCGAAGTGCGACCACGCAATTCTCTGGGTCTTTCACTGGGTCGCCGTGAATTTCGAACCGGACATTCTCGACAGGAAGCCGCAATGGTTTGCCCGCTCCCATCTGTTGTTGAGCGTGCTGAATGAGATTATCTTGTACGCCTACAATGATGGGCAATCCCGCCGCCCTCATTCCATCATCCCAGATTCGTCGCAGTTCGTTCATCGGTCGGGAAGACCGTTCACGATATTCGTATCTCATGATGGCTCCTCCGAGTTTATGCGGCCCGTCGAAATCGCAAGAGTTGCTTCCGCTATCTGATCGAGCAGATGCAGTTCAACGGCCAAATCTTCTTCGCTCATTCTTTTTTGGCGTGCCGTCAGTCGAGGCGCGATTAGTCCGACCTTCCTGCGGAGTGGTACTCGTACAATTTGTCCGCTGACGATTCTTGGTTCCGTATTGTTGAGATAATTACGTTGTTCTGGCGTCATGCTGTCACCTTTGCGTTCTGGCCCGCGACTTTCTGTGCTGTGCTTGAATTCATGACGGCACATGCGAACCGCAGTTTGTGGTCCGTCGTCATCACATTCCCCGTCGCAAGATTCTTCTGCGCGGTCTTCTTGATACCGTGCTCAATCGTGCTCAGTGAGTGCATGGCAACCCAAAATTCCCATTGCTCCTCACCGGGCGGCACGCCAAGAAGTTTGCCCCACAACATTTTCAAGTCAGGTATGTTCATGCGGCACCCCCAGAGTAGCAATGCTGGTAGCATCGGCCTGCTTTCACTTCATCACCCATGCATGGATCGACAAATTCCTTACAACCTTTCCATGAACAAGGCGGTCGATACCTGCGGATGACCTCTGGGTCGTCCTTGATGACATGTGTGACGTTTGCAAACTTGCCGTCACAGGCGTGTTGGATGTTGACTCTTAGCTCCTCACCTACGAGCCACTGGATGTTGAAGTCTTTTCCATTGCGGGGCCAACCCATGTCATCAAGGAACTTGCCTAGTGCGGAACCTTTCGAGGTTTTCAAAGCAAAGAGATTACTGGCCGTTGCATAATCTCCGTTAGCATCCTGCTGGTCCACCATCTCGAAAATGATTTTGACTTTATCTTCGGTGCGGAACTGGCCTTTTTGTTGCGGTAATTCGTTCACGGTGACGATGCGGGCAAGATGCTCGCCTTCGGTCGCCATCTCTTCTAACCCAAACTTTAAACCCATGTCATTCCTTTCCAATCACATACGGTCTTTCTGTGTCCACCTTATACAGCAACGATCTGGTCCGAAATGTCCACCTTATACGCCTCAGTAATAGATTACTGTATACACAACAATCATAATAGTTAGGTCTTACAGTAATCTATTGCTGTTACTGAGGCAGATAAGGTGGACATGTTTTTCTTACGCTTCTCCGCACCTTGTTCTGTGGATGTTTGCCATGCACAGTTGCCTTGTCGATAATCGCCCGTGTCCCTGAATCTCCCTAGTGTCGTACCCTTCGGACGTTTGCCCATGTCCGTTAAGAAATTCTTAAAACCATGCTCACCCCGCCAACGGTCGCAGATGGTCACGGGTGGATTTGCACCGCCGTAATAATTCCATGCAGGGTGCTTCAAATTCGTACAACGCTGTCCCATTGACTGCCACGAGAGATATTCAGGTGTGGGCGGGTCTGAACATCCGTGTTTGTTAGGGTCCGGTCCAAATATCATAGAATTGCTAACGCCTCGATTTTGGCCGGGACGATTCTGTACTGGTTTGCCTGTAGCCTGCCGCCATTCCCGCCGCTTCCACGAATCCACGAGAGGATGCCCAGATACTGGAAACGGGCGTTTGCACGCCTCACTGCCTTACAATCCCCGCGTCGGTCCAACGTCAAGTCCAGAGCCTCTGCAATTGTTCTACGGGATGCACAGAACTTTCCTTCGTATGCCACACGCAAGTAGTGATCGAGAATCTTCGCTTCGTTCGGCGTGAGGCCGATTTTCTTCTGCAAAGCTGTTACTATCTTTTTCATATTCCCTTCCTCGATTCCACGCCCGTTCCCATCGTGCGTGGAATCCTCCTCCGTTGCTCCGTCGTGCCTTGATGGTGGGTGCCATCAATCAACCTGAACTGCATGCAGGTTTCACCGGGAACAAAACTACAGTTGCCTATCTTGCTAACTGCCATCGCCACGGCGCGGACGGTGCACCCTTCGACTTCTTCACGCCCGCACGCTTACTTGCGATTACGAATGTGGGACGCTTGAATCCCGCATGTTCCGCAGCGGCGATCACTTTGCCCGCGTCATGCGCCTTACCATCGGACAAATAATCACGTAACCACGCGATGGCTCGGACCTGAATCGAATCTTTGCGCGGTCCTAACTTCACACCTTTCGTCAGCCCGCGTCTCGCAGGGCAAGGGAGAATCGCCTTAAACCGAATCTCCGCTGGCTTTGTGAGGGTCGCGTCTAGGATGGCCGACAATCTGCGTATCTCGTGGCGAAGTTGCCGTTGGAATTGAACTAGGTCAATCATTCTGCTTCCTCCATCGCGATCATGCCGTTCTTAAACAGCACAACACTGCGGCCCGTGTCCTGTCGCTTGAGCGTGATGCTGTAAATATTGACTGTTTCAAGCAGGCCCACATATTGATACGATCCGTTCACGAGAACGTTGACTTGCTTCCCGCAAAAAGGGACGCAGGCATCTTCCTGCGATGGCCCGCGCATCTTGCGTACCGGGGTTGATGTCGTGATCGGTACTTGTACAGCCGATTCCATTGGTGCGGGCATTGGTGTTAGTGCTGCTATTTCTCGTGATACCTTGCTGGCTTGATACGATTCTCTGAGAGTCATTCCCATAGTTCCTCCGCGTTCGTGTTCTACAAACAAAACGAAAAGCCCTGCCCACCGAATGAACGATGAGCAGGGCAGGATGTGACCACGCTCGACAGCGAAATGGTCACTGGACTAAAAATTTTATGGGCGGCTGTCGAGACGATCCATTCCCGCGATGCGGGCATCCTGCTTGGCTTTATTTGTGGGTATCCATCGTCGAGAACCGACGACTGTCAATCGACTTTCTATTTTCCTATTCGTCTCATGCCCACATTGTTCCGGGCACCCGACACTTACAGAAGTTCAATCTATTCTTAGTCTACTGCACTAACTCGCACCTTGTCAAGCATAATCGTCTCATTTTGCGAAACTATTTGTGTTTCTAAAAGAGAGTTACTTCGTTTCTACACATGCGGCAATCTTCTCCCGCTGGTTACTAGGTTATCGCCCTAGAGTGCCTGTTATTCTGGAATCTCTGTAATCCCCGTCACTTCGCACGATCTGCTCGACGAGGGAACCCTGTCGATTGAAATTGTACGTGTACTCTTCGTCGGTGACCGCCAGCCCACCCGCCGTCTTGCGTACATGGGTCTCACCTACTAACTCGATCCACGGTCTCTGTCCGAAACACTGTAGAAGTTGCACGTTCGCTTCGCTCATACGTGCTTCCAACTTCGATTCTTGAGAACATGACGCATCGCACTGAGACTTACCCCGAATTCATGTGCCAGCGATAGTGGATATTCTCCCGTCTTGGCACGTTTGCGAATCTCGATGACTTGCTTGGTATTAAGTTTAGCCGTGTTGGACTTTGACCCACGGGGTGCTCGTCCTTTTGCTTTCTTATCTGTGTGGTTGGCCTTGTTGCTGCCTTCGAACAGGTGCAGGTATCGAACACACGCCCGATTGTCGCACTTATGACAGCCTTGTGGCTCTGGGTATTCGCCCGTCTCAAGGAACCAAGCGACTCTATGTGCTCTGCCAGTTCTTCTTTCACCGACACCGATTGAACCGTAGCCATCTGCGTCTTTCACAGCAGTCCATTCCCAGCATTGGGTGCCCGCAATCTCTGGATACGCCGCAACTGCGACCGCAGACGGCATTGCCCCGTTCTTGTTAACATACTCCCAGAACCTTCCGGCCAACGGCTCAGGATTCTTACCACTTCCAAGTCCACCCATTAGATTCCTCCCACCAAGGCGTCAGTGAATCTCTTGTCCACATCGGCGGGTCTACGGCAATGCTTCTGTATGGCGGAATGTCCGAGATGACTATCTGAAAGTACCCACCTGCGATTCTTCGGCCTCATGCCGCGCTCCAGTCCCTAGCTCGTATCTCATGCGTATGGATGTAATCATGGACCGCTCGCAGGTTCATGTCCTTCACGGTTAGCAGATGATTCGCGAGTTCGAGAATATAGAGCATGCGAGTCTCGATAATCACCTTGCACAATTTGTACGAGTCCACGAGCACCATGTACCATTCACAATTAGCAAATGGCGAACGCTCTCCGGTGAGTATGCTTCCTATCGCTGCCAGAATGTCGCCCGCTCGAATTCCCATGCGCCCGGAGATGAAATCTGCATCACCCTTGCAGTCGTATAAGATTTCTCGCATGCTACCCGATGCCAGATAGGTTGCCGTGATTCCTGCCAAATCTATAGAATTCAATGTATGAGTACAATCCGTCTTCTCCAACACGCCGCACTCGCCCTGATGCCCGTTCTGTGGGATGATGCTCACACCTGTAAGAAATAGCCCGCCTTCAACCCGTTCGCCGCCAGCTTGCTGAAAATACTGCGAAGCGGTGACGATGGTGTGAGCGGCTTCGTGCAGAGCCGTACGAATTTCTTCTGCCACGTTGGGGTTCACTGTGCCCTTTCCAGCCTGCGAACGAAGTCACCTTTGTTCAGCAGGACCGAATGTCTGGTGATGTGATTCCCAGCGGCGTTCAATGCAGCCTTCGCTTTCACCAGTTGGCACATGAGATAGGCGGTGAGTTGGATCGCACTCGGGATTACTCGCTCCCTGCCAAGGTCAGCGGCTTGCCAGAGCGTCACGGCTTCATCGTACGCGGCTCGCTGGTTCGTCAGTTGACGGACTGCTGCCGCGTGCATTCTATCTGTGTTGACAAACGAAAGTTCTGTCTTCATGATTCCCCCTGTTATTTAACTCTGTAGTAACTGGTCGCATGTAGTCCCGCGTTTCTATTCCATGACTATTCCTCGTGAACAATTTGCAATTCCGTGACTGACATTACGCCCCGGTCACCGCAAGGGATTCGGTCACGGTCGTCACTTCCACGGGAATCGCTACTGCCCTCGGCGCGGGACGTAAAGCCGCAGCACACCAGCGGCCCGCCGTATTACCCTCTTAAGGCGAGTGCAATCTGTAGGCGAGTTGTACCCGTACACGGTGCGGTCGCTGCTAATCCTGTCGTCTTCATGAATTCTCCTGAGAAGCGGATATCGCTTGTTCTCAAGAGGCTTGTACCTGCTGTGGTTGAGCACCACGTCCACGGTTTAACTTGACCCATCCCTGCACTGCGATAGGTATTATTTTCGGTTTGCCAGTGGATGGCACCGCCGCACGTCTCATCCACGATTGACCACGGATTCGGTCAACCACTTGTAACCAGAGTAACACGTCCCCGCCTAGATTGCAAGAGGGTAATTACGCTGCCGCCCGCAATGGTAGTAAATTCATTCACATGAAAGTTTCTTCTCACGAACCGCCCACAGGTGAACATACGGACCTAGGTGCTCGCGTACATGATAGGTTGCCGACGTTCTGGTAAGGCAGGAGCGATCCGTACGGTAGGGTAGGCTTAGTATCCATAATCCGGGACGTATCTCAAGGTGTGTAGGCCACTTCCTTTCGAACATTTCCAAAGTAAAAAAAAAAAAAAAAATACCTAGGGGTGGGTCGTCTTTTCCTGTAGATTTTTTCAGGGCATGCAATTCCTGCCAGAATCCAAAATCCAAAATACCACCCTGCCCGAATAAGCACGGGACTCCTAGAATCGAAGTGCGAATCCTGTGGGAATCCAAATCTGATTCACGTATCCCAGATTCCAAGTCGCCTTCCGTGGCTAGGCCAAGCGTAGCGGCTGTCGGGAGGGTGGGCGGACTCCCTGCGGCACCCTGTTTTAGGGTGGTTTTAAAGAGACTCCTTTAACGTCCCTATAATCAATTAGTTACACAGGATAGATTCCGACCAGTCGGTATTTAAGGCAATCGGGCCTATGGATTGCGGGGAATCGGGGAATCGACTCTGCTCCCGACCCGTACCTAAATATTGTGGAATCAATGAGTTATCGGGCCTTCCGGCAGTCTCCGCATATCACCTTATGAGATAGTGTGATATGGGCCTGATTCCAAGATTCCCAAGACTGTAAATGACGTGTTATCAACATGATAGAACCGAGGTTTGACAAACTAATCTATTAGTTGATGATGATTTCTGTAGGAAATGATCGAGCCTAGCACAATCGTGGAATCTTTGAATCCGGAATGTATACGCGGACGGTACGCGGGGAATCTGCTGCTTCTGTTCTATAGGTGAGCGTGGCGATGCTTGCCCGAATTGACTGGATCATCCGATTTTATGCCGTGACGAATCAAGGCGAGTAATAGGGGCAGGTTGGGAATCTGGCTTGCCGTTCTCTTCTGTTCCCTCTGGGATGGTGCTAGCAAGTGCCCGACTTGAAAGTGAAATGCCTGCCCGATCTGCCGCGATTAGCCCGGTTCCCGCTGTACCCGTACAAAGCTAGGCCGTAAGAACAGACCTGCCCGGAACTGTATCCCGTACACATAGCCCTCAGTAGGTAACCACTGCCACGTTACCAACGTTCGGAATAATATTGCCAACACCTATTGACACCTGTTCAGGTGTAGTTAATACTCATCATAGTTAAGCAATCAGCCCGATAGGGCAGGAGCAAACCAGATGATGATCAATGGCGAAAATCATTTTATCAAGTTCCCTGAAGATGGCAAACGGACGTACACCCTCAGCAAGTATATCGGCAGTGATTACACCACAGTCGAAGTGAGCAAGCACCCATCCTATTCAGCCGCATCGGATGCCCTGAAGTCATTACATGTCGAGACGCTAAAAAATGCGGCTGTCACTCGCAAGCGGACGAAAACCGTGTTTCCTACCGATGAGATTCCCCATCTCTGGGCGCACAAGGTACAGGCTAGTGCCCGCAATGCGGGCGGGAATCTGTTTTTTGACGGGGACACGATCTATAGTTATGGGCGTCATTTCCCGATTGCTGCCCACGTCACCAATGCAAAGGGGAAGCCTGCCATCCTGCGAAATTCAGGAAGTTACTCAGTCACTACGACAGGCCATCAATCCGCAGTGGCCCGAGCAATCCCCGACAGCATCCCCACTTTCATTGTCCCGAATGTAGCTGAGACACGTTATCTCTCGAATGATCATGCCCGGAACGTCAAATACTTTCAGGATGAAATCGAGCGAGTATCAAACAAGGCTAGCCGTGCACGTTCCAATCGTGACGGACTGCTAACCGATGCCGTGAACTATGCAGAGAACCTCAAGGGCTATTGCAAGTTTTTCGGGGTGAAATGCCCAAAGGTAAAACTGTACGGGGTAAACGATCTGCCGTCACTCAAGGCCGATCTGATCAAGAAACAGATTGCGGAAACGAAGAAACGCAAGGCTGAAGAAAAACAACGGGAATTGGCTGCGATCAAATCTGCTCAAGAGGGTATCGCAGCATTCCGGGCAGGCGAAGATTACAGCAACTATAACCTCTACTCCGTTCCTACCATGCTTCGAATCAAGGGTCAGGAAGTAGAAACGTCACGAGGAGTCCGCATTCCAGTTGACCACGCTGTAAAGGGATTGCGATTTGTCCGGGCGATTGTAGCCCGTGGGGAAGACTGGCAGAGCAACGGGCACACGTTTCACCTAGGCCACTATGCACTAGACCGCGTAAGTAAGGATGGAACGGTAAAAGCTGGTTGCCACGTGATTACGTTGGATGAAATCGAACGTATAGCCCCTGAATTGGAACAGCGAGCAGTCTAACTCCGTTTGACTTGTGGCATGCCCGTACCGCATTGCGGGCATGAGGGAAGTCAAATCTAACACGAGGAAAAGACGCCATGAAAAACATGAAACGCATTCACAAAGTCACTATCAAGCGAATGATTGATGAATCGCCCGACACTAGCTGGTTAGGCGAATACGGGAACAATGCTGAATCGGATTATGCAATTGACCGAGCGCATTCTGAGGATTGCTCAGCAGTCAAGGTGAACTACAAACAGGCAGTTGACCAGTTGGAACGGGCGATTGATTACCTGAAGGGGGAACTGGGCAGCGGACTTCGGGAATGGGATGACGCAATAGATTTGTTGATCGAGAAACAGGAAGAGTGTCAAGAGTGTGACTGTGGTTTTAGCGGTCAATGGAATAACAGAGAATATCGCTATTTCAATCCCAACTATGAGAATTACAAGGGATTGTCAGAGGATGAAATCCGCAAGTATTGCAAGCAGGAGTTTGACCGCATGGAATCCCTCAACAATCAGCAATGGGGGTTCATCGGCATCCGAGCAGAGGCCGATTACAGCGTTGATAATTCTCAACTGATTCAAGAGGCTACCTCTGGCGGACTCTGGGGAATCGAATCGGACTCAGATGCCAGTTACTTCACTTCGGTTGAACAAGAAGAATTAGCAGAGTTACGCAAGCAGTTAGAGGGCATTGGATTCAGCAAGCGGGCGATTGCTGCTGCATTCAAGAATGTAGAACACTCGGACGAGTAGGACTGCACTCCGTTTGCAGTGGCGTGCATTGCCCTAACAGTGCATGAGGGTGCAAACCGAAGGGAGAACAAATGTCATTCATGCAAAAGCAGATCACGAACAAGCAGAATTGGTTGCGTGTCGAGACTTCACAGGGTACGGAGTTTGTGAACACGTCCGACCTTAGCCTATTCGTGCGGGATTCCAGCACGGTCACTCACCCAATGAGCGAGGCCGAGTTAGAAGAGACGCGGGCGAAAATCCAACCGTACACAGAAGGCAATCCGCAATCTTGGGAGAACATCAAAGGCTACGGGGCGAGACTTTCCGCACCCGGTTATCTGGATTGCACTCCGTGGGATGTATTCGATTCAGTCGAGGAAGCCCAGCAGTATTTGGATGAGACCTATCCAGAGGATGAGGAAGACGAGCAGGTGGGTGCACAGTGAACGGGGTGCATGCACTGGCAGTGATCACGGGCTTAGGGATGGCACTCACGGGTCAAAGCCTCGCGTGGGCCATTGTACTGATATCAGCAATCGCAGTGACCGCAATCATCGGATTAAGGGAGCGTACCTAATGGAATTACTTTGGTGGTCTGAATCATCCGGACGTATCGAACTACAAATGACCTTGGAAGATGCGGAGTCTGTGAGCCATCAGGGGCGATGTGACGATGACGTGTCCACCCTTCGCAAGGTGCCTTACATGGCGAAGCAGTTGGACGATCTGAAACCTGAAACCGTGCGGGCCTGCTTGAAAGAATACGGGGCATGGGATGCCGATGAACTGGCGGATCACGAGGCTAACCTTGACCGCATTGTTTGGCTAGCGGGCTGTGACATCCGAGAGGAGCAAGTAGAGAGACGCTAGCGGGCTAGGTTCTCCTGTTTGTTTGTAGTGGCATGCCCGTGCACCCATGGGCATGAGGGTACAAACCGAGGAGCATGGCGGACACGGGGAGTCCCGTCCGTCTGAGGGTACACAGGAGCGTGCAGCATTGCCCGGAGTGTATTGGTTGGGGCGGACAAGGGGAATAGTGCGGGCCAGCAATTGCCCGGAGTGTATCAGTACGCTGTGACCGGGGTGTAGTGTGCCCGGAGAACTGTTCGGAGCAGTCCGGGCGAATGGAGTTATAAGGCAATGCACAGGCATGGGCAGGGAGTGCCTCGTCTAATCGGTCGGGCGAATGGAGTGATCTGCGATGGATGAGCAAGTAAGGGATTGTAGACTGGCACGAAGCATCAAAACGTGAGGAATCAGGCAGTTACACAGAAAGTCAACGACTTACAAATTCACATTCAAACAACTTTGATTTCCGGGCATTTGGGCAATCTCTTTTACACGTGAGACCCTACGGCCAAATTCAGGTTTTACCGGGGAAGGAGAATTTCCCCCTCTTAGTTTTTGGACACTCCCCACTGACCACTCCCAAAAGTCTACGCAGCGTCTCCAAACAATTTTCTTTTGGTCGGGCGAGGAAAAGGAAACTTTTTCTTCCTGCTTGGTGCATACGCAGGAGAGTCCCCGACGCGAGCCTTTACCAAACTATTTCTTTGCTGCTCGAATATTGGCCCATCTTTTTCTTTGAGCGGCGGCAATCCGCTTCCTGCCCGCTGCTGACATTTTGCGACGTGCCCGCTTGACCTTCGTCTTTGCTCTGCCTTCCAGCAGATGTAATACCTGACTCAACTTTGCGATCTCTGCCCTGATTTCCTTTGTGATGGATTCTAGACTCATGCTGCCCCCTCGGTTCGCAGATGCGAAGGGGAAGGATAGCATGGGAGGGCCGCTTCCTGCGGATCGTTCCGCCCGATTCTATACTGATACACTCTGCCTTTGACATACCGGGATCGGGAATCTGCCGATCAGAACTTGGTCAAGACTTCGATCACCCGACCAATAGCAGCATCGTAATCGGTCTTGATAGGGGCGAAGTTTAGTCTTGTGATCTCTCCCGCCAGATATAAATCGAAAGACCCAGAAAAACGGTTTTTAGCAACTCGCAATTCCTCTCTTGCACGTATTACGTCAGCAGTCGTTGGCACGTTGCCCACGTTCGACTGTGCGCTCGCTGGTTCCAAACTAATGAGAGATGTATCCCCCGTGATGCACCACAACAGCACTACCAACGGCATCCTTGACTAGACCCGTCCGGCCCGACCATACGACAGGATAATTCCCTAGAGTGTTCAATGTCTGGATTAGTTCGTCTCGTGTTAGTGCGTTAGGCGTCATGGTTCCTCCGTTTGCCCGATTTGTGTGCTGTCCGATTTGTTTTTTCTCCTGCTATCTAAACGAGAACGCCTGACCATTCCCTCCAGATTGCCCGATTCTTTGTACTGATACCGATTGCCACTGAGGTCAGTTCGCTTTTTGCATATATACGGTGCTGCTCAGGGTTGTGCATGATTACTTCTTCCTGAGCCACGAGGCTACGGTGTGCGGGCAAAATCGCACTGCCGTCCCTATTCTGAAAGACGGTATGCGGCCAGTTCTCGCGTGCTTGAAAATCGTAATTCTTGAGACGGACAGTAATGCCGCGAGTTCCTGCGCTGTCAGTGCATGATTTATTTCTTCAATTTGGTTTGCAATAGATGCTGATGTCATATCCCTCCAAGGAAGCAGATTTTGCTTCGTTCCTTGGAGAACTAGGTTTTGCTAGTTCGCTGTGACCAAGGCGGTCACGCCTGATAATCCTTCGACTGTCACGGTTAGCATCAGGATGCACCGGGGCGTTGTTTTGCCTGATTTCATACTAGCAAGAGTTGGCCGCAATTACAATGACATAATTTGTCACTAATGTTACGTTACGCAACATAACCGACTTATGCAAAGATCGTGTTCATCTTTGCCCGCGTTGCCTCTGACCGCGACGGCTTCAAATATCGCATAGTGCTTTCCATGTCGCTGTGACCAAGCCACTGCTGGACCGTTCGCAGATCGACGCCAGCCCACAGGCACCGCGTTGCAAATGTGGCACGGAACTTGTGAAGCCGGAATCCATCGGCGTCTAGCTTCGCACGTTCCGCAATCGCCTTCAGACAGTCCAAGAAATCTAGCTTGGGTCTGCATCCGCCAGTGGGGAACACCAGACTGCATGTCTTGGCAGACTTCGCCTTCCACGCCTTCCACGCCTTCAGGCTCTTTGCGAGCTTTGAGGAAATCGGAATCTCGCGCTCTTTGTATGCCTTCGGTGTCCATCCCGCGTCGGGCTTGTGGCTCACCTTGACGGTGGACGCGGCGAAGTTCACATCCGACCAGTACGTGTACATCACTTCCTGTTCACGCTCACCCGTCATCAGAAAAAACTCAAACCAGACGCGTTCCTCTGCATCGCACTTTGCGAACAGCTTATCGAGTTCTTCCGTCTCGTAGATTTCAGGTTCTTCCTCAGTGAAGCGCGGCCAATCATTTTTCCCCACCAGCCCGCGAATGCCATTCGCCTTGAGGAAAGACATCACGTTTGCGAACTTGTTCCAGCAGCTACGTGGTGCCTGCTCCTTGTCATCCCGCAGGAACGCGCAGAACTTCAGCAAGTCTTTGCGGTCGATTTCCTCAAGGTTGAGTTTGTGACAGGACTCAGTGAAATACGAGAGTGCCGTGGTGTAGGCCGCTAGCGTCTTGGGCTTCTTCGTGAGCTTTGTTTCGTCGAGGTAGTCTGCAACCGATGCCGCAACCGACCGATGCCCGTTACCGCTCTCAGGCACGATAGCCGCGCCGTGGTTCACCGCGTTGAGTTCTGCTTCCTTGCGTAGCCTTGCGGCACTGGCGTCTGCTGCGTCCTTGCCAACAGACAGCCGTACCCGCTTCGCACCCTCGCGCCATTCCAATTGGTAGCAACCTTCAGAGTGTCGTTCAGGGATTCCGTTGACCAGCACCATATCCGGCTTTACGCGGCCATTCGCAGAAAGGACCACCGGACAGTACCGCAACCCGGTGTTGGTTTGGACTCGTTTGGTGAGATTGACTTCGCGATTCATGTGCTTATGGTAGCACATGCGGTAGCAGTGTTTGATATCTTGTTGAAAAATAAGATACTGGCGGAGAGAGAGGGATTCGATTACCGCCATTTCTGGCAAGTCGTGCTGATTCCTACAGTTAGCGATTCTAGCCTGTGTTTATGCGGGTGTCGAGCGCATTCGTAACTTAGGCTACAGTGTCCACAGTTTCCCTAGGATATCTCATTTTCACCTAAAACGGTAGCACTGGTAGCAGTGCCGCAACATGTGCTCCCTGATCGTCAGATGCGACCTAAGAAGTCTCAGAGCATCTATCTCCGTAGGAGCTTTTATGGGAAGAAACCAGAGGCGGTTCGTGTTTCCGGGTAGCGGCCTAATCCAGTGGCTCTCTTGGGAAGAGACGGAGACTCACTACATCCTGAGACATGCGTCAGGATTTCAGTTCTTGCACATTCCCAAGTCACTGCGGGGCGATGTTCGCTGGGATGCTTCGGAACAGTTGTTTGAATGGAGTTTGATCTAGACCCGTCTCCAAAAAGTGCCTTTCGGCTCTTCGTCAACGTCGATAGGAATCACCTTGTCTGCATCCTTCAAGACGCGTAATGCTTGCAGGGTGTCTTCGGCGCTTATGTTCGCCAGTTTCGCAAGGTCCGCCCGTCTCCAATTCTTGTGCTCTGTCATCACTGACAAAACTGTTTCGACGTGGCTGTGTTCCTTCCTTTTGCGAACGGACTGCAATACCTGCCCGCCGATGTCCCACGTATCCTTAATCACTCCCATAAAAAAGTACCTCCAACCGCACAAGCAATGTCAGTGTCATTCGGGGGAAGTGACGGTGCCTACTGATCGTCATCCCAAGGACAATCACACAACTCCGAGATGTCGGGATTGCTATCCCGATGCGCCTTGATCGTTAGGTTATCTTGGTTGACATCAACCCAAGTCAGCGGCTTTTTATACCGGGTGAAATACAGCATCTTTCGCTTACCCGTCCGCAGTTCTTCTAGAATCCGCTTCTGGAATTCTATTCCGTCCGGTAGCAATAGCAGCCCTGCGAGACAACTGTTTTTCTGACGCTCGTATGTCTTACATTTCTCGGGATACTTGAGGTCAGTGGTGACAATGATTGCCCGTCTGAGCCAACCAAGGTCGATTACTTCCATGTCATCCGCATGCGGGGCTAGGCCGTGGTCGATGGTTGTCTCTGTGACGCATTCGCGGAAGTATGGCCGCAAGTCCTTTACCGAATTGTCTAGCAGGAAAAAATAGTGTCTCTTCGACATTGCCAGTTTCCCAAAGCAGAACCGCCGTTATCGCTTCTGTTTGCTGACTTCCTTCTCCGACTTGATGCCGTATAGCACCCTGATCGGGGCGTCGGTCGATGAACTGCCTTTTTCCTCCCCATAAAAGTCAACGCTTTGAGAATAGAGTTTGGCGTCGTAGTCGCTGCTGGCATGGACGTGGGCGCACACGTTCGTCCAATGTATGGGCGACTTCGTTGTGACGACTTCCACGCAGTCCAATACATACTCCGTCACGCCTGAATTGCCCTTTAAGTTTGTGTACCCCTCCACCGTAAATCGGGTCGCGCTGCATTGACCAGTCGTACAGTAGTCCGTCGCCTCCGCTGACTGCACAGATGTGACGTGAAATACTATTTTCTCGCCCGTCTCCTGTGCAAAGCACCGACAGGCTAGAAGCGCAACAACGATGATGGCGATTCTCTTTTTCACGATTTCAATTCCTTTGCGTCTACCTCTTGTCGCCCGTGCGCTTGCCGCCGCCTGCACGTCGTCCCGGCAGCGGCTCGTGGCTTACAGGCACCCATTGGCCACCCCTGTTTTCTGCAACAATATTGCGGCCACACTTTTCACAGGTGCCCATGAGTACCGGGACGTATTCACTTTGCTGTTTCCGTATCTGCCGGATTGTTTCCTCGCTGAACGAACCGCTGCAAAGTCTTGGCATGGGTTTGCCCTCCGAAAATGTAACATAATCTAGCTGGCGAAATAAAGGCGAAAGTTGTACGCTGTTCCCCATGGACGAAGGCCGCAAACGGGTGATCGGGATCATGGCAGCAATTCTTGCGAGCCTGCACATGCAGACAGCAGATGACCTGTTCGGAACTCCGCAGGGAAGCCCACGCACGGACAAGCTGATTGCTGCCTCAGTCCAATGGGCGAGGGAGATAATGAAGAAGATCGACGCAGTATGTTCGGGTGACAGGAATGCCTTCTAATACCTGCCAATTTATCAAACGAAACAATGAGGGCTGTAAACGCCCCGTCGCTGTGGGACAGAAATTCTGCTGGCAGCACTCCCGTGGCCTAATCCCAAAATGGCATTCTCTGACTCGCAAGCAGACCGTTGGATTTTATATTGGTATGGCATCGTTAACAGCAACCCTGTGGTTTGGAATACGCAGCGTTCTCCCGACGAACCACACGATTCACGTTCAATCGTCTGGTGACCAGAGTCCGAACGTCGTTGACAACGAAGGCAAAGTAGAGATTCACAACCAACAATCCACAACACAAAAGCAGAAGAGTGAAAAGCCGTCAGCGGGGTCGAAATAATGAAACTCTCATTTTCAATCATCCTCTTATTTGCAATGTCTGCCATTGCACAGCCGCCGTCACGGACCATAGAGGCTCAATCGTCAGGTGAGTGTAGCCCCAACATTCTTGCAAATCAGGGCAAGGTGGAGTTCACGTGCAACACGTCACTGGACGACGCCACGGCAAAGAAAATTGCTTCCCTACTAAACCAGTTAATGCGGAGAGAAGGTAATTCAGCGAACACCGTGCAAGAGATAAATCGCAAAGTGGACGAACTTTTGGATTTTGTTAAAAAAAACAACTGCCTGTTCCACGTCGGCTTTCGTCCCAAACTAAAACCGAATTGAGTGATTGCCTGCGAAAGAAACCGGGACGATTTTCCGTTGAAGCGATTGCTGATAACGGTGAAGCATATCAATATGCTGAAGACTGGCGGGAAGTATTCTTGTCGGCTGGCTGGGAGGATAAGCACAAAAACATCCCCATTCAAGTTTTTACGATTGGTGGTGGAACGTACTCAGGCGTACGGATTAGTGTCCACGATGCGTCAACGGTTCAGGGGCAAATAGCACTGGCAGACGGTTCCCCAGAACAGGGCGTCGAAAAGTGTTTGATGGGTAGGAGCGACCTTCCCGGAGGCGGGTCTATTATGTCTTTTAAGGACTCGCCGAGTGGTTCAGTGGATATAGAAGTCAGTTATCAACCACAGCCGCGCTAGCTGTGGGGCATTTGTCGTCAAGAGTGTGGGGTGTTTTCTCAGAACGTGCCTGCATCAATATGCGGCTTTGACCTCTTCTGTTTTGGCAACACACTCTCCGCACCGATGCGGGCCAGTCCAAGCACGATGCCGGACTTGGTAAGCAATGCCTTCGGCCAAAGATGATTAGCGGCCTTCATGAGCAAGGAATAATCTTCAGCGGACATCTTGACCGTGACCGATGTCGAACGTTTCATGTGCAATCGTCAGCCCTAGACCCCTTCGCAGGCAAGAAATCTAAGGCATCTAAGGCATTCTTTAGTTACAATGGCAGGATGGAATTTCCTGATGCTGAGGAACACGCCCGCGTCATCCTCGAAGCTCTTGAAGGCGACTACCAAACCGCATTGGAGAATGTGTACGTGTTACGAGCCTTCGGCTTTTCTGAAGAATATTGCCGCAGAATCGAAGCACTGCTAACGACAAGGGTTGTCCGCCCGTCGTCCCTAATGGAGATTGAAAAACTTCTTCGTCTGCTGGCTGGCCGTGTTCACACGACACGCTTGAAAAACGGTGCTCGTCTGCTCGACGGATCAGACTTCCGAGCGTGGCTGGTGGAACTTGCTGATGACTGTGCAAAGCGGTTAAGAATCTGTCCAAACTCGGACGCTAAACGAGAGGGCAAGACGATGGAAAAAGAAACGAACGATGTATTTGGTGAGGTAATTTCAAGCTACACGTCTCAGGATGCGGCAGAGGACGGTATCCTAGTGCCGATAACGCCAAAGGATGCGGTTACGCGGTCGGTCTGGGAATACTTGACCGCTAAAATTCCAATGACTTCTGAACCGCCTGCGAATTGGCCAGTTGAAATGATGGGATGGTTCCGAGCCGGGAATCTCTCGAAACCCGAAGCGCAAAAGATGATTGCCAAGCACGGTATCGAAGCACAGCAAAAGCATGAGCAGATGATCCGCGATGACAAGGCGCTGGCGCTGGCCAAGGGATTGATCGGCAGTGAATCGCGGACAGCAAAGCGAGTGTATGAGAACAACGAAGGCGGCGGTATCCACAAGATTTTCGTTGTCAACACTGCAACCGAGATCGTTGGGATTGTAGGCAAGGAACTGGCTGGGATAACGCGGACGCTCTGGTTAATTCCGAATGAGCTAGGCGGGGTCACGCTCATGTTCCCTGAGGATTACTGAAGCCATGTGGAAGCGGACGCCCGCTAAGACTTTGGCTTGTCAATATCGTTCGGATGCCAGCCCAAAGGAAAGTCTGGATGCCACATAAAGAAACTGTCATCTGCTAGCCCTTTGACGTGTCCGGCATCGTGCAGCATTTTGTGACGCTCGGGACAGCAGTCTTTGTTCTTATCTTTCCTTGATGTGCATCCCGGCTCATGAACACGACCGTTACAGATACAGTCATGCTGCCACGCCCGACCGTTCGTCATTTGCCAGCATTTGTGTTTCATGCCCGATCCTTGAGCTTGCGGGACACGATTTCAATCGCACTGGCGAGTTGCATCAGACTACTCGACGCCAGACACTCACGCGCAATCATCACTGCCTGCCATTCCGTAGCAGGCGTGTTGTCGTCGGCTTGAAGATTGGCGACCAGCCCGTCGAGCGTATTCAGAAGTTTCGGCTTCCCTTGCTTGATGCTTATCATTTCGCATCCCCTAGCATTCTCTTTGCAGATTTCAAACGTGCCTTCCGATACGTCGGGTCAGGTTCGTTCTGGGTTATGTAGTCGTAGAGGATTTGGGTGAGCATGTTCGCATTCTGTCGGGCAAGCCGCTTGATGTCGTTGATTTGCTGATTCGTTCGCAGGTCTGACGTGTGGCGGCTATCACACATATTGACGATCTGCTCAAGGATGTTCATAATCCCGCGTCCTTTGCTCGCTTCAGCGTAGCGGCCTTACGCCAGTTCTTAGGCTGTGCGAGTCCATTGGTTCCGTCTCGTAGTTCGTAGTGCAGCCAACCACTAGGCTGTTCTTCCGCTTTCTTGGCTGTCTCCCATTCATCATCAGCGATTCGGATTTGGTACTTGATTTGACCTTTCATAACCCTGCCTCTTTCGCACGCATCTTCACAGCAACCGTATGACGTTCACGTGTGCGCCGTCCTTCGCCGCTACGCTCCCGCAGCGACTCCTATGCTGAAGATGTGCTGTGTGGCCTTGCCGAATGCTTCCGACGCTTCTGCTTCGTCAGATCGGAGATAGGCACTGGCCGAACTAATTGATTTCCACCCACAATATTTTTGGAGGTCGTCGATTTGCATTCCACCTTTCAGTGCCAGCTTCGCACAGGTCGCCTTGAGCGAATGAGGGTGAGCCTTGTGGACGGGGATGCCTGCTTCCTTGCAATGCTTTTGGACGATCCACCAGAAATGCCGCCTAGTCACCGGAAAGAGCCGTTGCCCTGCCGGGATGGTTGCCATGTACGCTTCAAGTGTTTCACGCTCGATAGCGAGCAGGGGTTGAGTAGTTCGGTCGGACCCTTTGAGTCTCTGTACCGTTATAAAGCCGTCACGGAAATTGTCCGATGTCAGCCCCGGATACCACTCACGAGTGCCGTCTTTCTTTTTCAACCAGCCGCCTACAACTTCAGTCGCCCGAAGTCCGTGGCATGTCGCCAGCAGCACCATGAGCAAATTGCGGGTGCCGTGCTTCTTTGCCGTGGTTAACAAACGATTCAGTTCATCCTGCGTCAATGACTTCATCACCGACCACCCTTCAACTCGGCTTTCCGCAGTTCCAAGTAGTGGTCGATTGCCGCTCTGACCAGTGCGTTCACGGGTGCGAGCGTGACGGCGGACAATGCCTGCAATTTCTCCAGTTGTTCTATCGTGACGATTACGCTTATCTGCTGCTTCGTATCAGTCTTTTTATTAGCCATGCTTTCCCTCCATACACAGTGTTTCATACCGTACAGGTGTTGTCAAGCATTAACGCATCTTAAAGACCTGACGACACCCGACAGATAGTAACACGATTTTATTACCTTTGTTCACTTGTGTTCAGGTGTCGCCAACTGTATTCTCTCTTCATGAGCACATACGTCCGACAGCCATTCAACTTCAAACAACAGTTGGCAGCGATTGCCGATAGTCGCCCAAGACCTGAATTACGGATGCATTCTCTCGCGGTTGCAGTTCTCGAAACATTGACGACAATTCAAGCAGCCGCGCTCTCAGCCGGATTCATGCACTCGGCTGCTGGCCTGCCTGCGGTTCTCGCTCGGGATGAATCACCTTTGTCGCCCGTGCAAAAATCGTCCATCGTTGCCTTATTGATGGTCAACGACATCACCAGTTTGGCTGCTTTCTTTTCGGAGGAACTATGAGCAGAAGCGACTTCCTACAACTCATAAACCATTCCCAAACCTGCTTCGAGTGCAGGGATTATTTGCTCCAGAACGACGGCGATGAACGGCTGTGCTTCGAAGGTAGAAAAATACTCAGCCGCTATTCCCTCGTGCTAAAGAAGGACTCACACGTCGCAGTGCTCGAATCAGAAAGTGAGTCCGAATGGATGAGGCGGACAAGATGACCCGTCTCACAATGGGCAGGTTAGCGACGGAGTTTCACGAATCATTGACACCTGTACAGCGTCTTGCAGTAATCAAGGCTCTCGAATCTGGTGATGTGCGAGTGCCAGAACTGAGCATAAGCATGAAGAATGCTCTCTTCGTCCTTCTCGCAGCGAATGATTCAAAAGTTTTGCAAAATTACTTCAAGGAGGAACTATGAAAACGAAAATCTGTTTTGTGATTCTGGGAGTCTTGATGCTGGCAGTAATCCTGCTGGCGTGTCCTGCATGGGGTCAGACTAAGCCACGAGCCGCAACCCTTGCACAGCAGAAGATGTGTGCTGTACAGGCTCAAAAGGTTTTCAATGAGAGACGGATTAAAGAGGGTAAGCATCTGAATTGGTCAGAGTCCTTTACAAGCCACTACGAAGGCTCTACCAATGTGTGCTACGTGATGGAACGCACGGCCAGAATGCCTATTGACCTCGCCTACGGCGATCAACACACCATCACGACAATCTCCGTCGTTGACGCTTTTGAAGGGCGCACTTATGCCTTCTTCAATGGGGATGGAAACCAGTCCCATCACGGGCCTACGTGCTGGTTCAAACCACATGGAAACGAACTAATCTTCTGCGTGTCTGACACTAGTTTTCATGGATTAGAGTCGGAGTTCGACGCAATTGTCTACAAGTATTTGGGTATCAGCGAATGACTATGTATTCTCATTTCTCGATCAAAAAGGAAAACCCAATGAAGAAAGTTTTAGTATCGCTGATGCTGCTCGCGGTCGCGATGGCGCTGACTGGCTGTGATGTAGTCATGTATCCCGTATCACAGGCGATAATGGCGCACGACAAGGCACAGAATGAAAAGCATGTGACTTTCACCATCCACAAACTCCCCTATCTCGTGGACATCCACGAGACTTATGCAAACTATCCGTCACGCCAGATTTTCAAAGCGACGGCGGGGCAAGAAACGGTGTATCTGTATTGCACGGCAACCTTTGTAACCTTTCCTGTTGCCGGGGAAAAAGAATACACAGATTGTCCTGCCCTACCCGTCGATGGCACAGTGACACTCAAGCAGACAGGTGCGGGTGGGCCGTGGATTCTGGACTACAAAACTCCAGAGGGTTATAGCGCCTACTCTGCTTTGAATCTCACCGATGCGAAGACACCACCCACAGGTTTTCTTCCAGTCTCAAAAGAAGATGCGAAATGACAACCTTCCTGCAAATAGCGCCGATGGTGGTTCGTATAGTGCTCAGTCTGGGCTTGGTTTACGTGCTGGCGAAGATGATGGAAGAGTTTTTCTGCTAGACGCCAAGGTGACACCTCCCGCAAACGCAAAAATAGCCCCACAGCACTTCGGAAGAGGGCGAAGTACTGTGGGGCTTTAGGACGATGGCTCTAGCGGGAAAGGATTTTCCGCGAGCAGTCGCCTGTGTTGCACGAATTGTGATGAGCGAGTCTCGTGCCTGTCGTCTCGACAGTCATACCATAACGGAATTAGAACGCGGAGGAGGTGCGTAATCCCGCTGGGAGTCTCGCTCATGTGTCAAATTGTTATTCGTCTCCGTCGCCGTAAGAGACGATGCCGTTGCCCGACTTGCTAGCTGCATCAAGGCCGACTGGATTGCCTGCTTGATGGCCATTAC